>ERZ786685.6-NODE-6-length-84575-cov-7.849077_pt1 | contig 84575 bp, 74 predicted proteins | sample MGYA00433075_ERZ786685 | MGnify/ENA primary metagenome ERZ786685 (study PRJEB29978, sample SAMEA3491273) | human gut metagenome | biome: ENVO:mammalia-associated habitat; material: ENVO:feces | place: Bangladesh | collected 2010-04-07 ...
GAAAAAAGAAAAAGTATTGGCAACAGAAGGCGTCACCAACACTAGATATTATAGAGCCTGAATAACAAAAATTAAGAGAGGCTGTGACATAAGTCATAGTCTTTAATAGGAAAAAATTGGCTTCCATAAATCATTTACTGATTTATGGAAGCCAATTTCTATGTACTCAAGGTGCCAAGCCGTTTCATTGCCGCTAACTTTCTCATATTCAATGCCATGATAAGGATGCCCGTTTCCTTTTTCACCTTTTCCATGCCTCGAACATGGTACCGAGTGAAATGCAAACAAGCCTTCATCCATCCAAAAACAGGTTCTACGTCAATTTTTCTTTGTGCGTAGATTTTTCCATTTTCAGGTTCTGAAAGCAAGGTGCGTTGTTTGGCTTTAAAATATTCTAACGAAGGATTGACCTTAATGATGCGTGTATTGCCCCCTTGGGTCAACGCTTCTTGAATCACTTCTTTGTTTTCTGTGTATTTCTCTGCTTTGTATTCTTTAAAATCTCGGACAAATCCATCGACTTTATCTGTCTCTGTTCTGTACGCATTGAAATTAAAACGAACCCCTTTTGGATCAAGATAATAATCCTCTTGTTCGTTGTACGTCCAATTCATCACTTTTCGTTCGTCCGATTGCCACTTCTTACTCTGTTCTTTCAACATCGTTGAGTAAGGGATCAATGCAGTGTGGTTCGGTAGTTCATCTTCAAGGTATCGATAATTTTGTTCTGAACCATACCCTGCATCCGCGACAATATGCATTGGGAGGCGATTCGCCACGTTCAATTTTTTTATAAACGTGGGAAAGGTTTTGGTATCCGTTGGATTTTGATAGACATCATAACCCAAAATGAACTGATTACTGGTGGCTATTTGAAGATTGAACGCAGGTTTTAATTGCCCATTGCGCATAGGATCTTCTTTGACACGCATAAATGTGGCATCGTTATCTGTTTTTGAATAGCTATTGCGGGCACCACAAATAGCTAAGCGCTGTTGATGATCGGCCATTTTTTCACGCCGTTCATTTAGTTTTCGTGTCTGTGCTTTTAATAAACGGCGCTGCTGTTTGGCTGGATTTGGTGAAACCTTTCTGGTTTCAAGTACTTCTTGTTCCAATTCTTCCAGCCGTATTTCCAACCTCGTCAGTACTTCATCTATCATATCTAATGTGAGTGAGGTTCCTTCAGGAACGTGACTTGCTAAATGTGCCTCTTTCAGTTCAGACATCAAAGAGACGATCTGCTCACGATTCATTTTGTCATAGTTGAGCGTGGTCTTTTTCCAAACAAAACTGTATTTATTGGCATCTGCGAGGAGCTTCGTTCCATCGATAAAAATCGAATCATTAATCAATTGTCGCTCTCTTAAATAATGGACCAACGAATCAAACCCTTTTTCGATCAATGTTTCTAACTCATTGGAAACACGAAAGCGGGCACTGGTTCGATAGGTAGGCATCTGTTCTTGGGTCAACCAACGAGCTGGTAGGCTTTCTTCTGCCAACTGTTCAATTTTCCGACTGCTAAACACACTGCGGGTATAGGCAAAAAGAACCAGTTTTAACATCGCACTCAAATCATAGTTCCGGGGACGACCAAAAAGATAGGAATCCGTGATTTCAAGAGATTCAACGAGTTCATTAATAAACCAAGCAGTGCTGTCTTTTTTTTGAATATAAGAAGTTGTGATATCTAAAGTGAGTTGATTCATGTTATAATTTGTATGCATGATTTTGATCCTTTCGGGGATTGAATGATTTAGAGTACGGGTGCTACCGTACTCTTTTATTTTACCCAAAAAGCACTAGAAAAGGACGTTTTCACGTCGTTTCTAGTGCTTTTTTTTTAGACTTATGTCACAGCCTCTCTTAATCATTAAGAAAAAGCTTTATATGAATATCAGATATAACTATGTTCTTTCCTAATCTTTTTTCAATAAATTAGGGTCTTTTTTTGCAATATAACTTTCTAATGTCATACGATCAACTAAAGCAGTGGTTATTCCGTCACGAGAGACTAGGAACCCGGCTGCATAACTAGCAATTTGAATAGCCTTTTCTAAAGAGTAATCTCTTAAAAGATATGCGGATAAGGCACTGATAAAAGCGTCACTTGCTCCAGTGCTGTCAATGACAGAAAAATCAGCTGCATGGAAAAATTTTTCTTGCATGGAATTTTTTAAGAAACATCCTCGATTGCCTAAGGTAACTATCACATTCTTGACACCTTTAGAAAGCAGATATTCTGCTTTTTCATTCATCGTCTCAAAAGAAGGACACATAGTAGATAACTCATCTTCATTCGGAATCAAATAATCTATTTTTTTCAAAATAGAATTAGAAATGCTTTTTGACGCGGAAGGCTTTAAAATAAGTTCAATATTTTTTTCTTTTGCTAACAAACAAGCTTTTTCTACTGCATCTATTGGAATTTCAGTTTGAACAAGACAGTATTTGACATTAGAAAATAGATCAATATTTTTTTCGAGTATTGAAGGAGATAATTCAGCGTTAGCTCCTGGTAAAATAGAAATCATTGAATCACCAGTAGATTCCACAAAAATATATGCTTGACCTGTTTCGGCATCATTTGAACGAGATAAACCTTTCGTGTTCACGTTGTTTTTTCTAAGTTCCTGGAACATAGTATTCGAGTCACTATCAGATCCGACACATCCTATTAATCGAATTTGATGACCGAGCTTCGCAGTTCCAATGGCTTGATTAAGTCCCTTTCCTCCCGGCCGTTTGCTCAGATTAGATAAGAAATTTGTTGAACCATTATGAGGGAGTTTTGAAGAATAAAGATACGTATCCATATTTAGACTTCCTACTACAAGAATCTTTGGCCGTTCACTTTCAGCAGGAAGCCCTAATGATTCTGTATTACTTAATACCAATTCTTCCTGATAAGGATTCGATTCGGAGGCTTTATTAATTAAGTCCATAAGAGCTTGACAGGCATGCTCGCCAAAACGTTTATTACTGAAGGTAATGGTGGAGAGCTTATTTTGAAAATTTTTAAATTCCAATTCTGTATCATTACGAATAGAAAGTAATGAGAAATCTTTTGGTGTGCTTAACCCACTTTGAATAGCTAGGTTATATAATTCAATGGATTTATAAAAATCAGCAGAAACGAAACCAGATAGTTGCTTTTCAATAATAAAATCATTGATTGTATTATCCAAGGATTCAATAAGCAATGAATCGTGAAATTTTAGATTGTGCTCAAAAAGAGCCTGTTTATAACCGGTGATAAAAGCTTCTTTATTTATACTATCTCCTGTTATACAGGCGATTTTTTTATGCCTTTTTTCAATTAGTTGCTTTGTTAGAGAATAACCAGCTTTTGCATATGGAAGAGAAAAGCTATTGATTCCTTTCAAATGGCCAACCAATACAAGTGGGATACCAGAAGTATCTATATGAGTTTGATTTTTTAAACTATCTTCATCTATTGGTTCCCAAATGATTCCATCCACTTGTTTTGTACATAAAGCTGTAATATTTTTAAGCTCCTGTTCGTGATTTTCCAGACTACTGAAAATAATGGGGCTGTATCCTTTTTGCTGCGCGTATTCAATCATCCCATTTAATGATTGATCGACAGTTCTATCAGAACGAAGCAATATACCAATAGAACCTGTACTTGTAGCATTATTAATGGCAGATGAATAGGGAGTGTAGTTATACTCATGGACTATTTTTAATACTCTTTCGCGAGTTTCATTGCTAATACTGGCATCTTTCTTATTCACGATTTTAGACACTGTTGAAACGGAAACACCTGCTAATTTTGCGATATCTCTAATATTCATAAGCTTCTCCTTTGAAATCGACTTCTCTTTTCCCATCATACTCAACTAGTTCAAAAAGGGTCAAGAGTGTTTAGTCAAAAATATGAACTATTTTTTGATAAATGGAAAAAACATATTGACAAATTTAATTTCGGATGATAACTTCTATTCAAGGAAAACGTTTTCCGAAAATGTTTTCTTTGATTGATTTTATCACATATTAAAGAGGGAAACGATCATGAATAAATCTTTTCAAACATTTCTTCAAAAACAGTTTTCAACAAAGGCACTTGTGCTGATACCAATTGCTGTGGGAATCAATTTAATTGGAGGAACATTGTGCTCTACTTTAAAACTACCCCTTTTTTTAGACATGATCGGAACGGTATTAGTAGCTTGCCTGTCAGGGCCGTGGGTAGCAGCTCTTTGCGGGCTAATCACAAATTTATTTTTAGCAATTGTGACTAATCCAGTATTTTTTCCTTATGCATTGGTTAGTATTTTATGCGGATTAGTTACAGGTTATTTAGTGAAGGCTGGTTTTTTTAAAAATATTCTCGGGGCAATTTTTACTTGGTTAGCTTGTACTTTGACAAATTCGTTTGCTTCATCACTAATAACTATCTTCGTATATGGTGGAGCAACAGGAATTAATACTAGCTCCATTGCGACGGCAGCTTTAATTGCAACAACTAAAAAGCTTGTCCTTTCTGTTTTTTCAACTTCACTGATAGAAAACCTTATTGATAAAGGAATCGTTTTTTTTATTGTTTATTGGTTAGTAAAGAAAATACCTAAAAGATTTTCGAGCCAATATGCTCCATTAGATCATGCTTCGTTAATAAATGAAAAGGCGAAGAAATGAGGGGGAAGAATCAGTGAATACTAAAAATAAAATATATAGGAATGCACGTGATTTAAATCCAATAACTAAACTTTTACTTGTACTGAGCTTTGGGGTTGGTTGTATGATCTATCCTTTCCCATATTTAGGCTACATACTTTTATTGATAATTTTAGGACTTGCTTATTTTATGGGCCTTGGAAAAAAAGTGATACTTTTAATTTTAGGCTTTGGTGTTCCTGTGACGCTCATGCTCTTATTTATCCAAGGTTTATATAGTCCGAAAAATATAACAATGATCGCTGATTTGGGTTTTGCTCAAGTTGGTTTAGAAGGCACTCTTTATGCCTTAAAAGTATCATCCACATTGTTAGTTTTTCTAACTACATTTTATCTTTTTATGCAGACAACTAAGAATTCTGAAACGGTTGCCGCTCTCACTCAGTCAGGACTTAATATGAAGATAGGTTATCTGATTTTAGCTAGTCTAAATGTTGTCCCTCAAATGCAAAGAAAAGTAAAAAATATCCAAGAAGCTCAGGAGTCTAGAGGAGTTGAGGTGACAGGTAATTTTTTGCAAAGAACGAAAGCGTTTTTACCATTAATTGGTCCGGTTGTCCTTTCATCATTGACAGATGCTCAAGAAAGAGGAATGACTTTAGAGACAAGAGGATTCAGCATTAAGGGAATCAAGCCTACAAGCTTTGTTGAAGTAAATCATCGTAAAATCGATACCATTTTAAAAGGGCTCGCTGGAGTATTTTTATTATTTACCATTTTTATTCGTTTTTGCAGATAAGGAGGAAAACAAATGAATACAATAATTGAAGTAACTGATTTTTCTTATCGCTATAACGAAGCTCATGAAGCGGCACTCAAAAAAATCAACTTCAACGTTCAACAAGGAGATTTTATTGCAGTCATTGGTGGAAATGGTGCAGGAAAGTCAACTTTATGCAATGCCTTAGCAGGTTTAATTCCTAACTATTTTGTAGGTTATTATGAAGGAACGATTGAGATTAAAGGTAAAAGTACATCAGAAGTTGGGGTTGGAGAATTATCTCAAACAGTAGGGTTAGTTTTCCAAAATCCGTTTAATCAGTTATCGTACACTGCTGATACGGTTATAGAGGAACTAGCCTTTGGATTAGGGAATAGGGGGCTGCCAAAAGAAGAGATGCTGAAAAAAATTAATAAGGTAGCCGAAGTCGTTCAAATTACTGATTTGTTAGACAGAAATCCTTTGGAACTTTCAGGCGGACAAGTTCAAAGAGTTGCCTTAGCTGCTGCAATTATCTTAGAACCAGAAATTTTACTTCTTGATGAATGTACTACTCAGTTAGACCCTGTTGGTAGTCAGCAAATAATGAAAACGGTTAATGAACTTAATCAAAAAGGAATGACAATCATAATGGTAGATCACGATATGGAAAAAGTTGCTGAACTAGCTAACAAAGTTATCGTTCTATACGAGGGTAGAATTGCTTTATGGGATACCCCCGAAAATGTATTTACTACACCCAATTTAGTTGATTATAAAGTATCCGCACCAGACTATTATGAAATAACTAAAGAGTACAGTCCTGATTCAGCAATTTTAACCGAAAAGACAGCGGCTAGAATGTTACAGGAGGTTTTAAAGAATGAGGATCGAAGTTAAAGAACTATACCATGAGTACCCTTCTGGAGAAGTTGCATTAAATGGAATCAACACTGTTTTTGAAGGAACAGAACCAGTAGCGATCATAGGTCAGAACGGCGCTGGAAAAACTACGTTTGTCAAACACTTAAATGGTTTGCTCCGACCAACCGCTGGAGAAGTATTGATCGATGGTGAGACTATTACGAATCATACAACAGCTTTCTGGTCTAGGAAAATTGGCTATGTTTTTCAAAATCCAAATAGTCAACTTTTTTTGGAAAGTGTAAAAAAAGAGTTTGAATTTGGTGCAAAACAGCAAGGAGTATCAAAAAGAGAAATTGAAGAACGGCTAAAAAAAATAGCTGATTTAGTTGGTTTAACGGATAAATTATCTGTTCATCCATTTGACCTAAATGATACGGAGAAAAAATTTTGTACAATTGGCTCGATTTTGATGATGAATCCAAAAATTCTTATTTTAGATGAACCAACTTGTGGACAAGATCTAGAAGGAAATCAGCGTTTAACAAAGATTATTCAGGTGTTGAGGGAGAACAATCAATTATGTATAACGATTACTCATGATATGAAGTTTGTTGTAAGCAACTTTGATCAAATAATTGTGATGGCAAAAGGACAGATATTGAGGAAAGCGAATAAGACAGCAATTTTCTCAAGTCCTGATATTCTACAAGCAAGTCATGTGAGTCCACCACCAATCACACGGATAGGTGAGACTTTAGAGCTAAAAAAGCCTGTCTTCAATAAGACGGACTTCATTCAATGTTTTGAGGAAAAAAGACAGCAATTATAGTTAAATAGGTGAAATCACCTTTTATATAATATCAAGAAAGTGGGGATAAAGAATGGATACAACAAATGAGAGAGAAAAAATAGTTGGTGTTCCAATACCAGAAGAAGGGAGTAAGGAATTTGAAAAGATGAATCGTATGGCTAAGAAAGCTATACCTTTGATTCTGCTAATATTTACTTTTGGTATTCTTGAGCAACAAGCCTTTGGAATGATTTTCGTTAATATTGGCCAACAGTTAGGTGCGACCAATTTAGCGCCACTTATTACGTCAATACCTGGAATTATTTTGGGAATTGTGTGTGTTGTTTATGGAGCTCTTGGTGATTTTGTATCATTGAAAAAAATGACACTCTTAGGAGTAATCATTTTTGTCTTAGGATCTATTATCGGATTTGGGTTTGGTCCGAGTAGTATTTGGGCGGTAGTAATCGCGCGTGTTTTACAGTCAGCTGGAGGGCAAGTAGCGGGTTCTGTCTTTTTAGTTTTGGTTTCTAAATACATCGCTAAAGAGAATCGTGTTATTTACTACGGAATTTTTGTAGCAGTATTTCGTTTCTCCGCTGCTTTAGGAGTTGTGGCAGCTGGGTATATTACAAAAATAGACTGGCGTTGGTTGTTTGCTGTTCCAATTTTATCTGTTCTATTCATTCCATCATTGGCTAAAAACTTACCAGATGAACATGCAGAAGGTGCAAATATCGATTGGATTGGATTTGCGTTAATCGGTGCATTTGCAGGAGCAATGACTATGTTCTTCACAGACATGAATGCATTTTGGGCAATTTCATCAGTTGTAACACTAGTATTGTTTTTCGTCTACATTAATAAAGCGAAAAATCCGTTTATTACACCAGAGTTTTTAAAAAATCCTGCACTAATTGCTACTATGTCAGTTATCTTTATTGGCTATTTCTTTAGTTATACTTTGAATGCGGGCGTAAATGCGATAGGGTTGAATGTTTTTGGCATTGATTCTGCAGAAGTTTCGTTACTTTTAGTAGGTTCTATTTTATTAGCTGCTGTTTTAGGGTTTGTTTGTGGGCCTGTCGTTAAGAAAATTGGACGTTCAGCAGCAATCATAATGGCTTTATCTTTTATGGGCTTGGGATTACTGGCAATTGCATTTGCAATTCCACATGGTAAAGTTTGGGCATTAGCGTTTGCTCCATGTATCTACTATTTTGGAACGTCATTTTTCTATTCACCAATCGTAGACACAGCTACATTGACGGTTGCTCCTGAAGAGTCTGGCCGTGTATTAGGTGTAAATGATTTGGTTCAGGCTATTACTGGTTCTGTAGGAGTGGCTGTATTTGGTGGGATGATGTCTTCAGGGGTTATGTCAAGCAGTAGTATAGTTGGTTCTGCTGAAGGCGCTGCTTCGACTTATGCGAATGTCTTCCTTATCGGTGGTGTTATTGTATTAATAGCTTTAGTAATATTTGTAGTTACGAAAAAAATGATTTACACACACGGTCAAAAGATCGAACAAAGTAAATAAGTTATATTGGGGGATTTATAATGGTAAAGAAGGTAATTTTAGATTGTGATCCAGGACACGACGATGCCTTGGCTCTGTTGATGGCTATTGCTTCAAAGAATATTGATTTATTAGCAGTAACGACATCTGCAGGTAATCAGCTTCCGGAAAAAACTTACTTAAATGCAAAGAGACTATTAACACTGGCGAAGTGTGATGATATTCCTGTGGCAAAAGGCGCTAATAAACCATTACGCAGGGAATTGATTATTGCAGACGATGTACACGGGGCGTCAGGGATAGATGGAGCAGAATTACCAGAGTCCACTATACAAGATTTGGATATTTCGGCAAATGATTTAATCGCAAAAATTTTAAGAGAATCTGAAGAAAAAATCACATTAATTGCAACAGGGCCATTAACTAATATTGCGATTTTCTTGTTATCACATCCTGAATTAAAAGAAAAAATCGAACTAATCTCCTTTATGGGAGGGGCATGTTTTGGTGGAAATATGACTCCTCATGCAGAGTTCAATATCTATGTTGATCCTGAGGCGGCCGATATCGTTGTTAAATCGGGCGTTCCAGTTGCAATGTTCGGTTTAGATGTAACCTTAAAAGCACAATTGTTTGAAGAAGATATAAAAGAAATTCGAGCTATTGGAAATCAAGTAGCCACTACTATGGCTGACCTGTTAGACTTTTTCAATCTAACAACTACACGTCCATTTTGGGCGGATGAAAACCACGTGGAAGGAATACACATGCATGATCCTTGTGCTGTCGCTTATGTCATCGACCCTGAAATGTTCACAGTATATCCAATGAATGTTCAAGTAGAAACTAGTGACACGTTATCATTAGGAAGTACTGTCGTTGACTATGATGATGTTTATAAAAAAGAAAAGAATGTTCATGTTGCATTTGATCTTGATTTAGATAGATTTAGAAAACTGACGATGGATACGATCGATTATTTTTCGTAAGGTTATTTAAGAACAATTACAACGTAAGTGAAGTCAAATGGAGAGAAGTGCAGAGATGAATAAGATTACAGTAGTAGGAAGTATCAATTTGGATACTACGATTCGAACAGAACAATTTCCAAAGCCAGGGGAAACAATCCATTCAAAAGAAGTATTTACTAACGGTGGAGGAAAAGGAGCGAACCAAGCAATTGCGGCAGCTAGAACTGGTGCAGAAGTGAATTTTATTGGTGCAGTTGGTAACGATGATGGAGGCAAAGCTCTTGTTGATCTTTTGGAACAAGATAAGATTAATACTTCAGGCATTGATCGTTTGGAAAGTGTCAGAACGGGTAGTGCTTATGTAACTGTTGATGATAACGGTGAAAACAGCATTGTAATATATGGAGGGGCTAATCAAAATATTACGAATGAGCATGTATTGGCTAATCGTGAATTGATTTCTACAAGTGATTATGTGATTGCCCAACTAGAAACCAATATTTCTAGTATTGAAAAAAGTTTTGAAGTCGCACGAGATTCATCCGTATTCACAATTCTTAATCCGGCACCTGCTCCAGAGTATCTGCCAGAAAAAATTATCCGAAATACGGATATCTTAATACCGAATGAAATTGAATTAGAAACTATTTGTAGTAAAAAGGTTACGACTAAAGAAGATTTAGTCAATACTGCCTCAGAAATTCATGATTTAGGCGTGAAAGTACTTATTGTTACGTTAGGCAGTAAAGGAGCTTTCTATTCCATTTCAGAGGGAAAACATGGCTTTGTTTCTGCTTTTAAAGTGAAAGCAGTGGATACTACAGCCGCAGGTGATACATTTATTGGTGCGTTAGCTTCAAAACTATCCCGTGACTTAAGCAATATTGAAGAAGCTATAAAATACGGTAGTAAAGCCGCTTCATTAACTGTTCAACGGTATGGCGCCCAACCATCTATCCCTTATCAAAATGAATTTTCTATGTAAAAAAGGAAGTAAATACAATTTGGCTCTTTGTCAAACAGGTTAAGACAAGTAGTGCAATACTATGATAATGGTGTAGCACTACTTTTTTTCCCTGAAACTTTACTAGTCTTATCGAAGAGAGTAAAGGTAACAATTTTTCCCCAAATGTATAAATAGGAAAACGAAAATTCTTCTTTTTTTAAGCAACGCTTGAAGCAGTATTGATTATTTTATCGTATTCACCTATCGACTTGTCTGTCACTTGTAAAGTAAAAGACTAAATTTCTGGCAATTCTATATTTAATTTCTTTGCGATATTTTCGATTCGACGTCTGGTTTTCTCAGATAAATAATCACGATTAACTACTTTGTAATACGTACGATGAGTTTGTGCGATTGATTTTATCGCTTCGCTAAGAGTCATATCAGCATACTTTCCTCGTTTAGCACGAATTAATAGCAATCGTTCAATTTGCTTATCAGTAAGTTTACATCCGCCACGAGGATGCTCTTTTTTGACTGTAAAAATAATTTTGTTTTCGCTGTTAGGTTGAGGCTGTTTTCTTTTCAAATGATCAATCTCTTCTTGTAAAGCCTTTATTTGACTTTCTAGTTTCTTGTTATCGGATATTAATGAATTTTGTTTATCCAAAAAATTATCGTAATAGTCTAAGTACATACTATTCAGGTCAAAAATAATGAGAGGTAATAGACCATTTGCTCTTGAAATCTGACATTGAATGTGAAGGAGGCTATTGAAATAGAGGTCAATTTCTTCGGAATACTCTGACGAATTTATCGGTTTCTTAAGGGGCTTCATCTTATCAATCTCTGAAAGCAAGGAATCAATTTGAGTAGGATACGAATGAGGAACTAGTGTTTTAATCACGTCGTTTAAAGTAGCTTCAATTGCTGATAGCTGTTTATATTTTTCTTTATATGCTTTTTTGTAATACTTTGTTTTCTTCTCAGTGCCATCCTTTTTTAATCCAGGATAATGTGTAACAGATTCTAAAGTAACCGATTGTTTTTGAAGAGTCAAAATGAGTGAATTCAATTTCTTAAGTTGGTTTGGGTTGATGGTCATAGTTTGTTCCTCCCTAATAGTCTATGATATATTATTATATTAATGTATCATAAATTACTCGATAAAAAAATCATGATTGTAAATTAAAACGAAGTTCCGTAAATTTGAGTCATTTAACAGAACTTCGTTTAATTATTATTGAGCTGACATAAAGAGTAGAAAAGGAATATAAATTCACGATTTTTGGAAGTGGTATTTCTTAAAGAGCAAAGAAATTTTAATTAATAGGATGGAGACACTATCCAATTAGTAAGTTTTTTAAAGGATAGTTTGTTGCGTAAACATTTTTACATTTACTATTTTTCACTTGTGAGAAAAAAGTTGACTTCCTCAAGTGTTGGGATTGAAGTTTGTCCACCAATCTTCGTGACTGACAACGCAGAGGCGGCAGAAGCAATGGCAATCGTTTTTTCAAGTGAATATTTATGGTTAATACAGTAGACAAAAGCCCCATGGAAAATATCACCTGCACCAGTAGTATCAATTGGTGTAACGTTAAAAGCAGGAAAATGTCGAATAATTTCTTTATCCTGCCAAAGACAACCTTGATCACCGATGGTAACTACTATTTTATTGCTATTTAGTACATGCAACTGGTTAAAAACTTCTTTTAACTGTTCGTTTTGATCCAATCTAATTTTTATTCCAGTAGCTTGGTATGCGAAGTCTTCAGAGCAAACTAAGAAATCAACTGCGTGGATTAATGTTGTTAACTCTGGCTTATAAGTTCCGGCATCCATGATCGAGACAGCAGTTGGATATTTATTCATAGCGACTAATGACGCGTTTAGTTCATGACCGTCTATAAGTAATGTAGTAGGACTTGATTTTGGCCAAGTAATTGGAAAAACGTGCTCCATCATTGGGGCATTGATAATTGTTCGATGTCCATTTTGTTTATTCACAATGATACTGCTGATGCTTGTTGCCTGATTTTTATCAAAGTAAATCAAAGACGTGTCGACGTTTCCAGTTCTTAATGTTCGAACAATCTCTTGACCGAATAAATCATTACCGACACGAGCGATCAAGGATGTGTCGACTCCCCACGATCCACATAAATAGGCAGCGTTCGCAGCAGGTGCACCCATACATTCATGTCGATCAGAAATCCTATATTTTTGATTCTCTTTCAAGGGTTCATTTATTGGAAAAGTCAAATCATAAACAGCCTGCCCAATACATAAAATACTCATATTACTCCTTTCTTAAAATAAAACTATAGGCCAATATATTCAATAATGGTACGGGTAATAACTAATAATGGAATACGTGAATAGACAACTTGTTCGCTGGCTTCCATGATCTTCTCAGAGTGCCCAATCAGAGTAATATCTGAATATTCTTCAAGATTTGTTGGTGTTTTGCAGCAAATTGTAATGACTTTCGCCTTACAATCATGTGCGGCTCTCACTGTCAAAGCCAATTCGGGGGTGCTGTTTCTAAGAGAAAGGACAATCAAAGCATCCTTTGATGTGATAATCCGATGAAATTTTTTCATCCACATAACGTCTTTAACGATGATTGCATTGTAGCCTAATAATTGTAAGTACATTTGTAATTCATCGGCGATTAAAGCCGTAAAGCCACGAGCACAAATGAAGATCCGATCGGCATTTTTTAGGTACTCAATCGTCTGATAGATATCTGTTGAACTGATGGAGTTGATTGTCTCGGTACATTCTCGATAGGATTTCGCTAGAATATTATTGACGACATAAGGTGCATTAGCCGATTCTGCCGACTCTTTTTGCTGTGAAATTTTATAGCGTAGTTCATTGATCCCCGAAAAACCGCATTTCTGAATGGTTCTTGAAATTGTGGCGGAAGAGGTAAAAGTCTTCTCCGCCATTTTAGTGATAGATAGTTCTGGAATGAGCTGTTCGTTTCGATTCAAGAAATCAATCACTTTCTTTTCTGATTCTGACAAACTCTGATAGACATCTTTCTTTATATCAATGATCATTGATCTTCCCCCTAACTCATTTTCTCATAGTTTATCATGAATGGATTTTCAAGTTTTCCGGAAATTGTCAAAAAACTGTAAGGGTTTTCCTTTTTGACGTATAGCTTTTCCAAATCTGCCATTATATGATAAAGGCGAATCAAACGTACGTATATTCTAACATTTTTATATTTGCAGAAGATATAAGAAGATGGCCATCTTTTTGTTAGAGATTCAGATAACGCTTAGGAGGAGTTTTTGATGTACGTTACTTTAAAAGAGGTTTTGAAAGATGCGAATCAGTTGGACATGGCGATCGGAGCCTTTAATACGCATAATTTAGAAATGTTGCCCGCGATCATCAAAGCAGCAGGGAAACAAAAAACTCCCGTGATTATTCAAACCAGTTGCGGGACAGCAAATTATGTCGGTCACCGGAATTTGGTAGCGGTATGTAAATCGATGGCGGAAGAATATGGAGTAGAGGTTGCGCTCCATTTGGATCATGCTAAAGATTTTGACGAAATTCGAAAAGCAATTCGAGCGGGGTACAGCTCAGTTATGTTTGACGGATCCTCATTGCCACTTAAGGAAAATATCTTAGGAACCAAACAAGTTGTCAATTTCGCAAAAGAATATGGAGTCAGTGTAGAGGCGGAATTAGGAACGGTCGGAGGTACGGAAGATGGACTAGTGGTCAGCCAGGATGACGTTTTCTATACAGACCCGAAAGATGCAGCTGCATTTGTTGCTGAAACGGGTATTGATGCTTTAGCAGTAGCAATCGGAACAAATCATGGACAATATATGTCTAAGACAGATATCAGTTTTGAGCAGCTGGAAAAAATCAGAAAGGCAGTTACTATTCCACTAGTTATCCATGGCGGAACTGGTGTAAAGGATGATGATGTGAAAAAAGTCATCGCTTTAGGAATTCGTAAATTCAATGTCGGAACAGAATTATTAGTTGGATGGAACCGAAAATCTAAAGAATGCTACGAGTCTCATAGAGAAAATGTTTCAAATCGGGATAACGTTGTTCCTTGTCTAGAAACAATCGAAGAGATCGTGGCGCGAAAAATCAACTTATTCAAAAATATCAGTGAGTGAGAGTGAGAAACATGAAAGCAGGATATTATGTAGGCGACTACACATATGAAGTGCGAGAGATACCAGAAAAATTGCCGGAAAAAGATGAAGTAAAGATCCGCGTCGCCTGGTGTGGCTTATGCGGCACAGATGTCCATAAATTTCAAGGAAAGAACGGGGCAAGTGTGGTCGTTCCCCCTATTATTTTAGGACACGAATGTTCAGGAATAGTCGTTGCGGTTGGACCTGAGTGTAAGTATTTTAAACCTGGAGATCGCGTCGCCTGCGATCCCAGCTATGGCTGTGGGAAATGTAAATGGTGCCAGCAAGGCTTTCCGAATTTTTGTCTGGAACGTCACGGGGTGGCAAAAGGGTTCTCTGAATATGTTTATCCACCTGAACAAAATGTTTATCCAATTGCCGATACTCTTGATTTAGAAACTGCAGCATTTACTGAACCTTTGTCTTGTGTGATCCATGGCTTAGATTTGATTCAGATGGAAAGCGGAAAAATAGTCGCTATGTATGGTATGGGGGCAATTGGATCCCTGATGCTGCAATTAATTAAATACAGCGGTGCCGCTGAAATAATTGTTATTGAACGAGAGGCAGAGAAACGAGAGCTGGCTCTGAAATTAGGAGCATCTGTTGCGGTAACTGATCAAGAAATCGAAATATTGTCAAAGGAAAAAAATATCGATTATGTCGTTGAATGTATTGGATTGAAGCAAACGATGGAGCAAGCAATCAGAATTGCAGGGAAAACGGCAAGGTCTTACTGTTTGGATTAGGGGATCCAGAAGAGCCGATTTCTTTTAATCAATTTGAAGCTTATACCAAGGAATTAAGTATTTATACATCCTATTTAAATCCTCATACATCTGAAAGAGCCGTTAGACTATTGGAAAACGGACGACTTGATACGAAGAGCATTATCAGCGCTGAATTAAGTTTGGAAGAGATCGGTGACGAACTAAGTGCGTTGAATTATTCACGAAAAGGAAAAGTGATGGTTTATCTAAGCAAAGAACATTAGGGAGGTAATAAAATGATAATATCAGCAATTTTGGTTGCAATTTTAGCAACGATGGGTCAGTGGTGGTTTTTTGGACCTGTAACTAAATGTCTCGTTTACCCATTGACCACTGGGACATTAGTCGGTGTGTTCATGGGTGATCCGATGCTGGGGATGATGGCAGGAGCCAATATTCAGTTAATTTATTTGGGCTATATTTCTGCCGGAGGAACGATGCCTAGCAACACAATTGTCGCTGGGGTGTTCGGAACTGCGATGACCATTCTATCTGGTGCCGATCCAAAAATGGCGGTAACATTTGCCATTCCATTCAGTATGTTAGGTCTCCTACTAAATCAAGTATATATGACCGTCAATGCGGCTTGGATCCATCAGGCAGATAAATTACTTGAGAAAGGCAACATTCGCGGGGTTCGTTTAATGAACTTCGTCCCATCTGCATGTATGGCATTCATCTTATATGGTATTCCAGCATTTTTACTTGTTTATTTTGGAAGCGGATGGGCTCAGCAATTGATTGACTTGGTACCGAAGCATGTAATCAGTGCCTTGGAAGTTGTTGGCGGAATTATGCCGGCATTAGGGATCGCAATGCTGTTGAACTATTTGGGTAAGAAAAATTTGATTCCATGGTTTTTCGCAGGATTCTTTCTAACTGTTTATTCTGGTCTTGGAATGACAGCAATATCGATTTTTTCAGCAATTATTGCACTTGTAATGTATTTAAATAGCAATCGAGGGGAAGAAAAAGTCGAGAAGAAAAAAGTGAAGCGTCTTTCAGTGAATAAAAAGGTTGATGCTGTCGAAGTAACTAAAGTAGATGACCGCGGTAACGCACCAGCGGTAGTTCCAGAATATACAAAGAAGCTTTCTAAGAGTACATTAGTTAAGACCTGGCTGTGGACGACGAGTACTGAAGCCTGTTACAACTATGAGCGGTTGCAGGCGTTAGGTGCAGCGAATCTAATGATTACTCCAATTCGCGAATTGTATGATACGAACGAAAAACAGGTTGAGGAACTAAAAAAGTACATGGTCTTTTATAATTCAGAAGTATTCACCATTGGACCGATCATCAATGGGATCGCTTGCTCGATGGAAGAAGCTCGTGCAAATGGGGAAGATATCGAAGCAAAAGATATTAATGCTGTACGTACGGGTTTGATGGGGCCTGTGGCCGGGATTGGTGATACGGTCATGCAGGGGATTTTGTTCCCAATTCTTTTTGGAATTGGTTGTTCACTCGCATTAGAAGGAAGCTACTTAGGACCAATATTATCATTCGTGGTATTTGAGACACTAATTTTTGGTTGCGGTTACTTTATGTTTATGACAGGATATAAGCAAGGGAAAACGTCTCTGTTAAAGATTTTGAAGAACGGAACAATCGATAAAATTATTAACGCATTCAGTATCGTCGGATTGATGGTCGTAGGTGCAATGGCGGCTAGTCGTGTAACTGTTAATACACCGTTAGCTGTTAAAATCGGACAAGGATCGACAAAGCTTCAGGAAGTCCTCGATTCACTTGCCCCAGGTCTGATTCCATTAGGCTTAACATTACTAGTTTGGTGGATGTTGAGGAAAAAAATCAATACGCTTTACATCATTATTGCAATTTTTGTTGTTGGAATCTTAGCCTATTACTTAGGTATTTTAGGGTATGCAGGGTAAAAAATGAGGTGAGTAAATGATTCATGTGGTCGTTATAAGTCACGGTGATTTTTGTGAAGGGTTATTAAGCAGTTTAAAAATGATTGCAGGGGATACTTTTGGGGTCAAAGCTGTACCTTTAGTCCCTGGTGAGTCTCCAGAAAGCTACCGCGAGAAATTAGCAAATGTATTATCAAGTTATGCAAATGAGGACAGCGAGTTTATCATCCTTTCAGATATCGGGGGAGGAACCCCTTTTCAAAGCGCTGCCTATCTGTCAAAAGAGTTCAAGATCGGTTTAGTATCAGGTATGAATATGCCGATGCTTCTGACACTGGCACTCGGAAGGACTGAAGAGGACAAGCTGGATTCATTAATAGAAAGAGCAACATCGAAAGACTGTATAGGTATACAAAGCAAGATATTTGGCAGAGGGGAGCGGAAACAGCGTGCAAAACTTAGTATTAACAAGAATTGATGATCGCTTGATTCACGGACAAGTCATGACCGCTTGGATCAAAAATAAAGGAGCAAATCAGGTAGTGATTGTTGATGACGGCACAGCCAATGATGAATACATGATCGAAGTACTGGAAATGGCGATACCAGAAGAAATCGCGATAGGAATATTCACCAAAGAAGAAGGGGTTCAATTTTTCAGTCAAGGTTTGGATGAACCAACAATTCTATTAGTAAAGGGACCAGATGTCCTTAACTATTTAGTTGATCACGGTATTCAAATTGAGGAGGTTGATGTTGGCGGAATGGGCACACGACCTGATCGCAATGTCTTGTATAAGAATATTTCAACGAGTCATGATGAAAATCAACAATTTAAAGCGCTACTTGATAAAAATGTGAACGTATTCATACAAGTGATGCCCCAGGATAAACCGGTTGGTGTAGACAAATATCTGAAATAGGAGACAAAAATGGAAAGAATGGATGGAAAAGTCATCGTTATTACAGGCGGTAGCAGCGGGATGGGTGCCGCAATGGCCAAAGATTTTGTCACACGAGGAGCGAAAGTCGCGATCTTTGATTTGAATGATGAGAAGGGACAAAACTTGATTGCGGAGACAGGAGAAGCGGCCGCTTATTACAAAGTCGATGTTACCTCAAAAGCCGAAATCGAAAAAGGGCTGACAGCTGTTGAGGAAAAGTTTGGTCCGTTGACTACGCTGATAAATTCGGCAGGTGTTTCAAAAATGGTTCCATTTCTTGAAAGTAGTGAAGCGTTATGGGACTTGACCATGAACGTCAATCTGAAAGCGACTTTTTTATGCTGCCAAGTTGCTATTGAACGGATGCTGGAGCATGGAGGCGGAGAAATTCTCAACATGTCCTCTTTATCTGGGAAGAAGGCAAGTTCATGGCAAACGGTTTATTGTGCTAGTAAATTTGGTGTACAAGGATTGACACAATCAATCGCCAAAGAGTTTGCGGATCAACACATTCGGGTCAATTCAATTTGTCCAGGAATCGTATATACCGAGATGTGGGAGAAATTGAAGTATGATTACGCGAGAAAGCGAAAAATAGATCCCGAAGGAGTCATGGACTATTTTAAAGGAAATATCCCGATGCATCGATTGGTTGATATGCAAGATGTGATAAATGCGGCGGTATTCTTATTAACAGAAAAATCCAGCTATCTAACAGGCCAATCGATTAATCTTGTTGGCGGAGAATGGATGGACTAAAAGAGTGGGAGGATGTTGTGGAATGACTTCGTTGGATTTTAGCGGCAGAGAACAGCTGTATTATCAGTTGTATGACCGTTTGTTCCAGAAAATTATCAATGGCACTTATACGATCGGAGAGTGTATTCCTTCTGAGAGTGAATTGATGAAGACATATCAAGTGAGTCGAGCGACTGCTAGGCGATCTATGGAGATGCTCGCCAATGATGGTTTCGTGAAAAAGCAGCGGGGACTTGGAACAGTTGTCATTTCTACACATCCAAAACATTCACCTCAACGAGTGACAAAATATTCAAGGAAGAAAAGACTAGAAGATGTAATAGCAAAGAAAAAAGTAATCGAATTCGGTGTGATCCAAGCACCAGAGGAAGTTGCTGAAGCATTGAATTTAGAACCGGAAACTGAGGTGATTTGTTTAAATCGTGTGCGTTATGGTGATACAGATCCTTACTATTTGGAAATCAATTATTTTGAAAAAGATTACGTTCCAGAAATGTTGAATCGTAATTTTTCTGAGGAGTCCTTACGTGTTTTTCTTGATAAAACCTATAATATCCAGTGGTCGTATGCTAGTCAGCAAATTTACTCAACTACCGCTGTAAGCACTATCTCTGATCTTTTGAAGGTCGAGGAAGGAACCCCGTTACTCCATATCAAAAGAATTTCTTATGATGTCAAGGACAATCCGCGAGAATATGTAGATAGTTATTATTTAGCTGATAAGTATTTTTTGGAAATAGAGTTAACAATATAAAGGAATGAATTGACTTGAAAAAAACCTTGATTTTATTAGCAGGGTATCCTGGAACAGGAAAATCGTATTTAGCCCATTTGATTTTAGAAAAATTTCCAAGCATTCAATTTCTTTCACCAGATGAAATAAAGGAAAAGAATTGGGATCTATTTGGCTTCAACAATTTAAGTGAAAAAGAAATGCTGATTCAAAAAAGCTGGAATGAGTACTATCAACAAATGGAAACATCATTTCGTAAAGGAGTTAGCTTGATATCTGATTATCCCTTTAGTGAAAAACAAAAAGGACATCTGCAGCAATTGACAAAATAACATGGTTTTCAAGTAATAACGATACGTTTGACGGCTGATTTGAATGTTCTTTATGAACGTCAAAAAAAGCGGGATTTAGATCACGCGAGACACTTAGGGCATATTTTGTTGTGCTATCATAAAGAAGCAACAAATGTGAATCATGAAGAGGCTGACAATTTAGTTGATTATGAAGAGTTCATCAAACGTTGTACAATACGAGGCTATGATGAATTTTCATTGGGAAATTTGATTGAAATAGATGTCACTGATTTTTCACTAGTAAACTATGATAGATTACTAGAAAAAATTGAACATCTACTCACTGATTGATCTGAGTAAAGGAAAACAGTAGTTAATAAAGTGGATCCTGTAAATAATACACGAGAAAAAGGTGTATGAGTTTGCAAGATCCATTTTATGTTTACTCTTAAGCGGATGCATAATGGACTTAGTATAACAATTAGAGGGAGTAGAATGTAAGAAAATCGTAGTTGACTAATTAGTCTGTTTACATTCAATTTATATGCTAAGTACTTTTTCTGGTTAAATTATCAAATTCTGTGAGCATCCTATAATACGTTGTAACATAATAAGCAAACTAAGGAACAGATATCATCTGAAAAAATATATTTAAATAAAATGATATTTAGATTAGAATGAAAAGTATAAATCGATTACTTCTAAGTTTTTTAATTGTTATCAAACGAAAAAGTCGGCTAATTACTGAATTGGGAGGGTAGGCATATGAATGTAGATAAGAATGGGCAAGTTGATTTCTTTTCTGAGATTTCTGAGTACCAGATCACTGCACGTGAATTTTTTAGTGCTACTCTTTTGGAATATTTAGAAAAGAATTTTGGTTGGGATCGCGTACTAATTTCTTATTTTGATACAGAAGGGAATTTTCTTTCCTGGACTGATTGGACAGGGCAGTTAGTGAATTATAAAAATCATCCTTACCGAAATTTTGTTGAGGTCGATGAGATTAGGCAACAGGTTTTTCGAGAGGCCTTGAACGATCACCTTACGTATTTCAATGTGATTCCTAGGTTATACAAATCTACAGAAGTTCTTGGAAAAGAAGAATATGATTCCTCATCCTATGTCCGGTTCATTGAAAAGAACTTTCGTCAGCATTACAGTGTGACGATGGCTTTTGGGATTAACGCCTATATTCAAGTAGTCTTTTTTAAAGATTTACAACTGGGAGATTTTACTGAAAAAGAGCTTGAAGATTTGAAGGAGATTTACGTTTATCTTGCCAATTCATACAAAAATTTCAAAAAATATGAGCAATCAAAAATCATTCAAAAAATCCAGAATGAAATCATTCTATCAGGAGAAAAGGCTTATTTAATCACAGATGATTTTACCCATGTGATGAATCATAGCCAAGCAGCGATTGATTGCTTAAGCGACATTTTAGGCCCTTCGGTAGCAGAACAAATCAGTAGTACGGAGCCTTGCAGCTGGCTGCCTTTTCTGTTGGGAGATGAAAATCAAACCTGCTCAAAGGCGGTTCGTACTAGGATTGTTCAAAATTATGTTTTTAAAATTTATACTTACGATCAGACCTACTCAAATGGGATTATTGATCGTTATCATTGGATAACTATTTCAAAAAAGGATCAGGAGAAAAGTTCTAAAAGTTTGGAGAACACGCTACCGTTAACAAATACAGAATTTAAAGTTGCTGAATTATTATATAGGGGGTTTACTTATAAGGACATTGCTGAAAAAATGGTCATTAGCTACCATACGGTAAAGAAGCATGTTCAAAATATATATAGTAAGTGTAAAGTAAATAGCAGGTATGAGCTTTCTCAACTGTTCGATAATAAAAAATAAAGAGTTTTGCACAATAATTAATCGAAGCCTAGGCGTATGTCGCAGGCTTCTTTTTTTGTTTATAAATGAACATGCATACATAGTTATCCTCCATATAGGGAACATTCCCTATATGGAAATACTACTAATACCTAATTATTTTCCCATTTTTAGTTTGTTAAACTTTGAACATAAAAACGTTTTCTGTTTTAGCGAAGGAGATAATTTAATTGTCAAATCAAGGAATCATCTTTAATATTCAACGTTTTACACTTCACGATGGTCCGGGTTTAAGGACAGAACTTTTTTTAAAAGGTTGTCCTATGAGATGTGATTGGTGTGGAAATCCAGAAAGCTGGTCTACCCAAATTGAGCTTGGTGTTTATAAAAAGAAATGCATTTCAAAGAAAAAATGCGGGCTTTGCCTGTTCTCTGATTCAAATGAGGATGCCCTAACTTTTTATCGAGGGAAATTAGCAGCGATTGATTCAAAGAAATGCTCTGATTGTTCGGCATACGCATCGGCTTGTCCAGCAGATGCGATCAAACAGTGGGGCGAGGCAATGACTGTTGAATCGTGTATGGAGATTATTCGAAAAGACAAAGAATATTACGAGCAATCTGGCGGAGGTGTCACCGTTTCAGGAGGAGAAGCACTACTTCAGAGTGATTTTGTTGCTGAGCTGTTTGCTGAATGTAAAAAAGAAGGGATTCAAACCTGCTTTGAAACAACTTTTTATTCAAATTGGCAAAAGGTAGAAATCTTGCTGCCTTATACAGATATTTGGATCTCAGATATTAAGCACATGGATTCGAAGATTCACCGAAAACGTACGGGAGTAGGGAATGAAGTCATACTAAAAAACTTGAAAAAGATGTCAGAACTTGATCGGGAATTGATACTGAGAATTCCTGTGATCCCAGATTTTAATGACGATATGAAAAATATTGAGGCTACGGCCGATTTTATTTTAAATGATTTGAATGGTCAGATACGGACACTTCAATTGTTGAGTTTTATGCGATTAGGAGTTGAAAAGTATGAAGCACTAGGTATTCCATATGCGATGGAGGGGGTAAAGGTTCATCGAAAATCTTTTCAAAAACAAGTAGAAAAGATTGCTGACTACATGAATTCGCGAGGGATTCATTGCCTCGTAGGAACCAAGGAAAAACAATAATTTTTATTTTAAATTAAGGAGGATTTTAAATGAGTAACACACACACAACAGCAAGAGGAATGGAGCCTTTCGACAAAATGTACAGTTTGGGCTATCAAGTAAATCATGAAGATTGGTCGCCATTTCCGCGAGTAAACCATTTGAGACAAACTTTTTTAGACCGGCCTTATGATGTAGATGTTGAAAGACTACGTTTGGTAACAGAAGCTTATCAAACGCATGAAACGTGCTCACGTAAATTAAAATGCGCGTATGCTTTTGAAAATATTTTATTGAACACTAGCTTGTATATCTATGAGGAAGATCTGATTGTGGGAGAAATCGCTGCTCCTGCGAAAGCTTCACCGATTTACCCTGAGTTTTCCGTCAACTGGATTATTGATGAAATCTTGCATTCACCTTTTGAAGATCGGCCAAATGATCAATTTTACATTAGAAATGAAGAAGAAAGACAAGAAATATTAGAGCTTTGTGCATGGTGGAAAGGCCAGACCATCGATGACATGGTGAATGCAAGACTTGACGAAGATCAAACAAAAGGATCAGAAGTTGGTGAAAGAATCTTCCAAACCAATCTTTATCATTATGCTGGAGCAGGCCACCTAGCGATTGATTATGCCAAATTGATGCGCGTAGGTTATGTAGGATTGATTGACGAAGCAAAGGAACGATTAGAAAAGCTTAGTAAACGTGATCCAGAATATGCAGACAAACGCGACTTCTATGAAGCCATGATTATTATGCATGAAGCCGCAAGAACTTATATAAAACGATATGCAGAATTAGCTGAAACGATGGCTGGGACAGAACAGGATGCGAACCGTAAAAAGGAACTGGAAGAGATGGCAACGAACTGCTATCAAATTGCCTTAGGAGCACCGAAAACGTTCTGGCAAGCACTGCAACTATTTAATATTGCCACAACCTTGATCCAAATTGAAAGCAACGGTCATTCGATTTCGTATGGTCGCATGGATCAATGGCTGTATCCATACTACGAAGCGGATATGAAGAATGGCAGAATCACCAAAGAGTTTGTATTGGAGCTTCTTGAAGTTGAGTATGTGAAGATGAATAACCCGACAAAATTAAAAGACAAAGGCAGTATGGCTTTGCGAAATGGTCGCGGATTTGGTGGAGAAAGCTTAACAATCGGTGGTGTAGATCGAGAGGGAAATGATGCCACGAATGATTTGACGATGTTGATGCTGGAAGGCTCTGCTCACACTCGAATGATGAATCCATGGGTCTGTGTACGCATGCATGAAAACACTCCTTATGAGTTAAGAGTAAAAACGACAGAGTGTATCCGTGCAGGATATGGACATCCGAAGCTTTTCAATGACGCACCAACGATTAAGGGAATGATGCGCAAGGGAATGACTCTTGAAGAAGCAAGAGATTACTGTGTTGTCGGCTGTGTTGAAATTAGTTTGCCAGGAAAAGAGTATGGTTGGCATGATGCTGCGTATGTCAATACACCGAAGATGATGGAAATGGTTGTAAATGGTGGTCGTAGTCTGAATACTGGCAACCAGCTCGGTCCAGATACTGGCAGCTTGGATACTTATCAAAGTTTTGATGAAGTATTGGCAAGTGTTGACGAGCAATTTGAATATTGGACCGATCAAATGTGTAGCAGTCTAAATGTGATTGACACGATTCACCGTGAACTAAAACCATTACCTTATGTATCTGCATTCTTTGAAGACTGTTTAGAATCTGGAAAAGATTTAACTGAAGGTGGTGCCAAATACAATGGGACAGGACCTCAAGCTAGCGGAATGGCAACTTGTGCAGATTCATTATCCTCAATTAAGCAATTGGTATTTGAAGAAAAACGCTGTACTGGCGCAGAATTACTGCAAGCAGTAAAAGACAATTGGAAGGGCCATGATGTTCTTTATTCATTGGTCAATAGCACCAAAGTCCATCACTATGGGAACGATGATGACTATGCAGATGATTTATTCAAATTCATGTTCGAATGCTATTGCAAGCATGTAGCAGGAAGAAAAAATGTTCGCGGTGGTGAATTTAGTCCAGGGGTGTATTCGGTGAATGCGAATGTCGCAATGGGGATGAACACGAATGCTTCTGTAGATGGACGCAAGAAGGGCGAGGCAATTTCAGATAATATGGGTCCAGTGCATACAGATGCTGGCTCCCATGATGTGAGCGGTCCGACAGCACTTGTAAACTCATTGGCCAAAGTTGATCACAGCTTAGCGACAAACGGGACATTAATGAACTTGCGATTCCCACAAGAAGCAGTCGCTGGAATCGAAGGGCGTGATAATTTAATCAGCTTTATCGACGCCTACATGGCGAAAAATCCGATGCACGTTCAGTTTAATATCATGAGTTCAGAAACCATGCGTGCTGCCCAGAAAAATCCAGAGAATTACAAGGATATGCTTGTTCGTGTGGCGGGATACAGCGCGTACTTTGTAGAACTTGGGAAACCCTTGCAAAAGGATTTGATTCAGCGTACCGAATTGAGCTTCTAAAAAAGAGAATAGGTGGAGAAGATGACATTTGAATTTAACTTTGTCCTTGTGGCATTGATGCAAGTAATTGGTTTTTTCGTACAGGGGTGTACGGGTTTTGGATGTACGGTCATTGCGGCGGCAGTGACAAATGGTTTGTTGGGAACGGAAGCGGGAGTGCCTTATGGTACTCTCATCACCCTTCCTTTCTTATATTATTTGGGGATCAAAGCTTTTAAGGAAGTCTCGTGGAAGGATCTAGCAAAAATCATCGGCTTGTGTATCCCTGGAATTTTGGTTGGTAATTACCTGTTCTATGCGATCAGCCCCAATATTGCAAAAATCTGTATTGGTGCGATGGTCACATTGATCGCATTAATGAATATATACAAAAATATTATCAAGCCTAAGCTTTCCGGTAAGAAGGAAGCGGAAGAGGAAATTGATACGACTGGAAAGAAAATTTTTCGTTATGGGTGTTTAATTTTAGGAGGAATCGTTCACGGAGCGTTTAATATCGGTGGACCCTTAATCACGGTTTATACAATAGAAGCCGTTCAAGAAAAAGAGAAATTCAGAAATACGATGAACATGGTATGGGTGATTTTAAATACTTGGAACGCTTTTTCACAGTATAGAAGCGGAGCCTTTACCCCTTATATGTTGAGTGCACTACTCGTAGGATTGCCTATGGCTGCTATCGGATTCTTCTTAGGGATGGGCTTCTTAAAAAAAATCAATCGCGAACAATTTCTACGAATCGTCTACGTTGTATTACTATTCGTGGGCGGCAATATGTTAATAACAAGCGTGTTATCAGTTATTTAGAAAATGGAGGAACTAATTAATGAAAGATTTTACGTTTAAAGTACCGCAGAGTATCGAGTTTGGTTTGGGAAGCCTGAAAAAGCTTCCAGCTATATTGAAAGAGAATCAATCCAATCACGTCTTTTTGATTTCAGATCGCGCTCTAGAAGGACTTGGAGTAGTTAAGAAAATTCAAGAGATCATTGAAGCCGGAGGCATTAAATGTACAACGTATCTTGGTACGATTCCCAATCCAACGGTGGATGTAGTCAATGAGTCTGCAGCTCTTTACAAAGAATGCGGGGCAACTAGTATTGTTGCACTCGGGGGTGGAAGCTCGATGGACGTTGCTAAAACTACGGGTGTCTTAGCCAAATATGGTGGAAAGATCACGGATTATGAGGGACTTCATAAAGTTCAGGGACCTGTTGTGCCAATTATTGCAATTCCAACAACTGCTGGTTCCGGCAGTGAAGCAACAGCTTCAGCGGTGATTACAGATGAAGCAAGAAATTATAAAATGTCTGTTATCAGCTATGAAATGCTGCCAAAATATGCGCTTTTAGACCCGGAATTGATCATGACGGCACCTGCATCCATTGCCGCAGCCTGTGGAGTTGATGCGTTGATTCATGCAATGGAAGCTTATGTATCTAGAAACGCATCACCATTTACGGATGCGATGGCAGAAAAGGCTATGAAATTGATCGGAGGAAATCTACGTCAGTTTGTTGCAAACAGACAAGACGAAGAAGCCGCATGTGCGATGATGGCAGGTTCTACTTTTGCCGGCATGGCCTTTGCGTGGGCGAAGCTAGGAAATGTTCACGCCATGAGTCATCCCCTGAGTGCCTATTTCCATATTGCCCATGGTGTAGCGAATGCTATTCTTCTCCCTACTATTGTGGAATTTAACGCGCTGGCGGATCGTGGTCGCTATGAAACGATTTATAATTTTATTCGTGAAAAGAAAGAACCTGCGAATGACTTTACCCCTCAAATGCTAATTGATGAGATCAAAAAACTAAATAATGATTTAGGCATCCCGAGTTGCCTATCTGAAATGGGCGTTACTGAGGATAAAATTCCTGAAATGGCGGAAGATGCAATGAAGAGTCCTAATGTAGCGGTCAATCCTCGTTTGACGACGATCAAAGATATTATTGATTTGTATCATAAGGCTCTATAAAAGATCAAGATACTATTAACTGTAGAAGGAAAAAGGGTATGGGAACTAATATAAACAAAAAAAGCGTATTTAGTTGGTTTATCTGTATGTTATTTCCAGTGATTATAGCATTTCTTCCAACTTCAGCTGAATTCACAGGAAGTTTGAAACTGTTTTTAGTTTTGACTATTTTTGTCATCTTGATTATCGCTCTAGAGCTATTGCCGAGATTGGTTTCAGCGATTTTATTACCTTCACTTTATATGATTACTGGGTTGGTTCCTGCTGAAATAGCATTTTCCTCTTGGACAAGTACCACTGTTTGGATGGTGCTGGGTGGGCTGATTTTTAGTAATGTTTTGGATGAAACAGGGTTGCTGAAACGAATTGCCTACTATGTCATAAGAAAGTGCGGGGGAACTTATGCTGGTGCGGTATTTGGCTGTTTCTTTATTGGGATTATCTTAAACTTGATTACATTCTGCAACGGTTGGCTAGTAGCCAGCGCTCTTGTGTATGGGGTGTGTAAGGCAATGGATATGAAGCCATCAAAGGAAGCATCGCTGCTTTGCTTTGCCGGGACGATCGGCGCGACAGGCTGCACAGTTTGCTTGTATTATCCAGGGTATTTCTCCATGTTAGAAACTGCGATACGAGAAGTGATTCCGGATTATCGCATGGCGATGTTTACATCGTTCCAATACAACGGATTCTTTATTCTTTGGTGCATCGTGTGTATCTTAATTTTGATGAAGGTATACAATACCAAAAATTTACCGATTAATGTCAGTAAAAAGCTTTTTGATGAAAAGTACGAGCAACTTGGAAAAATGAGCAACAGAGAGAGAAAAGCTGTCGCGATGGTGATTCTTCTATTGGTTTATCTATTTCTCTCAATGTTTCTTGACCTGCCGGCTGCGTATGGATTTATGGCGATTCCCTTTTTGATGTATTTGCCAATTATAGGAATTGGGAAGGAAGAGACATTGGGGAAACTTAATTTTTCCATGGTTTTCTTTGTATCGACCTGCTTAGGAATAGGTATTGTGGGTGCGAATGTTGGTTTTGGTGATTACTTAACAGGAATCGCAGTACCAATGCTTTCCGGGAAAAGTAATTTAGTGGTCTGCATGTCGTTTCTGTTGATTGGTATGATCGCTAATTTCTTTATGACTCCTTATGCAATGCTAGGTGGATTGGCGCTTCCATTTGTACAGATTGCAGCCACACTTGGAATAAATCCAATTGCTGCATGTATGTGTTTACTTTATGCGTGCGAGCTGTTGTTTATGCCCTATGAGTCAGCAGGAAATCTTATCATGTATGGCTACGGGATGATGCCGATGAAAGATTTTATCAAGCAAATGACCCTGAAGGCAGGAGTTATGCTCGCCGGATTTGTATTAGTAATGTATCCGTTATGGAATGTATTCGGATTGATTTAAAATGACTCTGAAAGGAACGCTTTCTTATGCTAAAGTCTTTGGAACAAAGTCATCGAGGCTCAAACACAAAAAGCTTGATCAAAACATTAGCTATACTTTCATCATTTTTTTGTATATATCGCTGTAATGTACGCGCCAGAAAATAAAAAAATGGGTCACGCAGGGGCCATCGTCAGCGGCAATATGATGGGGACAGTGAAATCAAAAGTAAAAGCGCTAGAAGCAGCAAGAGTGACTGCTTGTCCGACCGTAGGGAAAATAGTAGAGTTTATAGAAAAAACAAAATCTCAAACAAATGGAAGACTGCAGTCATTAGAGCCTAAAGCAGATGACTCCGTCTTAAAGAGTTAAATTATCTAACTAAAAAGGTTGACCAAAAAATATTTAGTGATGTTTGATAGTTCTTGAATGTCAATTTTAGAAACACTGATCCCAAGATTTACGATTTGAAGCAAGTTTCTGATAGTAAGAAAACAGATATATCATTGAAGATACATTAAATTCCAAATGCTAAAATAAAGTATAACACTCAGCAATTAAGCTGGGTGTTTTGTTATAATAAGAGCACCAGATTGCCATATAATGATATATGCATAGACAGAAGCTACGCATAAGAAAGGACGTTTGCTAAATGAAAATATTTATTACTGTTTTGGTCTTTCCACTTGTTTTTCTGTTTATCATTCTTGGAGTAAAGTTCCAGCGTGGGAAATGGCTAAGATTACTTTCAGGAAATGCATTTGGCGATTTACCGAAAGAAAAAGCAATTTCAGTAGGAAGAAAAACTAGTCGTTTAATGTATTTCGCAGCCGTATTTTGTTTGTTTCTTTGTTGGTGGATTAATTTTAGTGAAAGCCAATTATTGTTTTGGTTTGGAATCGGGGTTGCTCTTCTTGTTAGCGGATTTACTTTGTTAAAGTCTTTAAAGGAATGGGTTCGGACAGGATACTGAACGGATACTATTTTTTTTTATACTAAGTTGATATAAGTGAAGATTATTTCAATGAAGCTGCGGAGATTCTCCGCAGCTTTTTTGGTAGTTAATTGATAATAAACTTTTTCCGATAGGTGGAGGGGGAAATGTCGAGCTTAGAATGGAAAAACTTCGAAAAATACGAAGAGGATGAAAAGCCGGTTTCATAGGCGATCTCCGTAATCGTCAAGGAGCTTTTTCGCAGCAGGGAGCAGGCTTTTTGCAGCTTCAAATCCTGGATGTATTCACTTGGACCAATGCCTTTGTAAGTTTGAAAAAGCTTGTAGAGATAGGTCCGATCGATGCTGTTGGCTTCTGAGATTTGGTTCACACTGAGATTTTCTGACATATTATCATCGATATAATTCAGGATGTTTTTAAAGAGCTGCTCACTTTGCGAATAATCTTGTGTTTTTAAGTTCATTCGGTCGATGGTATCGAATAGAATGAAGGAAGAGGCCAACGTGCGAAAATGATTTTCCTGTTTAAAGGCCTCATAAATATCTTGAAATAAGACGTCGATGCGATGATCGAAGGAATGGCTGATGACGCAATGATTCTTAGCTAAATTTAGTTTAGAAAAGCATTGGTCTACTCGTTTTCCCGAAAAGCCTACCCAGCGATAGTGCCAAGGGTTCTCACGATTTGGATAATAAACATTTTTACAATTTGAAGGAATGACAAAAAAATCTCCCGCAGTGATTTTTCTCTCCGGAAAAAAGGGTGTTGAAAAAAATCCTTCTCCTTCGACACAATAATGGATCACCCAGTAATTGATCGGAGCATACTCCGTAGGCTTGGTTGAGCGACATTTCTCATAGCCGACTTCACAAATATGGAACTCCGAACTTACATGATTGTTGTTAATTAAGATACTGATGTCGCTAGGTAATGAGCTGTACATGTGCAGGCTCCTTTTCCGAATGGTTTAAACAGGCAACATAATGACAAGTTTTTGGAAACATTTCTTATTTTTTATATCATGAAAGCGCTATAAAATCAATGTGTAAATAAATATTGAAAGGATGTTTGAGATGGAAAACTCTAATTCAAGACAGCGCTTGGGGTCGGTCGCATTAATGTTGATGACCTTTTCGGCAGTTTTTGCTTTTCCCAGCATTGTCAACAATAGTATCCAAATTGGTCTAGCAACGATTCCGGGCTATTTATTCGGTACTATCTTTTACTTTTTGCCATTTATCTTGATGATCGCGGAATTCGCTTCTGCCAATTCAGGGAAGGAATCAGGAGTCCACAGCTGGCTGCAGTCGGTATTAGGAGATAAATGGGCATTCTTAGGCGCTTGGTCTTATTTTTTCGTGAATCTATTTTTCTTCTGCTCTTTGTTACCGAATACGTTGATTTACGGCTCGTATGCTTTTGTTGGAAGAAATGTATTTCAAGGCAGGAAGAGTACGGTGATTATTGCAATTATTTCAATCTTGCTATTTTGGCTGATGACATGGGTCTGTATTAAAGGTGTTTCATGGATTTCCAAAGTAACTAGCTTTGCTGGCAGTGCGCGGCTATTTATGGGTGTAGCTTTTGTTGTCCTGGCTTTTGTGGTTGTGTTTGGTTTTGGGAAAGAACCCGCCCAGGACTTTACGATGCAGTCAATCACACCAAGCTTTAACTGGACCTTCTTCATGACGATGGCTTGGATTTTACAGGCGGTCGGTGGTGGTGAAAGTATCGGTGTTTATATCAAGGATGTAAAGGGTGGAAATAGTACCTTTGTCCGTACGATGATCGGCGCAACGATTATTGTTGGCATCATGTATGTACTAGGCGCGGTCGCTGTTGGTTTTGTCGTACCATCAGAGGTGTTAAAGGGAAATTTCTCAAACGGGATCTTTGACATCTTTAAAATCTTAGGGGCTCATTTTCATATTCCTAGCGGTGTGATGGTGCGGCTCGTCGGCTTAATTCTGTTTATCGGAAGTCTTGGTTCTTTAGCGTTATGGACAGCGGCGCCTGTTAAGGTCTTTTTCTCAGAAATTCCTGAGGGCGTATTTGGCAAATGGTTGGTGAAAACGAATGAGGAAGGAAATCCGACAAATGCCCTGATCGTACAAGGAGTGATTGTGACGATGCTGCTGATCGTTCCGGCATTGGGAATCGGAAACATGGACAGCTTCCTTTCAACATTGATCAATATGACAGCGTCTACCTCCTTGCTTCCGGTACTATTTCTATTAATCGCTTATATCGGGTTGCGTTTGAAAAAGGATGCGATGCCTCGCAGCTTCCGCTTCGGCAGCCGTTCATTCGGAATTTTCGCAGGAATTTTCCTGTTGTTGATTTTTATCTTCGTATTCTTTATGTCAACGGTTCCTGATCCGCAGCTGATTATGGCCGAACTAAATGGTACGTTGCCGGCGGGTGAGGCGAGTCCGATCGGTATGCTGATTTACAATATCGTTGGGCTGGTAATATTTATGGGCTTTGCTTGGATCTGCTGGAATCGTTATGAGAAAAAGGAAAAATTACTGAATAACAACGAGACAAATGTAGAGGTGACAGGGAAATGAAAATTTGGGAAAACTATCAATTAGATCAGATCAATCGTTTAGAACCGCGTGCGCATTTTTTAACGTTTCCAACAAAAGAGAAGGCGTTGTTGAATGAAAATAAATACACACATGCATTTAAAAATTTGAATGGTGCATGGAAATTTTTGCTGGTAGATGCGCCGGAATATAGTCCAAGCAAGTTTTATGAGCCGGATTTTGATACGAACGAGATGGCAGATATCAAAGTCCCCGGCAATTGGCAGGTGCAAGGCTATGGAAAGATGCATTATTCCGATTTGTGGTACAACTTTCCAATCAATCCACCTTATGTTCCAACTGAAAACCCAACAGGAATCTATAAGCGACAATTTGTGATTGATGAAAGCTTTAGAGAAAAGAAAATCATTCTTCGTTTTTGTGGTGCTGATTCAGCATTTCACGTTTGGGTTAACGGGAATGAAGTGGGCTACAGCAAGGGTGCTAGAAATGAAGCGGAATTTGATATTACCGAGTTTGTTCAAGAGGATGCCATAAATGATCTAACCGTGAGAGTGTATCAATGGTCGGATGGTACGTATTTAGAAGATCAGGATATGTGGTGGCTTAGTGGAATATTTAGAGATGTGGAATTGCTTGGCGTTCCTTATTCCGGTATCAACGATATCAAGGTTGTCGCTGATTTGGATGGGGACTATAAAAACGGTTTGTTGAAACTGTCGGTCAAATTTCGTGAAGAACAAGGGCAACGCCTCGAGGTCGAGTTGATGGCTCCTACTGGTGAAAAAGTCTTCACTCAATCTGTGGAAGGCGACTTCCTTCAAGCGGAAATTCCTAATGCCGCACATTGGACGGCGGAAACACCAGAATTGTATCAACTGCTGATTTCCGTTTATGAAGACGACAAGCTCATTGAAGTTATACCGCAAAAGGTTGGTTTCAGAAATATTCGGCTGGCGGGAGAAGTATTCTTAGTCAATGGTGTGGCGATCAAATTCAAAGGAGTCAATCGCCATGATTATCATCCTAGAAATGGTCGTGTCGTATCAAAAGAGGAAATTGAACAGGATATTATTTTGATGAAGCAGTTCAATATCAATGCGATTCGAACGAGCCATTATCCGGCTTCTTATTATTTGTACGATCTATGTGACGAATACGGGATGTATGTTATTGATGAAACAGATCTGGAATGCCACGGTTTCGAATTAACAGGAAAATACGATTGGATCAGCAACGATCCGAAATGGGAAATGGCTTATGTTTCCAGAATGGTGAGAATGATCGAACGAGACAAAAACCATCCGTCTATCATTCTTTGGTCGTTAGGAAATGAGTCTGCTTTTGGTCATAATTTTATCAAAATGACTGAGGTCGTAAAAGAAATGGACCCGACTCGCTTAGTTCACTACGAAGGGGATTTTGAGGTAGAAGCGGCAGATATTTACTCAACGATGTACACCTGGCTAGAGCATCCAACAAAGAAACCACTGATGCAAACAATTATCGAAGAATCGAAAAAGCCGCATATTTTATGTGAATATTGTCATGCCATGGGAAATGGTCCAGGTAACTTAAAGGACTATCAAGATCTTTTCTATGAACATGATAAATTGCAGGGTGGATTTATTTGGGAATGGTTTGACCACGGGATTGAATCCTATACTGATGATGGGGAAAAATACTATCGCTATGGTGGTGATTTTGGTGATGATCCATCGAATAAGGATTTTTGCATCGATGGAATGTTAATGCCGGATCGAACCCCTTCTCCAAGTCTGTACGAATACAAAAAAGTTATTGAACCAGTCCAAACTACAGCGATCAATTTGAGCAAAGGGGAAATTGAACTATTAAACCGTTTCGATTTCCAGAATCTGCAGATTTTTGATTTGTATTATTCGATTTTCGAAGATGAAACGCTAATCGAAGATGGCACGATCTCCTTGCCATCGATTCCAGCGCGGGAGAAATTAACACTCACGCTTCCTTATCAATTTGATTTTGCACCGAAAACAGGAGCACGATATTTCTTGAATGTCTCTTACCAATTACGAGCAACGACAGCCTACGCAGTGAGAGGATATGAACTAGCTTCTGCGAATTTTGAACTTCCCATTCACACTGCAGGCATAGGAATTGTACCAAGAGGAAAATTGAGTATAAATGAAACAGAAACGCTGCTGCGTGTAGAAGGGGAAAACTTTATAGTAACCTTTGATACAGTTCGGGGAACGCTTCAAAAATTAGTAAAAGACGGTCAATCGATCATTGAGCGAGGACCGAAATTCACGATGTGGCGGGCACCAATTAGTAATGATATGGAAATTATCGATGAAATGAAGAAGAAGCATTTTCTTCATTTAGAGCATGAAATCGTGAATTCTTTTGAGTGGGAAGAAATCGATCAAGCGGTGCAAGTCCGTGTGAAGACGATCAATTCAACTACAAACAGCGCGTGGCATTACAAGTGTGTCTACACCTATACGATTTATGGTAGCGGAGACATTCTCTTTGACCTGAAAGGAACACCAAGTGGAAAAATCGATACCGCGCCAAACATGCTTCCGAGATTAGGGATAACTATGCACGTGAACAAGGACCTGGATCAAGTGAAATACTTAGGACGCGGACCAAGAGAGAATTATGTGGATTCAAAAGAGGCAGGCTATCTTGGTGTTTACACCTCAACCGTCGAAAAAATGTTTACGAACTATGTAGTTCCTCAAGCCAATGGAAATAGAATGGATACAAGCTGGGTAGCTCTTACAGATGATCGCGGACAAGGCCTTTTCGCGGAAGCAACCACTGGATTCAACTTCAGTACTTCCTATTACGAGGAATCGGATCTGGATCATGCCAAGCATACGTGTGAGTTAGAAGAGCGAGATTACATCGTCATGAATATCGACTATAAGCAAAACGCGTTAGGCAGCTATTCCTGCGGTCAATGGCAGTTAGAGAAGTATCGAACAACCTTTGAAGCCTTCGATCTGTCTTTCCGACTCACTGGATTCAATGCAAAAGAAGCAGATGCCGTATCGCTGTCGCATGAGGTAATTAAGTTTCAGTAATGAATAGCAATACTCCTTTCCCTTCAGTTATGACTAAGTGTTATTACTGAAGGGGAAGGAGTTTTTCTTATTCTCTGTACATCCATGGGACTATTTTTGGATTTAAATGGCATCAAAATCTATTGCAAAAAAACATTTTTTTCAGCAAACGAACAGCTTCTAATGAATAGATTTCTAGGTCAAAACACTTGGTTTATAGTTTCTTTTTTTATATAATTCCCATATAGAAACTATATTCAAGGAGGACTTATAATTGACTCAGTTAGAGAATGTATTAAAAAATTTACAATGTGAATTGGTGGCAGAAAGAGCAAGGATTAATCCTCAAACGATTAGTTGGCTTCAATACGATATTTTAAATATTCTAAATTCAGAGTCCGAGCTGCTTCCATCCAAAATTAGTATTTTACTTGGAATAAATCGTACAAAGCTGTCAAAGGCATTAAAGGAATTAAAAAGAATGAACTATATTAAACAGAAGCCAAGTGAGAAAGATGGTAGGGAATTACTAACTTCTCTAACAAAAGACGGCCGTCATTTGTTAGCTCAAATTGACAATGGGCACACCCATCTTTTACAGGTTGCAAATTCAGTTTTTGAAGCGGAGGAAAAAGAGCAGTTCAAGTATCTGGCAGAAAAGTATCTGAATGCCCTTAAGCTAGAGAGGTTGGAATATCATGAATGAGTATATTTCAATAGAAGGAGCCAAAACAAACAATTTAAAAAATGTTTCTCTTAAATTTCCTAAATATCAAATAAGTGTTGTCACTGGTGTTTCTGGATCGGGTAAGTCTTCATTAGTATTTGATACTTTAGCTGCTGAATCTCAACGATTATTAAATGAAACCTACTCCAGCTATATTCAACAGTTGCTTCCACATTATACTCAACCCATCGTCGATAAAATAGAAAATTTGCCAGTCTCTATTGTGATTAGTCAAAAGAAAATAGGAGGGAACGCTCGCTCGACAGTAGGTACTGTGACAGATATTTATTCTAGCTTGAGGCTCCTATTTTCAAGAATCGCGACCCCTTTCATTGGCTACTCTATGACATATTCGTTTAATAATACTCAAGGAATGTGTGAGATGTGTAAGGGATTAGGTGAAACGAAGCAGATTGATCTATCTAAATTGATTGATTTTGATAAATCTTTAAATGATGGAGCGATTGATTTCCCTACCTTTCAGCCCGGCGGTTGGCGTCTGACTAGATATACAGAATCTGGTAATTTCGATAATGATAAAAAAATTAAGGAATATAATGAAAGAGAATTGGATCTTTTACTAAATGATCTCGGAAGTTCCCCGATTCATCCATCTGCAAAATGGCCAAAGACTGCTAATTATGTTGGAATTATTCCAAGAATTACAAAAAACTTCATTGAAAAAGAAAACGATAAATATACTGAACGGTTAAACCGGATTTTAAAAGTGAAAGAATGCCCTAGCTGTCGAGGAACTAGAGTAAATAAACGAGTTCGCTCTGCAAAAATTAATGATAAATCTATAGCAGATTGTGTAACCATGCCTATTTCTGAGTTAGTAACATTCATCAAAGAAATCAAATCTCCTACCGTTCAGATAATTTTAGAGGATCTAATTAAAAAATTGAAGAGCTTGGAAGATGTTGGGTTAGACTATTTATTTCTTAATCGTCCAACGACAACCCTTTCAGGAGGAGAATCTCAAAGAATAAAAATGACCAAACACCTGAACAGCGCTCTTAGTGATGTTCTATATATTTTTGATGAACCAAGTATTGGACTTCATCCAGAAGATATTCAAGGAATATCAAAAATAATAAAGGGGTTAAAAGACAAGGGAAATACGGTAGTGCTGGTCGATCATGATCCAGATATTATCGAAATTGCGGACCATATTATCGAAATTGGTCCAGGTGCTGGTGAGAAAGGCGGACATATTACCTTTGAAGGCACGTATGAAGAACTGTTGAGGTCAAATACAGTGACCGAGAAAGTGTTATCTACTAATCTAACGATTAATCCAGAAAGAAAGAAATTTTCTTCTCAGTATACCTTAGAGAAGGTCAGCTTACACAATGTTACAAGAGCTTCGATAAAGATACCCAAGCAGTCCTTAACAATTGTAACAGGAGTAGCCGGTTCGGGTAAGAGCACCCTCATTCGCTACCTTTTTAAAAGTAAATATCCAGAAGCAAATATATTAGACCAGAGTCAGATAATTGGCAGCATTCGTTCAAATGCCCTTACGTATTTAAATGTATTCGATAAGATTCGAAGCATATTCGCTCATCATTCAGGTAAAAGCGCATCGCTTTTCAGCTACAATGGTCAAGGAGCTTGTCCCATCTGCAAAGGGAAAGGATACATTAAACTAGACTTGGCTTATATGGGGAATGTTGAGCAGGTTTGTGAAGCATGTCATGGGAAAAGATATAACGCTGAGGCCCTTTCTGTTTTATGGCAGAGCTTAAATATTTATGACCTCTTGCAATTGCCAGTTAATAAAGCGATAGATTTGTTTGAAGATGACGCACTAACAAGAGTTATGCAGGCTCTCATTGACGTCAATTTAGGATATATAAAGCTAGGTCAGTCTTTGGATACGTATTCCGGTGGAGAACGTCAACGGTTAAAGATAGCTAAGATAATTTACCAAGAGGCATCTGATTTATTAATTTTAGATGAACCATCAACAGGGCTGCATGAAAGCGATATTGATAAATTGCTTCTTTTATTCCATAAGCTTTTGGAAAAAAATAAAACATTAATTGTTTTAGAGCACAATCTCAAAATTATAAGTAATGCCCAATGGATTATCGATATGGGACCAGGCGGAGGTAATCTAGGAGGAAAGGTATTATTTGAAGGGTACCCATTTGATTTATTAAAAATGAAAGACTCCTACACGGCAAAGCATTTGCGAAAGTATATAAATGATAAAAAATAGAACAATACGTATTACTTGCTGATATTTTCTAGTATAGGATATTAAAAGAAAGTGTACAGAAATGGGGGTCATTCTGTTACTTTCTTTTGACTTGTCCTTTTCCATATGAAATAATAAACATATGAACAACGCATCATGTGTTTGAAGGAGGTTAAAAAATGATCATCAACTATTTAACGTTGCTAGGGGCGGCACTGTTTTATTTGATTTATTTGGTAAAAGGGTGGCTCTTGCGAAAACAGGGAATCACCGTGAACCTATTAGGGGATAAACGTCGTACTCGCGAAAAGTATTTTGAAATCGTTTTACGGGCTCTGACTGGGTTCGGAGGGGCTATTCAATTTGTGGCACCGTTTTTGTTCGAAAGGAATTCGACTAGCTGGAGGTATCTAGGTGTGTTCCTGATTTACTTAGGAGTTCTGCTGTTTTTAATTGCTGTAAAAGCGATGGGGTTGAATTGGCGGGCAGGGTTCAATGAGGAACAGAAGACCAATCTAGTTACAACTGGGATTTATCAGTTTAGTCGCAATCCGGCCTTTGTCGCCTTTGATTTGCTGTATATCGGATTTGCTTTTGTCTTTCCAAATTTTTTGATGATTCTGACCGCTTTAATTGCAGTTATATTATTTGATTTACAAATCCGCGGAGAAGAAAAGTTTTTACTGAAAACATTTGGCGAGCGATTCCGTCAATATCAGACAAAGGTGAGAAGGTATTTTTGATCAGCCAGCAGCAGTCTAATACGTCAAGAGCTCGCGGGAAACACTACCATTGAGTATATTATGTGCCTTTCTCACACCTACACGCTAAAATAATACTAAGAGAAAACGCGTGGAGGAAAATTATGGGAAAACAAGAATATACAGTTGATGAGTTTCGCGAAAAAATCCTTTTCGATATTGAGATTGAAACAAGTGATTCGGTGATTTTAATGTGTGCAATATTGATCGCTTCAATCGGACTAAACATGAATTCGCTTCCAGTGATTTTTGGTGCGATGTTGATTTCTCCACTCATGTCTCCTTTGTTAGGTGTAGGCTATGGTCTGTCTGTCTTTGATTTTGCGGTTGTTAAAAAAGCTGCGAAATTATTGCTATTAGAGGTCGTGGTCAGTTTGGCTGTGGCTACGATTTATTTTTCGCTTTCGCCGATTACTTATGCCAGCAGTGAGATCATTGCACGGACGTCTCCGACAATATGGGACGTCATCATTGCCTTTGCTGGAGGGCTTGCAGGAATTATTGGTGCTAGAAAAAAGGGGAGTAATAATATTGTACCGGGAGTTGCGATTGCTACAGCGTTAATGCCGCCTGCTTGTACCGTCGGCTACTCCATCGCTACAAAAAATCTCACTTACTTTATGGGCGCGTCTTACTTGTTTATTATCAATTGCGCGTTCATCGTCATCGCGACTTTTCTCGGTATACGTTTCATGCGCTTTCCAGTAGTGGCTCGTTTGACCAATAAGGATGCACGTAAGATGAATGGTTACCTAATTTTGATTTCTCTCCTGATTGTGATTCCAAGTATCTTTTCCGCGTCAACATTGGTACGAGAAAGTATTCGCAAATCAGCGATCAACCAGCTTGTAAATGAGAAGTTTTCGGAGTATGTCATCTTAAATCAAACCTATGATAAGGAAAAACGAAAACTTATTTTGACTGTTTCCGGGGAAAGACTGCCTCGATCCAGTATTCAAGCACTACAAAAGGAATTACCAGATTATGGTTTGGACAATGTTACTCTGGAGGTCGATCAAGTTCCCAATCTTTCCGAGCTTGATGGCAATCAGATGTCAAAATACTTGGATCAATATTTTAAAAATCGTATCGAACAGGAAACAGATAAGAATGTAGAGTCAAAAAAAGAACAGGGGACTACGGACAGTCAAGGCTGGGAATGATCCATACTAAGTAATCGAAACTTCTCAATTTTGAGAAGTTTTTTCTTTTTATGACTTTGCTCTAATAAACACGCTACTTGTCATTTTAACAGTCGTATCATTTTTCATTCTGTCTTTTTTTCGCTATTCTTAATCAGTATGAATGTTTTGAGAGAGGATGAGAAATGTGGAATTTATTGGTGTGTTATGTCTGATTTTGATCAGTACAACGATTGCCAGCCATTTTTCACGTCGGTTTGGTATTCCTGCAGTGATTGGGCAATTACTTGTCGGAATTCTATTGGGAAATGCAGGATTAAAGGTCGTTCATCCAGATATTTTGGTCGAGGATTTTTCTGAGATCGGCGTGATTTTATTGATGTTTTTAGCAGGGATCGAAAGTGACCTTTCGCTGCTGCGAAAATATTTCCGACCAGGGATGTATGTGGCTGTGTTGGGGATTTTGTTCCCGGTAGTTTTAGGAACTGTCGGAGGAAATATTTTTCATATCGCTATGAACCAGTCTTTTTTCCTTGGATTAATCTTAGCGGCAACGTCTGTCAGTATTTCCGTAGAGGTACTGAAGGAGCTGAATGTGATTAACACGAAGGAAGGATCAACGATTCTCGGCGCTTCCGTCGTTGATGATATTTTAGTCGTTTTGATCGTCAGCTTGAGTATGTCCTTCTTAGGAGCAAAGGGTGGAAATGACGGTCCGTTGGGAATTATGTTGATTGAGCAGGTGCTGTTTTTTGTAGCGATCTTTTTCTTGATTCGTTGGGGGGCACCGTATCTAATGCGGTTAAGTAAGAAATTGCTGGCGGAATCGTCAGTGATTATTGTTTCGTTGATTCTATGCTTAAGCATGTCCTACTTGGCGGATTTCATTGGCTTAAGTTCCGTCATCGGCGCCTTCTTTACAGGTGTGGCGATCGGTCAGACCAAGGTTTGGAAAGAGGTTCAATACAACGTCGAAGCGATTGGTTATGCGGTATTTATTCCTGTGTTCTTTGTTAGTATTGGTCTAGAAATCTCCTTCAACGGGATCGGAAATCAATTACTGCTGATCGTGACAATCACTGTTTTAGCGATCCTTTCAAAATTATTCGGCGGCTTCATCGGCGGCAAGCTCGCAGGATTTAGTAATCACAGCAGTTTGATGGTAGGCTCGGGGATGATTTCACGAGGCGAGATGGCTCTGATTATTGTCCAATTAGGCTTTCAGGCACAATTAGTGACCAAAGAGTATTATTCGGCCTTTATCTTGGTGATCCTGTTTACGACGCTGTCATCACCGTTCTTATTAAAGTATTTTACGAGAAAAATTTATGCGTAAATACACATGAATTTCATATAGTTTTATAGACGTGCTGGTGTCGCTTCTTGACTTCGGCACGTCTTTTTATGAAGCAGGATGATTGTATTTCAGGGATCATGATTTCCCACAAGGTACCGTGATTTCTTAGAAGCCCATTTCCTTTCTGTTTTTAGAAGCGATAGAATCATGCTAATATTAGCTTAGAGAAGAAATTTAGAAGAAGGTGGAACATTGCTTTTTAAACAAATGCGCTATTTCGTTTCAGTGGTAGAGAACAACAGCTTCACGGAAGCTGCTGAGCAGGAATTTGTGTCTCAATCCGCAATTTCTCAGCAAATTCAAACATTGGAGAAAGAGCTTGGGGTAGATTTACTCCTCCGTCAGCACAGAAAATTTAGTTTGACACCGGCAGGAGATTATTTTTATCGAGAAAGCAGACAGATCCTGCAGCAAGTGGAACGAATAACTAGAGAAACGAAGAGAATGGGAAATGACGAAGAAAAAAATTTGAAGATTGGGTATTTACAGCTTTATGGTGGACAAATACTCTATCAAGCAATCACAAAGTTCTCGGAGCTGTATCCGGAAGTATCAATTGATTTAATCAATGGAACCCATGAAGAGTTATATCAAGAGCTGCTTCAGCATACCGTAAATTTGGTGTTGAGTGACCAAAGACGCGCATTTTCAACAGATTATGTAAATTATGAGTTGATACAATCGGAAACGTTCATAGAAATTTCTCTAAGAAATCCTTTAAGTAAGAACGAAGCATTAGACGTAGGAAAACTATCAAATACACCTTGTATCTTAATAACCTCAAAGGATCAAAGTGAGCACGAAGAGGCCTTTTATGCTGACACCCTAGGTTTCGCGGGAACCTTTATTCATGCGGATAATTTGGAAGAGGCTCGTTTAATGGTAGCTGGTAATCGAGGGTTTCTTCCAGTGGAGAGCGTGGGTATTTTACCTAATCCAGTTCCAACGACTAAACGTATTCCAGCGAAAAGAGAGGGATCCGCGATCAAGAGAAAATACTGTGCTTTCTGGAAAAAGACAGAAACAAATGATTATATTGAGGAATTTGCTAAACGATTAAAAGAATTGATCCAAATAAATCAAAGTCAGAATCTTTCGTGAGAAAGGTTCTTTTTTTGGATAAGTTTCACTTATTCATAGGATTAGAAAGAAGAATTGTTTCCTTTGTGGAAAGAAGTAGAATGAAAAAGTAAGGAGGAGATCTAATGAATCTAACTGAACAAGCAAAGGTATATCATGAGAAAATGTTTCCTGGATATGTATCAGATTTTTTATTAACTGATCCAGAATTTATCGAACGATTTGACAATTTTGCTTTTGATGAAGTCGTAAAAGAAGATGACTTAGCCGAAACTACTCGTTTTATAGCAATTTTGGCAAGTCTTATTGGCTGCCAAGGAGTAGAAGAATTTGAGGCAATGATTCCAGCTGCGATAAATTTTGGTGTAACATCAATTGAGATTAAAGAAATTATTTATCAGGCGGTAGCTTATTTAGGGATCGGGCGAGTCTTTCCTTTCCTTAAAGCGGCGAATCGAACATTTGAGAAGAATTCAATTTCTCTACCATTAAAAGGGCAGGCCACAAATACAGTGAGCGAGCGGCTCATAGCTGGAGAACAAACACAACTTGCTATTTTTGGTGAGGAAATGCGTGGATTCGCTGAAAAAGGGCCTAATGAAATTCGGCATATCAATAAATGGTTAGTTGCCAATTGTTTTGGAGATTACTATACACGATCAGGGCTGGACCTTCAGCAGCGAGAAATGATTACCTTTTGTTTTTTTGCAGCACAAGGCGGTTGTGAACCACAACTAATCTATCATACGATCGCAAATCATCGAATAGGAAATGATCGACAGTTTTTAATCAATCTCTTATCTACATTAATTCCATATATCGGCTATCCCAGAGTACTAAATGGCTTACAATGTGTGGATCAAGCGCTGGATAAGAAATAGGAGGAAGATTTTTAATGAATAAAAAAGTTTGGCTTATCACAGGTGTTAGCAGCGGATTTGGTTACGAGTTAACAAAACAATTACTAGAAAAAGGAGAAATTGTTGTTGGTACGGTTAGAAATGACAAAAATGTTCAAACCTTTATGAAGCAGTATCCCAATACTTTTTTTAGACAGTTTCTTGATGTGACCGATGTTTCAGCAGTTGAAGAGGTAGTAAAAAAAATCGATGAGAAATTAGGAAGAATCGATGTAGTCATTAGTAACGCTGGTTATGGTTTATTTGGTGCAGCAGAGGAGTTGACAAACTCGGAGATTGATCAGATTATTGCGACCAATTTAACCGGTTCAATACAATTGATTCGTTCAGTATTACCAATTATGCGCCGTCAAAAATATGGACGGATCATTCAAGTTTCAAGCTATGGGGGCCAGGTCGCCTTTGCTGGAAATTCAATGTATCATGCGACGAAGTGGGGAATCGAAGGGTTTGTCGAATCGGTCGCTCAAGAGGTCGCTCCTTTTAATATTGGAATGACGATCATCGAACCAGGAGGAGCACGTACGCAATTTCGCTATGGTAGTGCACGGGTTGCTAATCTGATGGCAGAATACAATGGCAATCCCGCTCATACATTTTTGAATATGCTTAATCCAGAAAACGGTTTGGCAGCAGGAGATCCAGTTAAAATGGCCGCAAGAATTATCGAAAGCGTCAGTGTAGAACCAGCTCCACTACGTCTAGTTTTAGGATCACAGGCGTTAGAAGATACTATTCAAGTATTGGAGACGAGAATCAATAATTTTCAAGCTCAAAAAGAAATCGCAGCATCAACAGATGTTTCTGAGTAACAGTGAGTGACTTTCGCCAGTCTTCATTAATGAACAAATGTGAAGCAACATGAAGAATGAATTGTCTGAATATCCATAATTCGATAGAAAAAATAAAAGGAAGTGTTTTAGATGAAAGCAGCCGTATTTTTAGAACCAGGAAAGATGAGCATTACGGAGGTCAAAAAGCCGGAATTAGAACAAGCTGATGATGCGATTATCCGCGTCCTTCGTGCTAGTGTCTGCGGTTCTGATTTGTGGTGGTATCGTGGTATTTCCACGAAAGAGAACGGGTCTTTAACTGGTCATGAAGCGATTGGAATCGTTGAAGAAGTTGGCGAAGGGGTCACAGAAGTTCAAAAAGGAGATTTTGTCATTGTTCCCTTTACTCATGGCTGTGGATATTGTCAGGCATGTTTGGCTGGCTTTGATGGGGATTGTCTAAATAATTCATCTGGTGCTAGTAGCTATCAAGCAGAGTATTTACGTTATCATGGTGCGAATTGGGGGTTAATAAAAATTCCAGGTAAGCCAGAGGATTATTCGGAAGACATGCTGAACTCTTTTGTTGCTTTAGCGGATGTTATGGCAACAGGATATCATGCTGCGATAAGTGCAGAAGTTAAGGCAGGGGATACGGTTGTAGTGATTGGCGATGGTGCTGTAGGGCTTTGTGGTGTTATTTCTGCAAGATTATTGGGAGCTAAAAGAATTATCGCTATGAGTCGTCATGCTGAGAGACAAGTGCTTGCTTTAGCATTTGGGGCAACGGATATTATTGCTGAACGTGGTGATGAGGCGCTTAAGAAAATCAGAGCATTGGCGGGTGCAGGTGCAGATGTGGTTTTAGAATGTGTAGGCACTCAGCAGGCCATTGATACGGCAGTAAAGGCTGCTAGGCCTGGAGCGGTGGTCGGTCGTGTAGGGGTTCCACATATTGATGAACTCGATACGAACCCGCTATTTTGGAGAAACATTGGGTTAAGAGGAGGCATTGCACCAGTCACAACTTATGACAAAAAGGTGCTGCTGCAGGCAGTTCTCGATGGAGAAATCCAACCAGGCAAAGTCTTTACAAGACAATTCAAATTAGCAGAAGTACAACAGGCCTATGAAATGATGGATCGTAGAGAAGCGATTAAGTCATTATTGATCTTAAGCGATGCATAAAACAGTTGCTTTTGAGAGACTGAAGCTGGATTAAAGGAGTTTTCGGTAAGAGGGGGGATGACATGAAAGTACTTATTCTAGGAGCAACAGGAAACATAGGAAGGGCGGTCCGACAAGTTTTGTTAGCTGAGACAAAGTATAAGTTGACATTGTTTTCACGACACTCAACCAATTTGCAAATACGTTCAGTCAGAGAAAAAGCAGTGAACGGGGATGTTTTTCCTTAGAGACGTTAAAACCAGTAATTACTGGCCAAGAAGTTGTTTTTGCGGCTTTAAGCGGGGACTTAGTTGGAATGGCAAGAACGATCGTTCAAGCGATGGATAAGACGTCCGTTTCACGCTTGATTTTTATCACCTCTATGGGAATTTATAATGAAATTCCGGCCTCAGTGGGTCAGGAAGGAAATTTAAAGAATAACCCTATATTGCAAAAATATCGTGATGCTGATGATATCATTGAAGACTCTGATTTAGCTTACACCCTCATTCGACCAGGCTGGTTTGACAATGGGTCATTAGAGTACAAAGTGACATACAAGGACGAACCTTTTGGCGGACATAATATAGCCATCGCAAGCATAGCCGATCTAGTAAAAAGATTAATCGAAAATGAAGAGGTGGGTATCAGAGACAGTTTGGGTATTCATCGATCAGAATAAAAGAGAAAACTAGGATGTTACCGAAAAGCTCGGTTCATCCTAGTTTTTGTTAGGAGATAATGGCGGCTTAAATACTGGTCGATTGGCAAGGTTTTCTACGATCGTTTATTCCTTGATATCCGTTTGATGGGAGATTCGTGTTTCCTCGAGGTTCATAGAGTTTTGAACTTTGAAGTTATAATTTTTCAGATAGTTTTTCGAGAAGACACCTGCGTATAGACTATTTAACAAGAATAAAATCGATTCTTCAGTAGAGAAGTTACTGATTTTTTTATAGAGTCGTTCTCTGGAGGAAATAGTCAATACTGTATCAATCTCTCGCATTATGTAGCCGCCACCTTCACTGGTCAGACCGATAAGATGAACTCCTTGCTGCTTCATTTGAGGAATAAACTTCATTGGCTCCCTCGCCACATCATTTCCTGAATAGGAGATAATGATTGCTGTATCTGCTTTGGTTAATCCACTGGCGGTCAATCCGATCTCACCGCTTTGAATGACCTCTACCGACTTTCCGATGGCCGCCATTTTCCGTCGAAAGAGCTCTCCTAATAAGTTGTTTGGACTCACACCAAGAAGGACGATTCGCCTAGCGGTAGAAAGCATATCGATGGCGTTTTTAAGACAATCGAAATCCATTTTATCTGCAGTATCTTGAATGCTTTCCATTTGGATCGTGGCAATATTAGAAATGATTTCTTGGTACGAATCTCGATTAGAAAAGGGGATATTGGGATCGATCTGGGAGTAATGGGTCTGTTCATAGTGAATCTCTTCAATCAAATGATTCAAAAAATCTTTCCAGCCGCTAAAGCCGAGGGATTTTCCGAATCGTACTAGAGCGGATTTGGATGAAAACGTTTTTTCGGCAAGCTGATTGATTGAATATTTATGAATATCCAGCTTATGCTCCAGGATGAATTCCGCAATGGAGCGTTTGGTTTGATTCTGATTTACCGTGTATTCTTCGATTCGCTGCAGTAATCTCATTTTCATCGGTCCTTTCCTCGTTCAATTAATTTTAAACGTGAATCTAGAAAAGCTCAACCAAAGAAGGAAAAGTTTCGGTTAGTTTCGCCAAATTGAGTAATTTGAAATAAAAAGTGAAACTACGAGCCAAAGTTCTCCACAAACATTGAAAGCGGATGCATCCGGCTATATAGTGAAACCATCAAAGCGCGCGGAGAAATTGAAGGGAGACAAACAAATGAGTAAAAACTATTCAGATCTCGCCCAAAGCATTATCAAGCTTGTGGGAGGAAAAGAAAATATTCGAAACTTGATTCATTGTCAAACACGATTAAGATTTGATTTAACCGATGAGTCCAAAGTAAAAGTACAAGAACTGCAAAAGTTAGCCGGTGTTGCTGGTGTAATAAATAGCGGTGGCCAATTCCAGGTTGTGATTGGCACCCATGTTTCAGAAGTTTATGAGGAAGTTGCTTCTCTGCTTGGTGATGTGGAGGAGATGGCAGGAAAGGACGTCGGTAAAAAGAAAAACTTTTTATCTTTAGCGATCGAGTTCATTTCCACTTCGTTTAGTCCAATTATCCCGGCGATGAGTGGTGCTGGGATGATCAAAGCCCTCTTAGCATTACTAGTTTTGTTCAATTTAGTATCAAATGAAAGTCAAACCTATTACATTATCAATTTTATGGCCGACGCTGTTTTCTATTTCCTGCCATTTTTCTTAGCTAACACGGCTGCACGTAAATTGAAATGTAACCCATACTTGGCAATGGCTTTAGCAGGAGTGTTGCTTCATCCGAACTTTGCTGCTTTAATCACGGCGGGTGAGCCAGTTAATTTGTTTTCGATGCCTGTTCGACTCGTAGGGTACGGAGCCAGCGTTATTCCAATCCTGTTGATTGTTATTTGCCAATCCTTTATTGAAAAGTTTTTTAACAAGATCATTCCAAATGCAGTGAAGATTGTGTTTGTACCGATGTTGACCATTTTGATTACTGGAGTCATTGCGTTAGTCGCTGTTGGTCCTTTGGGCTCTTATGTAGGGGAATTCATCGCGGCTGGATTTAACGCGATCCGTGCTGCAGCACCTTGGGCACCAGCTGTTATAGTAGGAACACTATTGCCAATCATGGTCATGTTCGGTATTCATACCAGCATCGGACCATTGGATGTTTTACAGCTGACTTCCGTTGGGTATGCCAACATCTTCGGACCAGGTGCAATGGTATCTAACATCGCTACAGGCGTTGCAGCGTTAGTAGCCAGCACGCGCACCAAAGATCAAAAAGAAAAACAAGTAGCAACCTCTGGCGGAATCACCGCCTTGATGGGGATCACAGAACCAGCTCTGTATGGGGTGGCCTTGCCGAAGAAATATCCGTTGATAGCAACGATGATCGGTGGAGGTGTCGGCGGTCTATATGCGGGTCTTAGTGGGGCCTCTCGATTTGCGACAGGTTCTTCAGGCCTACCAGCCATTCCACTTTACATTGGAGAAAATATTTCAAACGTTGTCAATATTCTGATCGCTATTGCAATCACAATGATTACGACAGCAGTCGCTACTTATTTATTGAGCATTCGCTTTGAAAAGGACACGTCAAATGAAACAACATCTGAATCTGTCATCGCCGTGGATTCGATTGCAATCAACAGCCCGATTATTGGAGAAATGCTTGATTTATCTGAAGTTAAGGATGAAGCCTTTTCTAAAGGAATGTTAGGAAAGGGAGTCGCATTTGAACCAAGTGAAGGAAAAGTCGTTGCCCCTTTTAATGGGACAGTCGCTACTTTGTTCCCAACGAAGCATGCAATTGGTTTGGTTTGTGAAAACGGTGTGGAATTATTGATTCATATTGGGCTGAATACAGTTGATTTGAATGGAAAATATTTTGAAGCTCATGTTCGTCAAGGGGATAAAGTGATCCAAGGACAAACACTGATTACCTTTGATTTAGAAAAATTAAGAGCTGAAGGTTATGTCACTCAGATTCCAGTTGTCGTGACGAATACAGCCAATTTTAAAGAAGTGAGTCATGATGCTTATGGAACAAAAAACAGCGAAAATACGATGCTGACAATTCAAGTTTAGATTAGGAGAGGGAAGAGATGACATTACCAGATAATTTTTTATGGGGCGGCGCAACAGCCGCTAACCAAGTTGAGGGCGGCGTACTTGAAGGCGGTCGAGGGTTAGCGAACATTGATCTGATGCCTTGCGGACCTGATCGTAAGAAGGTTGCAGCGGGTACGATGAAAATGCTGGAGTGGGACGACCATCACTATTACCCCGCGAAGGAAGCCATTGATATGTACCATCGCTACATGGAAGACATAAAGCTATTCGCTGAGATGGGATTCAAGGTCTATCGAATGTCCTTATCTTGGTCGCGAATTTTTCCAAATGGCGATGATGCAGAACCCAATGAGGAAGGGCTCGCTTTTTATGAGGAGATCTTTGAGGAGCTTCATCGAAATGGAATCGAGCCTTTAGTAACGATCGCTCATTTCGATGTTCCTTTGAATTTGATCAACAACTATGGCTCATGGAGAAGCCGCAAAATGATCGATTTGTACGTTCGCTATGCGCAAACGGTGTTTACTCGCTTTAAAGGTCTAGTGAAATACTGGCTCACCATCAATGAAATCAATATTTTGCTTCATCAACCATTCGTTGGTGGAGGAATTGTTTTCGAAGAAGAAGAAAATCAAGAAGAGATCAAATACCAGGCGGCGCACCACCAATTAGTTGCCAGCGCCATTGCGACAAAGATCGCCCATGAAATTGACCCTGAAAATAAAGTCGGCTGTATGCTTGCGGGGGGAAATAACTATCCCTATACTTGTCGACCAGAGGATTATCAAGAAGCGATTCAGCGCGACCGTGAAGGCTATTTCTTCCTGGATGTCCAAGCGAGAGGGAAGTACCCTAGTTACGCATTGAAAAAATTTGAACGTGAGCAGTTGACTATTGTGATTGAACCTGAGGATGTTGACGCTTTAGCCTCAGCACCGGTGGATTTTGTTTCATTTTCATATTACTCTTCACGAACGGTCAGTGCCCACCCTGAGGACTATGAACATACTACAGGAAATATTTTTGGAACCATTAAAAATCCACATTTACCTTCAACAGACTGGGGCTGGCAAATCGATCCTTTAGGGTTGAGAAACTCACTGAATCAGTTGTACGATCGTTATCAAAAGCCACTATTTATTGTTGAGAACGGCTTAGGTGCCATAGATATTCCAGACGAAGCCGGGTTTATTGACGATGAGTACCGAATTGATTATATTCGTCAGCATATCCAAGCTTTCAAGGATGCTGTGGCAATTGACGGGATTGAGTTACTTGGTTATACGACGTGGGGCTGCATTGATTTGATTGCCGCAAGTACAGGACAAATGAGTAAACGCTATGGGTTTGTTCATGTTGATCGCGACGATGAAGGACGGGGGACATTGAAACGCTCTAAGAAAAAATCGTTTTACTGGTACAAACAAGTGATCGATTCTAATGGTGAGGATTTATCAAGTGAGAATCTTTTGGTTCCAGTCAAGGAAGCCAGTCAATTGTAGAAACTGCGGCTACGATCAATGGTTGTTCCGACAATAGCAGATGCTCAATAAGTCTATGCTCTCAAGGCATGGCGGCATTTAAATTAGGTATTAGACGAATATCATTATGAGTTGTACGATGACTGTGTTGATCGTACAACTCATTTTAGTTATAAGGAGGGACGCGGTTGTTTTATGGAACGAGCTTAGGCTCCTATTATCAATCAGCGAGAACAGTTCATTGTTGGATTGAATCGTTTATCAAAGGCATGAATCCTTCTCGAACAAACGCTTGTGATTGGAAGGTGTTACATGTATCGAATAACTAAAGTGGCATTGCTATCTGTTTCATTATTAGTTGTTTCTGCCGGAGCGATTGCTGGGAATATTCCCGCCATTGGCTTGGCATATCCTCAGATCAATAAAACACTTATTGAACTATTAACTACCTTACCATCGCTCTTCATTATTTTAACGGTTTTAATCAGCCCCAAAATAGCCAAAAAGATTGGATATAAGAAAACGGTTCAATTAGGCATTGTATTTGTGTTGATTGCAGGAATGCTTCCGGTAGTTACGACGTCTTTTGTTCTATTATTCATGAGTCGAGTGCTCTTCGGGGTGGGCGTTGGATTGTTTAATCCGCTGCTTTATTCATTTGCAGCAGCGATGTATCGAGGAAAAGAATTAGCCTCAGTTATTGGTCTGCAGAGTGCCTTTGAAGGGATTGGCGGAATGCTAGTTACTTTTCTTGTGGGACAATTACTACTGGTAAATTGGCGGATTTCTTTCACGGCCTATTTAATCGCGTGTCCGATTTTATTTTTCTTTTCTTTCCTTGTGCCAGAGGCGAGCATTGCACAAGCTTCTTCCAAATCAAGAACAGCGGCTGGAAGAATTCCGCTCCGATTCGCTGGGTATTTGTTGCTGCTGCTGATCACGGTAACCATTTATATGTCCGTTACCGTAAAAGTCACGGCGTTATTGATGGAAAAAGGGATTGGTCAAGCGACTGCCGGCAGTAATTTACTTGCTTTAGTCGGATTGGGTGCGATGCTTGCTGGAATGTTTTTTGGCAGGATATTTTTGCTCTTTAAAGAAAAAACCATACAAGCAGCACTTTTCGTTTTAGCTTTTGCGATGTTCCTTTTAGCCTTTTCCCAAACGATCTGGCTAGCGGCAATCTCGGCAGTCTTGTGCGGCTTCGGCTTTCGGACCTTCATTCCGTATTTATTGAATGAAGTCAATCAACAATCAGAGGATTCAGAGAGGAACACGTCTCTATTACTGATTGTGTTCAATTTAGGCGCGGCTTTTGCGCCAATCTCAATTGCCTTTTTCCAAAAGATATGTCCTTTTTTACATGGTGCCGGATTGTTTATTGGCGAAGGAGTGCTGCTGCTTATACTTGTGATACTGATGGGATTTAATCAAAAACACAAGCAGGCAGAATAACAACGTTTAACAACGTTTCAATCAAAAGAGGAGGAAAACAAATGGCTAGACCCTATATTATTTGTCACATGCTTACCTCAATCAATGGAAAAATCAGCGGACCTTACATGCGTTCAAATTACACAGAAATAGGAAGTAACGCCTATGAAAGGACGAACGATCAGTATCATAGCCAAGCTTGGTTATGCGGCAGAGTGACGATGGAAGAAAACTTCACCCACTATCAAGAGCCTGTTTTAGACGAGCATGCGCCAGTGTATCCTCGTGAAGATTATGTAGCTGTTTCAGATGCGGAGATGTATATTGTTTCAGCGGATCCTTCTGGAAAAGTTGGCTGGCAGACGAACACAGTCAACTATGCTGAAAGGACAGCGGCCCATGTTATTGAGGTATTAACGGAGAAGGTGAGCGATGCCTATCTTGCCTTTCTGAGAAAACGAAAGATTTCCTACATTTTTGCTGGCGAGAAACAAATCAATTGTACACTCGCTTCAGAAAAACTAGCTGAGCTGTTCGATATCAAAACGTTGATGGTTTCTGGTGGCGGTGTGATCAATTGGGCTTTTTTAAAGGAACAAATCGTTGATGAAGTAAGTATCGTGGTAGCCCCTGTCACAGATGGCCTGCCAACCACCAACACAATTTTTGAAAACAAGAGTATGGCTGATCCGTCCTCAATGATAGGCTTCAATTTGAAGAAAGTTGAGATCATTGAAAAGGACACCTTATGGTTACGATACAAACCAATCAATCAAGAGGAAGCTACTACTTGACTTAAAGCTTACTTTAAAGAGTATTCTTGAAAGAAGCTAGAGTGTAAGTTTTTTAAACATCGAAAGGAGAACAAAACAATGATTTTACAAGAGAGCTATCCATTAAATAATGGGGTAAAAATCCCTAAGGTCGGTTTTGGGACATGGATGCTCGAAGATAACGCAGCTGTTCAAGCAGTTAAGGATGCCTTAATGATTGGCTATCGCCACATTGATACTGCGCAGGCTTATGAAAATGAACGTGGAGTAGGAGAAGCCATTCGTACTTCTGGTATCGAACGATCAGAAATTTTCCTGACTAGCAAAGTCGCCGCTGAACATAAAACGTATGAATCAGCTTCAAAATCTATTGACGAATCCTTGGAAAAACTAGGGTTGGATACGATTGATTTGATGATTATTCATGCACCGCAGCCATGGGCTGAGTTCAGAGAAGCGAATTATGACGAGGGGAACGTTGAAGCCTGGCGTGCGCTAGAGGATGCCTACAAGACAGGCAAGGTTCGAGCAATCGGATTATCGAATTTCAATCAGCATGATGTTGAAAATATTTTGCAGCATGCAACTATCAAACCCGCAGTAAATCAAGTTTTGGCGCACATTTCCAATACGCCCTTTGAATTGATCGATTATTGTAAAGAAAAGGATATCTTAATTGAGGCATACTCTCCAGTCGGACATGGGGAACTATTGAAAAATCCAGAGCTGAAGGAAATGGCGGAAAAATATCAGGTGAGTGTACCCCAGCTTGCGATTCGCTATTGCTTAGATTTAGGCTTGCTGCCATTGCCAAAATCAGCAAATAAGGCTCATATACAAAGTAATGGCGAGGTAGACTTTGAATTGTCTAAAGAAGATATGGATCGCTTAAAAGCCATTCAACCGATTAAAAATTATGGAGAATCCAGTGATTTTCCAGTCTACAATAAAAAATAGAACGACTCCTAAGCAATTAAACGTCCTAAAACCAACGATAATCTTTTGGTTTTAGGACGTTTCTTTTGTTAGCAGGTCATAGAGGACTTGCGCGTTGTTTTGTGTCTCATTTTTTGCACCATAAACTAGCGTGATGGTTTCGTGGTCTTTCAACACTTGCTCTAATTTCTCAAATGCCTCTCTTTGTGAACCAGTTTGTAGTTCTTCTTGATATCTGACCGAAAATTCAGCGTATTTATCCGCCTCATGATTAAACCATTTCCGCAGTTCTGGACTCGGTGCGATTTCCTTTAACCACAAATCAATTTTTTCCGTTTCTTTTGATTTTCCTCGCGGCCACAAGCGATCTACCAATATGCGATAACCATCAGAGGAACTTGCTGGGAGATAAGCTCGTTTTATTTTCAGCATTTATTACACTTCCTTTGTTCTTAGTTTAGCAGGATAGGAAAGAAAGTAATAGGAAAGGGACTTTCAAGTGATGACAAGCTGCTAAATTCTTCGTTCTAAATAGAAAAAATCTGCTAAAATAAACGACAAAAGGACAGCATACTTTGTATAAATAGAAGAGGAGATTCTCATGGTTGCATTCGCATTATTATTTCGAAGCTTGTGGCATATTTTAAAAATTTTATTTCGGCAGGAGGAGCAAAAGGCCGTCATGCTGGCGGTGCTATTTATCCTGACGATTGGAACTATTTTCTATCATAATGTGGAAGGGATGACGTATCTGGATGCATTATACTTTTCGGTTATGACATTGGCTACTGTTGGGTACGGGGATTTATCTCCCCAAACAGCTTTGGGGAAAGTTTTTACGATTATTTATGTTTTAATCGGGGTGGGAATCATTACAGCCGTGATCGCAAATTTCAATCGTGCATTAGGCGAGTATCACAAAAGAAAGCAACACAAGGAAACGGAGCAAAAAAAAGGAATTGACTAAAAAAATTTGAAGCTGGAAAAAGTTATATAATAATCTTTTTCCGCTTCTTTTTATTCGGAAATTTACAATCTTTGAGGGGTGGAAATTCTTGGCATTTCCTTTTTTTATCAGTGTTATTTGAAAAATTATTTATTACCTCCTGTTTGTGATCTCCATCAGCTTTTTTTGGGTTATGTCGATTGCTATTTCCTTTATTTTTATAAAAAAATGGGTGCGCATGAGCGGATTTTTCAGGCAAAATAGGAGACAATAATACGTGAATAAAGGAGCAGGTAAAAATGGAAATGAAACCACTTACACAACGGCAGCTGCTAACAATGAAAAGAGCCAGCATTGAAGCGAAAGTAAAGAAATTTTGGGAAGCGACAAAAAATGTTGATCTGGTAACAGAATATATCGTTGCACTCATTGTGAGAAATGCGTTAGTTGTAAGCGATTTCTCTTTGCCTTGTCCAGAAGTGGTCCAAGAGCTGCTTTTTCACACAGACCCAAGTGATGTTTTGAGAAAGTTCTGCCCTTTCTTGCAGGATTATGTTGAGGAAGCGGAATGGGAAAAGGTCATTTTTCGCCTGTTTAACAGTAAGAAGAAGTATTTCAAAGAAACCAAAACGTTGCGCCTTTATGAAAGCTATCTGAAAAATAAAGGGACTGCCGTCCTTGATGAGCACTACGAGAGCTACATTATGGTGGCTAATTTTGAAGACGCCAATGGGAAAAAACATACGTGGCGACTAAGAGATGTAGACGGTCGCAATACGCTCGCAGAAAATCAGCGCATCTTAAGAATCATGACAACGCTAACCATTTTTCAAAAGGACGGGGTATGTCGCTTTGCGAAATTCTTAGACTGTGAATGTACAGGTACGACGGTTATTTACTCTTCACGAGCAGCGAAGAAGAAATCACAGGAGGCGTCTGTCCAAAACAAGGAAATGAATACAGCAAAAAGCCAGTCAGAATCGACAGTAGCTAGTGATTTCTTTGGCGAGGTAAACTTAGATTCAATGACAAAAGGTGAACTGATTGTATTGATTAAAGGAATCTTTAAAGAAGTAGAAGCTGCAGTGCAGGAGGAGCAGTCAGAAGTATTTGATGGAGAGATGTCATCTGATAAATTGATGCCTCAAAAGTCGAAATCAGACACTAAGAATACACCAGATTCTACAGATAGTAAGAGCAGAACTCAGTTAACGATGACGATAGCACCCGAGGAAAAATTGAGGCCACCGTTGGCATCGGTTGGTGCTGTCAGTGATAGCAAGGAAACAAAAACAAGTCAGACTCAAAAGCCTGAAACGAAACCGCCGATAAAAATACCGAAGAAAACGCATAATATTATGAAGAACTTCAATTTAAGCAAAAAGAAGCATTGATCCTTAAGTGCGCTCAATAATTGTCGAGATTTATTTGTTGTTGAAACGACTGATTTTATCAATGGTTATTCGTTAGTGGAAAAATGATATTAGACAAAAGAGGGCTTTGGAGCGTTTTATATCCTGAGGCCTATTTTGTCATCTTTTTCTTTCAAATTTGATCTAAATGGAGGAGCTGAAGAGATGCTCCCTCAGGAAATGATTTAGGATACAGCGGCATAACTGTCTGGGAACAAGATCGACAGAACGGGTTATACTTTTGCTGCTTGGAATACACAAGCAAATGTGAAGGAGCGAGCTACAGGAATGAATAGGCATTGACCAATGCCTAAAAAAGAAAAAAATATTTTTCCAGAAAGAGTGAAGATTTGCAAAGAAATCTCTAAAGCATATTTATAGTGGGACTCATAATAGTAGAGTTACTTCAATTGTAAAATAGTGGAGGTTGCCAAGATAATTCTGAGCAACCTTCATTTTTTTAATGATTTTTGTGTTTCAATACCTATCCATGTGATAAAAAGTAACGTGAAATGTCTCTTTTTTAGAAAAAATTTTAAATCATGTCAGAAAATATAACATATGCTATTGAAAAGTATGCTGCAATTCATTATGATAGTAAAAAAATATCCAGAATGATTTGCCTGCCGGGGTGAATGGTTCATATGGAGAATGCTTAGCACTGGTAGGCCTCTGAGTGCGAGAGGTCTACCAGTTTTTTTAAATTCAGAAGGGAATGACGAGTATGAAAATGATTCGCGCGGTAGTACGACCGGAAAAGGTAAACGAGGTAATGAATGAGTTGGCTGAAAACGGCTTTGTTTCGGCCACCAGATACAGTGTGTTGGGGCGAGGGAAGCAGCGGGGGTTGAAATTAGGAGATGTTTATTATGATGAGATTCCCAAGGAGACCATCGTTTTAGTCGTGGAAGACACGGATGGTGAAAAGGTCATCAATTGTATTCAAAAGATCTGTCGTTCAGGCTCTGAAGGATCGTTTGGTGACGGGAAAATTTTTGTTCTTCCAGTAGAAAAGGCTGTGACCGTCAGCAGCGGTGAAGAAAAATTATAAGGAGATGAAGCCATGAAATTAGTAACAGCGATCATACGCGATACGAAATATTATGAAACAAAAGCCGCTTTATTGAATGAAAATTTTTTCTCCCTTAATACCTACCGAGTGTTGGGACGTGGTCGCGAGCAGCAGCAATATGATGTTCAAAATACTGATGTTAGAAAATCTGTCAAAGAGTATCCGTTTGTCAGCAAGCGAATCATTGAAATCTATCTAGAGGAAAAGGATGTGGAACGTCTAATCCAGATTCTCTTAAAGGTTAACCAGACCGGCAACAAGGGCGATGGAAAAATTTTCGTGACACCTTTGGAAGAGGCAATTCGCATTCGAACAAAGGAAACGGGCATTGACGCCTTAGCGTAAAAAAGAAGGAGTGGAGACTATATGAAGAAAGTGATGAGTGTTTTAACGGCGATGTATTTACTGTTGCTGCTGTTGAGTGGATGCGGTGGAAAAGATAGTGGACCAGCTGAAAATTCTAGTGAGAAGTCCTCTGATCAAGCGATCAAAATCGGCGTCAGTGCGTTTCCGGGATGGTATACCTGGTACGCCGTTCAAGGGTTTGGCGCATTCGAGAAAAATGATGTAGACGTGGAGCTAGTTTGGTTTAATACGTACAGTGATTCGCTGCAGGCCTTCAACAGCGGACAGATTGATGCGGTATGTGCAGCATTAAGTGATACAATCTCGCCAGCCATTAACGGCGTTGATTTCAAGGTAGTACTAATCAATGACAATTCGGCGGGAGCAGATGGAATCGTGGCGCAATCGTCGATCAAGTCGTTAAAGGAGTTAAAAGGAAAAACAGTTGCGACAGAGGTTGGAACGATCGAGCATTTCTTTTTATTAAATGCTTTAGAGGCAGCTGGCTTATCTGAAAAAGACATTCAATTAACGAATATGACAGTCGAAAATGCTGGTCCAGCGGTTATTTCTGGGCAGGTAGATGCCGCCAGCTTGTGGGAACCGTCGTTAAGCTACGCAGCTTCTGAAGGTGATACAAATTTACTCTTTGATTCCTCGGAAATTCCTGGTTTAATTCCTGATACATTAATGGTTAGTGGAAAGGTCTTGAAAAATCGTTCTGCTGAGGTACAAAAAATCGTTAAAGCTTATTTTGATGGGATGCAGGTCTATGCGGAAAAACCAGATGAAGCGTTAGGGTATATGGCTAAGCAGGCAGATATTAGTACTGAGGAAATGAAAACAGCGATGGCAGGAGCACGTTTATTCTCAATTGCGGACAACCATGCGGCCTTTCATGAACAGGCGGAGGACTATTCTTATCTACCGTATACAGCTAAAGAAACCGCGAAATTTCTTTTGGATCAAAAGATGGTTTCAGAGGAGCTCAAAGATCCAGAAAGCATTTTTGATTCCAGTTATATTGACAAGCTGTATGAGGATGCAGTGGATATGAAGGTTCCAGACACGCAGGTAGAGTAACCCTATTGGAATTCGCGGGAGGCGATTTGATGGAAATAAGAGCAGTATCGAAAACAGGCACGAAGATTAGGCTGCGAAAAATGATTTCGAAAACAAAATACAGCATGATCGCAGCTGGAGCCTTCATTTTAGTTTTAGTCTTATGGCAGCTGTTGAGCACTAGTGGGATGGTCAGTCAGATTTTCTTGCCGGCGCCGACTGCAGTTGTCGAAGCGTTTGTAAAGAGTCTGATGGATGGATCGTTGGCAACTGATACATGGATTAGTTTTTCTCGTATTATGAAGGGCTTCTTATTAGCGATTGTCATTGGTGTGCCGTTAGGCGTTTTAGTAGGTTCCTTTTCGAAAATCGAAGCGTTTGTTCTGCCGCTAACAGAATTTTTTAGGTATTTACCGGTCCCAGCCTTTGTTCCATTAATTATGGTCTGGGTAGGTATTGGTGAAAATGCCAAAGTGGCAGTCATTCTTCTTGGGATTCTTTTTCAATTGATTCCGATGGTGGCGGACAACGTAAAAAGTGTTCCTTCCAATTTGATCAATGCCGCCTACACGCTGGGAGGCAAATCCAGCACAGTGATTTTTAAAGTCATCATTCCAGCGATGCTGCCGAAGCTGATGGAAAGCTTGCGGATGATAATGGGCTGGGCCTGGACATATTTAGTAGTGGCAGAATTAGTGGCTGCCAACTCTGGCTTAGGTTATAACATCTTGAAGGCACAGCGCTTTTTGGATACCTCTTCTATATTTATGGGGATATTGGTGATTGGTCTTTTAGGGTTGATCACGGATCGTCTGTTTGGCTTGCTGAACAAGGTGTTGTTTCGTTGGGTAGAAGAATAGGGGGGATGAAAATGGCAGTGATAACAGGAGAGCTTGGGTTGGAGGCAAAGGTCGCCAGCAGTAAAATTTCCTTTGAACAGGTGAACAAAATCTACACCTCAAAGAAAAATAAAGTAATGGCATTGCGGGACATTAACTTGGAGATTTTAGACAATGAATTTCTCTGTGTTGTAGGGCCTTCTGGCTGCGGCAAGTCGACATTGTTGAGGATTCTCGGCGGGTTAGAGGATATCACTTCAGGCAGTATCGTACTGAATGATCAAGAGCTGGTAGGTCCGGGAGCAGATCGAGGCATGGTCTTTCAAGGCTATTCATTATTTCCTTGGCTGACAGTAGAGGAAAATATCGCTTTTGGTTTGAAAATCAGTAAAAAGCCGAAAGCGCAAATTCAATCAATTGTGGATCGTTATATTGAGGTAATTGGTTTGGAAAAATTCCGAAACAGTTTGCCTAAGGAGCTTTCTGGCGGGATGAAGCAGCGAGTGGCTATTGCTCGGGCATTGGCGAATAGTCCGGAAATATTACTGATGGATGAACCCTTTGGTGCGTTAGATCCGGAAACGAAGAGCAACATGCAGCTGCTGATGCGGGAAATCTGGGAAGTGGAGCGTCCGACCATTTTATTCATCACTCATGACATTGAAGAGGCCGCCTTTTTAGGGCAGCGTGTCGTGATCATGAGTGCAGGTCCTGGAGAAATCAAACAATCGGTGCCCATCTATCTGCCATATAAAAGGAAGTTAACGTTGAAGGATGAGCCGACGTTTATAGAAACGAAGAAAAAAATCGATCAGATCATTCATACGTAGATACTTGTGAGTAGGAGGAAAACAAATGGAATTTACGCCAATAGTAAGCGATAAAAAGTCAGAAAATTCAGATTATAACAAGGAGATATTAGCCGGAGACGGCTGGATGAAGACCATTCATAAGGGCGATACACTACGAATCGTTGATCAAGCAGGGAATCAGGCGGCCGACACCTTATTTTTTCTAAAAAATGATCCGGCCGATCACTACAGTGCTTGTCTGACGATTCAGGAGCAAAAAAGTTTGTATCTAACAACGGGAACCGTATTAATGAGTGAGGCTGGGCAGGAGATGCTTAAGATAACTGCTGATACTTGTGGTCAGCATGACACTATTGGCGGTGCTTGCTCCTGTCAGAGCAATACCGTCCGCTACCAACGAGAAAAAGTCTCGATGCACGCTTGTCGCGATACCTTCATGCTGCAAATGAGTCAGTTTTTCGACCAGTATCGGTTTTCGAAAAGAGATCTAGCTCCGAACATCAATTTTTTTATGAATGTCCCGGTTAATCCAGAAGGTGAGCTAGATTTTAAGGATGGCGTTTCAGGGCCTGGATATTATGTGGAGTTGGAGGCGTTAGCTGATGTGATCGTATTGATCAGTAATTGCCCACAATTGAACAATCCCTGTAACGATTACAATCCGACCCCTATTGAAGTGCTGATTTGGAAAGGAGCAGACGCATGAAATTAGTCTATACAAAACGTTTATTGCCGGGAGAAAAGTGGTCTGAGTATTTAAGCGCGAATAAACTTATACGTTTGATAGCCAAAGCAGAGGATTGCAATGTAGTGATGAGTGCTTATCACGCAGAGCATCCCGAAGAAAAATACAATATGCCGGACTCTTTAAAAGCACAGCATACCTTCTTTTTAACCCAAGGGAATTTATTGATGAGTGATAATGGGAAGATGCTGTTGAGTATGGTGCATGATACATATGGCTGGCACGACACCGTGTGCGGGCATACTCTTTTGCGAAAAATCAACGATCAATATGGCCCTTCTGATTATCAAACAGAGCGAAATCAGCGTCACCGAGGCAGCTATGAGAATTTTTCGATTGAGCTTTTTCGACGCGGTTTGGATAAGCGAGATTTATCTTCGGTGGTCAACCTTTTCTCTAAAGTCACAGCGTCAAAGGGTGGAGAGCTGAGTTATCAACCAGAAAATACCTTCAATAAGGAAGTCGTTTTACGGACTGATGCGCCGGTTTTATTGATCTTATCTAATACGCCGCATCCTCTGAACCCAGCAAGAGAGTATCCAAAAGGAGAAATACAGCTAGAGGTTTATGAAGGAAAGCCGGCTGATTTACTCGATTCAGTTGTGACGAGCTGCGAGGAAAATACACGAGCGTTTGAAAACAATTTGGCAGAAAATCAACTAAAAGGGTGATGGGATGTTTAAAAAAGTATTGATTGCTAATCGTGGAACGATTGCTGTTCGCATTCTTCGAACATTAAAGAAAATGGGCATTACTTCAGTGGTTGTTTATGCTGAAGCAGATGAAAAGAGCCGACATGTCGAGCTGGCAGATGAAAGTTATCTACTGCAAGGAGAAACGGTCGATGAGACTTATTTAAATCAGGAACAATTATTAGCGATTGCGAAAAAAAGCGGGGCACAGGCTGTGATTCCCGGCTATGGTTTTCTTAGTGAAAATGCCGATTTTGTTGAAGCCTGTGCTAATAATGGTTTGATATTTATCGGTCCAGAGGTTCAGCATATAAGAGAGTTCGGCATGAAGCATCTGGCACGAGAATACGCGAACAAAGTGGGGATTCCCATGATTAATGGAACGGAATTGCTGAGTAAAAAGTATCAAGTAAAAAAAGAAGCAGAAAGAATCGGCTATCCTATCATGCTGAAAAGCACGGCTGGCGGAGGCGGAATTGGGATGAAGATCTGCCGCAATGAAGCGGAGATGCTGTCTTCCTTTGATTCAGTGGTGAATCAGGCGGAGGCGAATTTTGGTAATGGCGGAGTGTTTTTAGAAAAATATATTGAAAATGCTCGGCATATTGAGGTTCAGATTTTTGGGAATAAGGCGGGAGAGCTGATAATCATCGGTGAGCGGGACTGTTCATTGCAGCGTCGAAATCAAAAGGTGATCGAGGAATGTCCGGCCTTTGGTCTTACAGACGCTGTTCGTTCGGCGCTGCATCAAGCAGCAGAAACACTAGGAAAGTCTGTCGGCTATCGCAGTGTTGGAACGGTCGAGTTTCTCTATGATGTATCTACTGAAACGTTTTATTTCTTGGAGGTCAATACTCGTCTGCAAGTAGAACACGGGATTACCGAAGAAGTTTTTGGCATTGATTTAGTCGAATGGATGATTCTGGAAGCGGGTGGCGAGTGTCCTGATTTGGAGAAAAGAGTGTTGGTTCCACAAGGAGTCAGCTTCGAAGCACGGATTTACGCTGAGGATTTTTATCACGATTTTCGTCCCAGTGTTGGTCACATTGATGCTGTCGAATGGGGCGAGCATGCCCGAATTGAGACTTTCATTTCAGATCATTTAGAGATTAGTCCGTTTTATGATCCAATGCTGGCAAAGGTTATTACGAAAGGGAAGACGCGGCAAGCTGCTTTGGAGCGGTTGATTTCAAGCTTGAAGGAAACGCAAATTCAAGGCATTGAGACGAATCTTTTCTTCCTGCAGGAAGTATTGCAGAAACCACAGATAACCGCTGGCACAGTGACAACCAAAACGCTGGAGCAGCTGTCAATTGAAATTCCAGCGTTGGAAGTACTTGATGGTGGATTGAATAGTACACTACAGGATTATCCCGGGCGAGTCGGCTATTGGGGTGTTGGGGTACCGCCTTCTGGTTCGATGGATGCTTTATCTGGCCGAATTGCTAATAAAATCTTGAATAATTCGGAAGAGGCGCCGGTCATCGAGTTGACCCTTTCAGGCGGGAAGTGGTTATTTCGCGGCGAAATGGAATTTGCATTGGCTGGCGCCCATCTGACACCAACACTGGATGGTCAGCCAGTTCCTATGTATCAGGTGGTCACAGCAAAAGCTGGACAAGTCTTGAGTTTCGGCGAGTCGAAGACGGGTATGCGCTGCTATTTAGCGGTAAAAAACGGGTTCATTACCGCAAAAGTACTGGGAAGTGCTTCGTGCTTCACGTTGGGAAATTTTGGCGGGAAAAATGGTCGTTCGCTGCAGACTGGAGATGTATTGCATCCGTTATCTGTTGCAACCAGCAAAACGCCGCTAGTAAAAGAGCCTTTTGAGCTAACGAAAGAAGAGCAAGTCTGGCAGATTCATGTTACACCAGGCCCGCATTGTACGTCTGAGTTTCTTACACCTGAGTTTTTACAGGAATTCTGTGAGGCTGAATGGGAGGTCCACTTCAACAGCTCACGTACGGGTGTCCGCTTGATTGGCCCTGCCCCGAAATGGACACGAGAGGATGGCGGGGAGGCAGGCTTGCATCCTTCGAATATTCATGATAACGCCTATGCGATTGGTACCATTGATTTCACTGGCGATATGCCAATTATTTTAGGGCCAGACGGTCCAAGCTTAGGCGGTTTTGTCTGTCCGGCGACAGTTATTTCCAGTGATTTATGGAAAATCGGTCAGTTAAAACCGGGGGATACGCTGCAATTTTGTTTGGTCGATATTGAGACGGCTAATTGCTTAAATAAGGAGCAAGAAGAGCTGATACTGCGTCCTTTAAGTGCCGCAACGCTCCAGACGCTTTACCGCAATAAAAAAACGAATCAAACGGCGATACTGGCCAAGCAGCCAGAGTATCCAATTTTTTATCAAGGAAAAAATACGGCGGGAATTGATTTGACCATCCGCTTATCTGGGGATCGGTATTTACTGCTGGAGTACGGTGAAATGGCTTTGGATTTTATTTTAAGAGTGCGCATTCACGCGTTGTATCGTCAGTTGAAGGAAAGTGCCTTGCCGATTGTTAACCTGACACCAGGGATTCGAAGCTTGCAAATTCAAGTTGATACGCAAAAACTTGAGTTGAAGACAGCGTTAGCGGAAATCATCAGACTGGATGAGGAATTGGCGAATCTGGAAAATGCGGTCTTTCCTTCTCGAATTGTCAAGCTGCCGTTATCTTGGGAGGATCCTCAGGCAGTTAAAGCGATGGAACGTTATCAGGACAATGTTCGTAGCGATGCTCCGTGGTGCCCTGATAATATTGAGTTCATCCGCAGAATCAATGGGTTAAAAAGCCGGGCTGCTGTTCAGGAAACAATCCTGTCGGCTAAGTATATGGTATTAGGCTTGGGGGATGTTTATCTAGGTGCGCCAGTCGCTGTGCCAATCAATCCGATGCATCGCCTAGTGACCACGAAGTACAATCCCGCAAGAACGTGGACCCCTGAGAACGCTGTAGGAATTGGCGGAGCCTATCTGTGCGTCTATGGAATGGAGGGTCCCGGGGGCTATCAGCTGTTTGGTCGAACGATCCAAATGTGGAACCTGCAAAAGGAGACGCACTACTTTTCAAAAGAAAAGCCGTGGCTACTAGACTATTTTGATCAACTGCAGTTTTTCCTCGTCTCTCCTGAAGAGTTGCTGCAATACCGTAAAGATTTTCTCAATGGAAACTATGAGCTTGATATCGAGGAAACGGAATTTTCGATCAAAGAATACCAAGCGCAGCTAGCGGAGCACCGTTCAGAAATTACTCAGGTTAAAGAGCGGCAGCAAGCGGCCTTCGAAGCTGAAAGAGAGTCTTGGCGGGAAAAAGGCTTGGCTGAGTATACTCCGGAAACAGGGGATCAAGAGCCGGCAGTTGAAGCGGCGGTCCCTGAAAACAATGAAGTATTGAAATGCGCGATTCCCTGCAGTGTTTGGAAAATTTTGGTCGACAAAGGCGATTTCGTCAGAAGCGGCGAACCGATGATCGTAACAGAAAGTATGAAAACAGAGATTGCTTATCATGCTCCTTGTGACGGAAAAATATCTGAAATTTTAATTAAGCAAGGAGATATTTTACGCTCGGGAGAATCACTGGCGTACATTGAGGGGGTCTGAAGAATGCTGAAACAAACGATTCGTCAGCTGCAAAATTGCTATCAAGAGAAAAACATCACGGTAGAGGAAGTTGTCGATCAAGTACTCGCCTCAGCGAAGAAGCACGTACACTATAATTGCTGGATTTATCTACTGGAAAAAAAGGAGATCATGGCCTATGTAGATAAGCTTCCGTCTCCGGATTTTGAAGAAAAGCCATTGTGGGGTATTCCATTTGCGATTAAGGACAATATTGATTTGGCTCATGTACCGACGACTGCTGCCTGCCCGGAGTTTTCCTATATACCTGAAAAATCAGCAAGGGTAGTGGCGCAGCTGCTTCATGCAGGGGCGATCCCTATCGGAAAGACCAATATGGATCAATTCGCTACTGGTTTAGTGGGAACTCGTTCTCCCTATGGTGCAACGAAAAATGCTCTTGATCCAGAGCTGATCAGCGGTGGCTCCAGTTCTGGTTCAGCGGTCGCGGTGGCGTTAGGGCAGATATGTTTTGCGCTGGGAACAGATACTGCCGGTTCAGGAAGAGTCCCAGCGGCATTGAACAATATCTTTGGCTATAAAGCGGCCCCAGGATGCTACTCGACAGAAGGGGTGGTGCCGGCTTGCGAATCTCTTGATTGTGTTTCAATTTTTGCTCGCGGGATGGAGGATATTTGCCTGATTGATCAGCAGTTAAATACTGAAAAAGTAGTACCTTCTAATCCAAACCCGAAGCCTGAAAAGCTTCTTTTGCCTGATGAAGTAGAATTCTTCGGTCCGTATGCTGCAATGTATGAAGCTGCTTGGCAAAAGACCGTAAAGTATTTCAGAGAATCAGCGCACGTCGAGACGATAGAAATGGCTCAGCTTCAGCAGGTGGCGCGTTCTCTTTATGAAGGGCCTTTTGTAGTTGAACGGGACGTTGCGATTGGTGAATTTGCGGATTTGCATAGTGATTCGATTGTGGCGCCATTAGCAACGATACTAAAGCAGGCAAGACAAGCCGATTATTCAGCAAAAGCACTTTTTGAAGCCCAGCATGTATGCAAACGAGTTGAACGCTCTCTAAAAAATAAACTAGCGGACAGCCTGCTGATATTGCCGACCTGCACCGGTACTTGGCGAATCGACCAAGTTCTCGCTGATCCTCTCTTTACGAATAGTCAAATGGGACTTTATACCAATCATTGCAATTTACTAGGATTGAGTGCTACGGCGGTTCCTGCGCCAGTGGCTAGTGAAATGCCTTTTGGAATCACGTTATTTTCAACTCCAGAAGATGAACCTCTGCTGAGAAGTTTTGCGTCAGAGCTTGATTCAACTGAGGCGAGGACGGAGCTTGTAGTATGCGGTCTTCACATGAGAGGGTTTCCTCTTGAAAAGGAAATGCGTGCCCATGGAGCAGAGTTCGCCTATGAAACTAAGACTTCTTCTGATTATCTTTTATATGAGCTGCACACAGAACCCCGCAAGCCAGGCTTGTTTCGCAGTAATGAGTGTGGTCAACCGATCGACGTAGAGGTCTGGCGCATCCCTGATAAAAAGCTTAGTCAGTTTATTCAAACGATTCCTTACCCTTTAGCCATCGGAAAAGTAGTGCTGGAAAATGGCGTAGAAAAACTAGGGTTTGTCTGCCAAAAGTATTCCGCAGAAAAAAAGAAGAACATTACACATTACGGTTCATGGAGAAATTATCAAAAAGAACTTCAGGCCTGATTATAAAAGTAAGAAATCAATAGTTAAGGACTAGCGAATTCAGGTTAGTCCTTTTCTTTCTGCTTGGACGAAGCAAAATCAACGGATTTCCGATGAGAATACGATATACTTTAAAAAATTTACATTATTAAATGAATGACAATAATAATTGTAGAGATTTTAGGAGGGATCGTATGACGATATTGGTTGTAGGTGGCGCAGGATATATTGGCTCCAATGCTGTGGATGCATTGATTGCTCAAGGCTACGAGACTGTTGTAGTAGATAACTTGGTGACAGGATTTAGAGAAGCAGTGCATAAGGAGGCGCGCTTTTATGAAGGGGATATTCGGGATAATTCTTTCCTACGCTCTGTTTTTCAAAAGGAGGACATCGAAGCGGTCATGCATTTTGCCGCCTTATCACTAGGCAGAGAATCAATGGAGCAACCGTTGGATTATTTTAGTAACAACGTAGGTGGAACTCAAGTGTTATTAGAGGTGATGGAAGAATTTTCAGTCAAAAATATCGTCTTTTCCTCCTCTGCAACTGTCTATGGGAATACGGAAAAGGTCCCGGTAAAGGAAACGAGCGCCTTAGCACCAATCAATCCTTATGGATAAACCAAACGGATGATGGAAACGATGATGGACTGGCAAAGCAAGGCGAAGGGGTTGAGATTTATCGCCTTGCGCTATTTTAACGTTGCTGGAGCGAAAAAGAATGGGACTCTTGGAGAAGTTCGGCAGCGCCTTATTCCAATGATTTTGCAAAAGGCGTTGAAGGATGAGGCCATGCTGCTTTTCGGTGATGACTACGACACACCTGATGGGACATGTATTAGAGATTTCATCCATGTTTTAGATTTGGTTGAGGCCCATATTTTAGCGTTGAACTATTTGACTAACGGCGGGGAAAGCCAGATTCTTAATGTGGGCTCCGGCAAGGGCTGCTCTAATTTAGAGGTGGTTCAGGCGGCTAGAATAGTTACGAAAAAACCGATCCCTATCAAAGTGAAGCCCCGTGTGAAAGGTGATTCGGCGATTTTAGTTGCATCTAACGACAAGATCGAGAGGCTTTTAAATTGGCATCCTGCTCAAAGCGAGATTGAAGAGATTCTTACCGATGCTTGGCATTTCCAAGAGCGATATCCCTTTGGTTATCGAAATGATCGGTAATTTTTTTTGAGAGTCATTAATAAAAGCTCCGCATATATATGAATACTAAGATAGAAGCGTTGAAATTTGAACGCTTTCTTTTTTTGTCCTGAGTGACCTGCTGAAAAAGAAAAATCAAAATAGTTCCTCATTATTTATTTTTTTCGCAGCCAAACATAAAAAAATCAACAAAAAATTAGTCAAGAAGTTTTCTATACTCGTCTATGTAGAAAAGAGGTGATAAGCAATGACAAATTTCTCGATGAACACAGGAGACACGGCATTCATGATTCTGTGTACAGCGATGGTCTGCTTGATGACACCGGGCTTGGCCTTTTTTTATGGCGGCCTTGCACGAAAAAATAATATTTTAACGATCATGGCGCAATCCTTTTTATCTGTCGGAATCACTACGATCATGTGGGTATTCGGCGGCTTCGGGCTTGCGTTTGGGCGTGACATTGGAGGCATTATTGGTAATCCAGCAGATTTCTTTTTAATGAGACATGTGACAAGTATGCCGGATCTGTTCCACGGCGCAACGATTCCGTTTTTGATGTTCTTTTTGTATCAATTGATGTTTATCGTGATCACCGTTCCTTTGATGACTGGCGCGTTTGCCGGCAGATTGATTCTAAAGGGGTACGTACTGCTTGTGGTCTTTTGGAATCTATTGGTGTACTTTCCGGTCTGTCATTGGATCTGGGGCGGCGGCTTCTTACAGCAGATGGGCTTTAGAGATTTTGCCGGTGGTGCGGTTATTCATACGACAGCTGGTTTTGGGTCATTGGCTTGTATTTTGGTTTTAGGTCAACGAAGGATTTCGCTCGATGAGCGGCAGAAGCACAGTAATCTGATGGCGGCAGCGATCGGTACAGGCCTGCTTTGGTTCGGCTGGTTCGGCTTTAATTCTGGCGGTGCGCTGCGAGCAGATGTTCAAGCGGTCAATGCCTTTGGTTCGACCTTTATGGCGTTGGCTTTTGCGATGATTACTTGGTTGATTATGGCGAAAATTAAGGGACACGGCTTTGATTTCGTGGATGTACTAACAGGCTCGGTGGCGGGCTTAGCGACAATTACACCTTGTGCCGGTTATGTAGAGCCGAAAAGTGCTCTCTTAATTGGTATTATCGCTGGGATCGTTTGCCATGAGGCAGTGGACTATCGCAAGAAAAAGCAATGGGATGATGCGTTAGATGTTTGGGGCGTCCACGGAATGGGCGGCTTTACAGGCACGATTCTTATTGGCATCTTTGCTACAAACAGCCATTTATTGTCAGATGGCAGCAGCTGGTTCTTGTTAGGCGTTCAGGTGGCTGGTGTAGTGATTGTGGCGATCTATGCTTTTTTATTAACCACAGCAATCTTAAAGACCAGTATGCATTTCACCACCATCACAACGACCAAAGAGGAACAGGAAGAAGGCTTGGATTTTACCTTTTTCGGAGAAAAAAACAAATAGAAAAGAGGAAGTTCCATGGAACAAAGCAAAACGAAGATTCCTGCGAAGAAATTGACGTTCTTTGGATTTTTAGCCATGACGATTTCAATGGTGGTCTCGCTGTATGAATATCCCACCTTTGCGACCTCAGGGTTTAGTTTAGTGTTTTTCCTATTATTAGGCGGATTATTATGGTTCATTCCAGTGGCGCTGTGCGCGGCGGAAATGGCGACCGTGAAAGGCTGGGAGAAAGGCGGCGTGTATACGTGGGTCAGCCGTACATTAGGCAAACGCTTCGGATTTGCGGCCATCTTTTTTCAATGGTTTGAAATTACGGTGGGCTATTTAACTATGCTGTATTTTTTAACTGGGGCACTTTCTTATGCCACGGGGATTTCAGCGATTCAAAACAATAAATTTTTAAAATTAGCTATTTTACTGATCATTTTTTGGGCGATCTTAGTTTCGCAATTAAAGGGGACAAAATATACCTCTTTGATTGCTCGAATCGGGTTCGTTGCGGGGATTTTACTCCCAGCGTTGGTCTTGTTCGGCTTGGGGATTCATTACGTCGCATCCGGTGCGCCTTTGCAAACGACACTGTCAATGAAAACCTTAATCCCGGATTTTTCTAAATTACCAACATTGGTTGTCTTTGTATCCTTTATTTTGGCTTATATGGGGGTCGAAACTTCGGCTAGTCACGCCAATGAAATGGAAAATCCTAAAAAGAATTATCCTTTAGCGATGTTTGTCTTAGTCATTTTGGCAATCATTTTGGATACCTTTGGCGGCTTGACGGTTGCGACGACGGTTCCGCAACAGGGCTTGTCCTTGAATACTGGAGTCATCCAATCTCTTGAATTCTTATTGCGAAACATTGATCCGCATCTTGCTTGGATCGCGAAGATTTTAGCGCTTCTTGTTTGTTTAGGGGTTATTGGAGAAATTTCTTCTTGGGTCACTTCACCTTCAAAAGCCCTCCATGTAGCTGCTGAAGAAGGCTTGCTGCCTGATTATTTCGCAAAGGAAAATAGTCACGGAGTTCCAGCGCATTTAATGATCGCTAATGGGATCGTGGCGACAATTTGGGCAGCCGTCTTTACCTTAAGCGGCGGCGGGAACAACCTGTCCTTTCTTGCGGCGATGTCGTTGACCGTTGTGATCTACCTGATGCTGTATTTCATGTTCTTTGCCGGCTATTTGAAGCTGGTCTTTTCAAATGAAGGGCTTGAACGGGCTTATCAAGTACCTGGCGGAAAGGTTGTCAAAACGATTATCGCTTGTTTAGGACTGTTGACTTCACTTTTTGCCTTTTGTATTTCCTTTGTTCCGCCCGCAAGCATCGCGGCTGGACAGCATAGTATTTATGAAATGATTTTAGTCGTTTCTTACCTGATCGTATTAGTTATTCCATTTGCGATTTACGCGTGCCGACACAAATTTCAACATGCGGAAAAATAAAAGAGGAAAGTTGGATTTAAAATGGACGAAGAAGAATTAACACAATTAATCAGTAAAAATTTTCACTATTATCAAACAGGAAAAGTCGCCGATTATATTCCGGCATTAGCAAAGGTTGATCCCAAACAGTTAGGGATGGCAATTTATGACTTAGCTGAAAAACACCTGATCACAGCAGGCGACGCCAATGTCCGTTTCGCCATCGAAAGTATGTCGAAGGTACCGGTTTTACTACTGGCGATCAACGATAACGGCACAGATAAAGTCTTCCAGACGATCAATACCGAACCGACCGGTTTTGCCTTTAATTCAATCATGAATATGGAAATCAACCACCGGAAGCATCCGATGAATCCCTTTGTCAACGCGGGGGCGATCGCGACGACTTCTTTGATCAGCGGGAAAACACCTGATGAAAAATTTGAACGTATTTTGGCCTTCATGAAGCTGATTTGTGATGATCCAGAGATTACCTTAAATGAGGAAATCTACCGCTCAGAATCAAAAACGGGGGATATCAACCGTTCATTGGCTTATTACATGAAGGGAAATCAAATGATTGAAGGGGAAGTCCCAGCGATCTTAGATACGTACTTTAAGCAATGCTCCGTGAACGTTACCGCAGCCGGCATCGCAAAATTGGCTGCCGTGTTGGCGAACAAGGGTGTCGCTCCTTGGAATGGTCAACGAATCGTTTCAGAAAAAAGCGCGACGATCGTCAAATCCATTATGACCACCGCCGGCTTATATGATGAATCAGGGGAATTCTCCGTTCATGTAGGGGTCCCAGCGAAAAGCGGAGTTGGCGGCGGATTAATGGTCGCAGTGCCTAATCGGTATGGAATGGGTGTTTTCAGCCCCGCCTTAGATGCTTTTGGTAATAGCGCAGCGGGGATTCAGCTATTGACCGATGTGATTCAAGAATTATCTGCCGATATTTTTGATTGATTCGAGAGTTCTAACTAGGTATGAGGCAGTATCAAGTGCTTCATTCTAGTTTTTATAATAAAAAAGTGAATAAGAGATCGATATGATGAAGATGATGGAAATAAAAATACTAAAAATTGGCGATGAAGTAACCGCTCAAACAGTTGACGGGTCTTTAAAAACAGGAATCGTTACAACCTTTGGTCAGCATGTGGTTATTATTTCCTGCGGCGCATATCGCTATACCGTTAGAAAAAGCGAATTGAAGGCACAAGGCTATCGAATGCCGCCATATAAGAAACATGTTCACTTTGCGCTGCAGCCGAACGTGAAGAGAGCTTGATAAAATAAGAAGAGCAGAGGGATGCCAAAAAGAACGCTTCCCTCTGCTTGTTTTTGGCAAGTAAGAGAACTGTGTAAAAAAATATTGACAGGACTCGGGAATTCATGATAACCTTTCCATAAGTTCTTGATGTTATTACTTCGGGTAAGCATGCGGGAATTGAAAATGAAAAATGTTGGATGTTATCACTTTATGTGAGCAGGACCTATTTACCGCACAATTGACGTGTATGTAAATGGGCTTTTTTTATGGCTAGCGAGGGAAATATTTTATGATCATAAAACGGGTATTAAATAATAATACGATTATTTCTTCAAACAGCAAGGGTGTCGACGTACTGCTGATGGGCAAGGGGATTGCCTTTGGGAAGAAAAAAGGGCAAGTCGTCGACATGGAACAGATTGAAAAGACATTTTTACTGAAGGATAAAGAAACGCAAAGTAAATTCACCGAGCTATTACTCAATGTACCAATGGAGCACATTTTAGTCTCTGAGAAGATCATCAATTTCGGGAAAATCAAATTAGGTAAGAATTTGAATGAAATTATCTATGTTAATTTGACCGATCATATCCATTCAGCGATTGATCGCTATAGAGAGGGTTTGATTTTGAAAAATCCACTACGTTGGGATATCGCACGCTTTTATCCTGACGAGTACGCGGTAGGCGAGAAGGCGATTGAAGTAGTCCGAAATGATTTAGGGGTGTCCTTCGAGATTGACGAGGCGGCCTTCATTGCGATCCATTTTGTTAATGCCGAGATGGACAAAACGTGGGAATTTGCCTACGAGATTGCGGAAATCACTAAGAAAATCGAGACGATTATCAAAGAGCATTATCGAACAGAATTCGATGAAAATTCGTTGGATTATTATCGTTTCATCACTCATGTGAAATTCTTTGCACAGCGTTTGCTGGCAGGAGACCATTATGATGATGAAGACGAGGAATTATTGAATACGTTGAAGCATAAATATGAAGGCGAATACGCCAGTGCGTTAGAGATTAAAGAGTATGTCCAAAAGGACTTTGAGTATGAATTAAGCTCGACTGAATTGCTCTACTTGACCGCACATATCAGACGTATCACCAAAAATTTGTAACTAGGATTGTTATCCCACCGGAGCATGACCTAGAGCTAGTCCAAGGACAGCTTTAGGTCTTTTTTTGCCAGTTCCACTATTCACAGTTTATTTAGAGAGAGATCAAATTAGTGACCTATAAAGAATAATTGAACAAGAAGTTTAGTGGAATGGTATGCGTGACGAAAAGTAGAATTATTTTTCAGGTTTTTAGAAAAATAATGACATTAGTAAGAGATAGCTGCCAGTTCCACTGTTCGCAGTAATTATAGCGAAATCGACCCCATTTTTCATGAATTAAGAAAAATGAAGACTCATAGAAAAGAGGAGAAAGAATGAAATACGAAAAAACAGCAAAACAAATTTACGATGCCGTTGGCGGCGGCGACAATATCCAAACGGCGACCCATTGTATTACTCGGCTACGGTTGATTCTAAAGGATCAATCACAGATAAACGATGAGACAGTCAAATCAATCCCAGGAGTCATGGGAGTAATGAAAAAGGCAGGGCAATACCATATTATTCTAGGAAATGATGTCGCGAATTACTATCGAGCATTCGCTAAATTAGGGAATTTTAGTGCGGAGCCTGCAAGTACTACAGAAAAGAAAAATTTATTTGAAAACTTAATAGATGTAATCTCAGGCTGTATGTCGCCTCTGATCCCAGCATTATTAGGCGGTGGGATGATCAAGGTCCTATTGATTATTTTACCATTGCTAGGTGTACTGAGTGAAAGCTCTTCTACTTATGCGGTTCTGACATTTTTTGGTGATGCGCCATTCTATTTCATGCCTGTGATGCTGGCGTTTACTGCTTCACAGAAATTCGGTGTGACACCGATGTTGGCCGTGGCTGTAGGAGGAATTATGCTGCATCCGAATTTTGCGGCGATGGTGGCCGCTGGTGATCCAGTAAGTATTTTTGGTTTACCGATCACGTTAGCTAGCTATGGCTCATCTGTTATTCCGATTTTGATCATGGTTTGGCTGATGAAATACATCGAAGTGTTTTTCAACCGGATCATTCCGGCGGTGATGAAAAATCTCTTACAACCCTTAGCTGTTTTATTGTTATCTGCCATTATTGCAATGGTCGTTGTCGGTCCGCTTGGGACATTTGCAGGACAAGGATTATCTGCCGCAGTTATTTGGATTCAGGCAAAAGCGGGCTGGTTGGCACTTGGTTTGATGTCCGCGTTTATGCCGCTAATCGTTATGACAGGTATGCATTGGGCATTTGCACCAATTTTCTTGATTGCCTCTGCTGCAACACCAGATGTTTTGATTTTACCAGCAATGTTGGCGGCAAATCTTGCCCAAGGTGCAGCAGCGATGGCCGTTTCAATGAAAGCCAAAGATAAAAATTTGAAGCAAGTAGCATTAGGAGCGGGAATTTCTGCCCTGTTAGCTGGTGTAACTGAGCCGGCATTGTATGGCGTTACGTTGAAGTATAAAAAGCCATTGTATGCCGCGATGATCTCAGGCGCATTATGCGGAATCTTTATGGGGATCACAGGAGTAGAATCTTATGCGTTTGCAGTGCCGTCTTTAGTAGCTCTGCCGCAATTTATTAACGGGAGTATTGATGGAAACTTTATCAATGCCTGTATCGTAGCCGCAGCGTCGATTGTAATCACCTTTGCTTTGACTTGGTTCTTTGGGATTGAAGAGGAAGTTAAGACAGAAGATACTGTCTTAGAGGTAATGGAAAGCGGCAGCAGCGATCCTAAGAAGGTATTGGCGCCGGTGAAGGGAAAAGTAATTTCTTTGGATAAGGTTAATGATTCAGCGTTTTCAAGTAAAGTGATGGGAGAGGGAATTGCTATTCTTCCTGAAGAAAATACGATTGTCGCGCCATTTAATGGAACAGTCTCTGCCTTATTCCCGACAAAACATGCGATTGGATTGACTAGTGAAGCAGGAATGGAGCTGCTGATTCATGTTGGGATTGACACTGTAGAGTTGAATGGTCAATATTTTGAAAGTCTTGTCGCTGTTGGCGATACAATCAAAGCAGGTCAGCCATTGTTGACGGTTGATTTTGCCGCCGTAAAAGCCGCGGGTTATGACACCGTGATTCCGATCGTAGTGACAAATAGTGATACTTTTATCGACGTAGTACCTAAGGATGAAATGAAAACTGCGGATTATGAAGACGCCGTTTTGTATGTGATTTAAACGAAACAACGAATTGGAGAGTGTAAGAAATGAGTAGATTTCCAGATAATTTTTTATGGGGCGGAGCCGTTGCCGCGAATCAATGTGAAGGGGCCTATTTAGAAGATGGTAAAGGGCTAACCGTGCAAGATGTGACTCGCAAAGGTTGGCATGAAACGCCTAGCGAAGAACCATTGGAGGATAATTTAAAATTAGTCGGGATTGATTTTTATCATCGCTACAAAGAGGATATCCGCTTATTCGCAGAGATGGGCTTCAAGGTCTTCCGTCTATCGATTGCTTGGGCACGAATTTTTCCGCAAGGAGATGAACAAGAACCGAATGAAGCGGGCTTAGCTTTTTATGATGCGGTTTTTGAGGAATGTTTAAAATACGGGATTGAGCCGTTAGTAACAATGTCTCATTACGAAACGCCGCTGCATTTGACGCGGACCTATGATGGTTGGCGCAACCGAAAAATGATTGATTTTTTCGAGCACTACGCTCGGACAGTTTTTACCCGTTACAAAGATAAGGTCAAGTATTGGCTGACCTTCAATGAAATTAATTCGATCACTCATGTACCGTTTCTTAGCGGTGGGATCAATACTCCGAAAGAAGAATTGACGCAGCAAGATATTTATCAAGCCATTCATCATGAGCTAGTTGCCAGCAGCCGAGCGGTTCAGGCTTGTCATGAGCTGATTCCAGAGGCGCAGATTGGCTGTATGATCTTAGGTGTACCGGTCTATCCGTTGACGCCAAAACCAGAGGATGTACTACAGTCTTTGGCAACGGAACGAGAAAATTTTTTCTTTTCAGATATTCAAGTACGCGGCTATTATCCAAGCTATGCGAAGCGGATGTTTAAAGAAAATCAGATTGAATTGGACATTCTTCCCCAAGACTTAGTGGATTTGAAGCATACGGTTGACTTCATTTCCTTCAGTTATTATATGAGTGTTTGTGAATCTGCTGATCCGACGAAAGAAGCAGGCGAAGGGAATATTATTGGCGGTATCCCTAATCCATATTTAAAGGCCAGTGAATGGGGGTGGCAGATTGATCCCAAAGGTCTGCGCTACTACTTAAATATCCTGTATGATCGCTATCAAAAACCTGTGTTTATCGTTGAAAATGGGTTAGGTGCGGTCGATGAACTAGTTACTCTGGAAAATGGCGAAAAAACAGTCATTGATGATTATCGAATCGATTATATGAATGACCACTTGGTTCAAGTCGAAGAGGCGATCGAAGACGGCGTTCCTGTGATGGGCTATACCTCTTGGGGCTGTATCGACTTGGTCAGCTTCACCACGGCTGAAATCAAAAAACGCTATGGCATGATTTATGTAGACCGCAATAGCGATGGAACAGGTACATTGGAGCGCTATAAAAAGAAAAGTTTTAACTGGTATAAAGAAGTGATCGCCTCAAACGGAGATTCACTGGTTAGATAATTGAAACATGGAGTTCGAGTTCGTATCTTTTACGAGACTCGGATTCTTTTTTTGAGAAAGTATAAAATTTTTCAAGTGACTGTCTTCATGTAGCCGTAATTTTGATAGCTTAATTCTCCAATGCAGACTGAGTTTGCAAAAGCTTTCTTGTTGTTAATCTCATTTTTCCAATAGACTTCCTTGTTGGAAGCGAATACAATTGAATTAACGCTAGCTTTTCATTTTGCGTAGGTGGAGGCGAAGAGATGGAGTTTATTGGTGTTTTGTGTTTGATCTTAGTAAGTGTTACCTTAGCTAGTCACTTTTCACGAAGAATAGGGATTCCAGCAGTGATCGGGCAATTGCTTGTGGGAATTCTCTTGGGAAACGGCGGCTTAAGGATTGTCCATCCAGATATCCTGGTGAAGGATTTTTCTGAGATCGGAGTGATCTTACTGATGTTTTTAGCAGGAATCGAAAGCAACCTGCCGCTGCTGCGAAAGTATTTTCGGCCGGGAGTTTTCGTTGCCTTGCTGGGCATTTTATTTCCTTTATTATTAGGAACGGGGAGCGGGAGTCTCTTCGGTGTTCCAATAAGCCAATCATTTTTCTTCGGATTAATTTTAGCGGCGACCTCTGTTAGTATATCCGTTGAAGTTCTAAAAGAATTAAAGGTCGTTAAAACCAAAGAGGGTTCGACCATCTTAGGAGCAGCTGTAGTGGATGACATTTTAGTTGTGCTAATCGTTAGTCTATGTATGCCGTTATTAGGAGTTGAAGGTGGGAGCGAACGACCCTTAGGCTTCATGTTGATTGCTCAAGTGCTTTTCTTTCTCGCGGTTTTCTTCTTGATTCGCTGGGGGGCGCCGTATCTGATGAGATTGAGTAAGAAGATATTCGCTCAGTCTTCTGTCATCATCGTATCTCTGACGCTATGTCTGAGTATGTCTTTCGTGGCGGATTTTATTGGCTTAAGCTCGGTGATTGGTGCCTTTTCTACCGGGATCGCGATTGGTCAAACCAACGTTTGGAAGGATGTAAGGTACAATATTGAGGCAATCGGTTATGCGGTATTTATTCCGGTTTTCTTCATTAGTATCGGTCTAGAGGTGACTTTTGACGATCTAGCGAAGCAATTGCTATTTATTCTTTTTTTTACAGTCATCGCTATTTTTTCCAAGCTGTTAGGTGGATTCATGGGCAGCCGTTTCTGTGGGTTTGATAAGCAAAGCAGTTTAATGGTAGGGTCAGGCATGGTGTCTCGTGGTGAGATGGCTCTGATTATTGTGCAGCTAGGATTCCAAGCACATCTAGTTACGGGAAAGTATTATTCTTCTATTATTTTGGTCATCTTATTCACTACGTTATCGTCGCCGTTTTTATTAAAATATTTCACAAAAAAGCTTTATCCAACTTAAAGGATTACATCCTAAAAACCGCTTGTATGATTGAAATGATACAAGCGGTTTTACTTTTTATAAAATATTGTGTTGTTTTTCAGATTTTTTTATCTAAAAAGAGGGCGTTGGTTTTTTATTCGCATCTTGTTGATCTTGATCGGCCGTCTTAATTTCTGATAATTATAGGTCATTTAAAGCACCTCGTTTTCCTTTGGGTGTTAGATTGCTGTCCACCCGCCATCGCATGTCAATATGGTTCCTGTGACGTAAGAAGATTCTTTTGCTGCCAGGAAAATTAATGAAGAATCCAATTCCCCTTCGCGGCCAGGTCGATTAATCGCTGTTCGTAAGGTAATAAACTCATTCATGGCCTCCATCGCTTCAGAACTGTTTGCTTCTGATTCAAAAAAGCCAGGACAAAGCGCGTTTACGGTGATTCCTTTCGGCGACCATTCTGCTGCTGCTTGACGTGTCATATTGACGACCCCGCCTTTAGCAGTTGCGTAAGGTAAAATTGGTAATTCTTTCAAGCCTCCTTTACCTAGAATGGAAGAAACGTTGACTACTCGACCGTAGCCTTTTTCGAGCATTACTCGTCCAAAATACTTCATACAATAGAAGACACCGTCTAAATCAAGGGCAATGACTTTATTCCACGTTTCTTCAGATAGTTCTTCAATTGGCGCACCAGAGCCCCCGCCGGCGTTGTTCACTAAGATATCAACTGTACCAAATTTGTCAGTTACCGCTTTGACTGCTTCTTCAATTTGGTTAGTATCGGTTACATCGCAAGTTACAGGTAAACACTTCACTCCCAGGGTCTCTACCTCTTTAGCTACGCTTTCTAGTTTTTCGGTTCTTCTTGCAAGGATAGCGACATCCGCTCCTTGTCTCGCCAAAGCCAAAGCAAATTGGCGGCCAAGTCCCGCCGACGCGCCGGTTACGACTGCTACATTTCCAGTTAAATCAAACACATAAATCTCCTCTTTTCTAAAAAATAGTTGGTACGTTCATCGTATCACAAGGCCTATTCTTTCAGCTTTGGGGATAAGCAAAAATAAAAAAGATGATTTTGTGATAATGCCCAAAGTGCTATATAATTTTAAAAAAGAAGGTAGACCAATCTAGCGTTTTTAAAATGGCAAACATGGGGGTGTATTGGTAATGGAAAAAGAATTGGATTTTATCAAATTGTATGAAGAAATATACAAGTGTCTGCCCAATAGAAATATTCAAATGCTGCTTGATGTTTGTTATGAGGTCGTCGGGGTGCCGATTCTTGTGGTTGATATCTTATACAATGTTTTGGGAAATGCGCCAAAGGAACAGACCGGGGACCCGCTTTGGGATGATCTGATTTCCCGAGGCGGGCTTGACACGGAGCAGATCGCTTCTCTTTACGAAGATGGAATTATTCAGTCCGTTGATAGTGAGAAGGCTCCTTATATCGTTGATTGGGGATCAAGCAAAGAGCAGCCGAAAATTCAGGGGATCATCAAGGTCAACGGGATCGTGGAAGGGTATGTGACCATGTGCTGCCGCCGGGAACAAATTACGCCGGAGCGCATCAAAGCGATGGAGATCATCATGAATATCTGCTCCTATTTCTTCGTTCGAAATGATTCTGAGAGCAGCATGAATGACACTTATCGAAAGGTATTCGTTAGTGAGTTGTTCAATAACCGCATTCAAACAGAAAAGCAATTGCAGACGTGGTTTTACAATATGCAGCATGAGCTACAGCCGCCGTTTCAGGTTGCAGTAGTCAGTACCGAGACCGAGCATGAAAAAAATGTCCTCTCCTATATGCGCAAAGCGTTGCAAAAGCTCTCGGAGCATCAGGTTTTATTGATTCAGAACAATATGCTGTATACTCTCCGATACCAATATAAACCTGAGCAAAAGAGCAGCACTGAGGACAGTGTCAGCGCGATTTTAGCAATATTTGGCGCTCAATGCGGCGTCAGTCAAGAATTTGACAACTTGTTAGAGGTGGCGATCTATCAACGGCAAGCCGAGGATGCCCTAGAAATAGGTCGAGAAATAAGCAGAGACAAGCTGCTGTATAACTTCGATGATTACCGTACCCCGGCGATCCTTTTGCCGCGAGTGAAAGAGCTCACGAAGGTCAGCTATGTTCCTCAGGTCATCACAGATATCACCGATTATGATAGAGAAAACAGTACAGAGCTTTTTATTACCTTAAAATGCTATGTGAACAACATGCTAAATACTTCTATCACAGCTAAAGAGCTTCATCTTCATCGGAATTCTCTTCTGTATCGAATTGGACGGATTGAGGAAGTGTTTCAGCTGTCATTAAAAGACCCAAAGACTTTTCGAACGCTGCTTCTTGCATTTTACATGATAGAGCTGGAGGAGCAGCTTTATCATGAGTGATACTTACATAGCGCTAACGATAATTTTATTCATACAACTAGTTATTCCTTTGCCCAAGCGATAACGGGTGACAATAATAGAAAACTGATCACTGTACCTTCGCGCACCATCAAGGTTAAATGGAAGAAAACGGTGAAAAGAAGCGCGGTCAAAATACAAATCAAATCGATGCTGTAACGATAAAACTTGAAGCTGTGTTCCGTTCTCTCAGAGAGGAAGAGACAAAAGGTCTCGATTGGGAATTTAAGTAATTGATATTTCAATACTTTTCCAGTACCGATTCCAGCGATGATTGTTCCTAGAATAAAGAGTAGGCATCTTAGAATATAGGCATGCAGAGAAAAAAGCGGAAAAATAAAATACGTGAAGAGATTAATTGTGGAGCCAAAAAACAGCAAGGCAATTCCCATTGTCAAATAGTTTTTCAGTTTCTTTTTCGGATCTAGGTATAGACAACCGATCAAGAATAAAAAATTCAAGCCAGCGGTAATCGTACCAATTTTAATGTGGCTAAATTCTGCTAGTGTTGCATTTAAAGAGTTGAAGCTGCTCACTCCGATGCTGGCTTTCAGTGTTAAGCTGATGCCGAAAGCACTTAAAAGATAGTATAAAAAAGAAAGAGTTAATTTTTTTTGATTCGTCATAATTGTTCCTCCATTAACTAATTGATAGGATGAGTATGAAGGAATAAAAAAATTATCACTAGGAGATATAGCCTAATTAGGGGAAAAAATGAAAAAAGAAAAATTTAGCATGGAAAATAGGCCGCGATTTAATGACTTATTTCCTTTTTTGACAGTATCAATTTTAAAACAAAGTTTCTTAGTAATCTATGAACGCAATGAAAAAATCGTCAAGCAAACGATCAAGCCTGATTATTTATATCTTCTTTTAGAAGGGAAAGCACGAATTCTCCAGCAGGAGCCAAATGGAAAAAGCTTGATTCTGCAATTTCTTGAAGTGGGAGATTTCATTGGAGAACTGACCTTAGTGAAAGCGGAGGAGACACCTAAGGATGTGATCGCAATCGGCGCTGTTCGGTGTCTCGCGATCCCATTTACGGTAATAGAAGAGGAGCTGATGAAGGAGGCTGAATTTCCAACATACATTGCTCGATATATCGGAGAAAAACTTCTGCTTAGAATGGAACATTTTTCAAACGCCCAAACGTTTGAATTGAAATATCGTTTGGCGGCGTTGTTGTTAGAAGTTGCTGTCAATGAGCAATACCATGAAAACAATACGCAAATCGCAGATTATTTGGGTACTAGCTACCGGCATCTGATGCATACCTTTAAAAACCTGCGAGAGCAGGGGTATATTGAAAAAATTAAAGGCGGCTATTCGATTGATTCGCAGAAGCTGCGAGAATTAATTCAGAAAGGAAACGAACGGTGAAGGATAAAAAAACCGCCGATAAGAAAAATCTTATCGACAGTTCAAGCAGATTAAGAGTTCTGAGAAAAGGATTGATTTGATGGGTTTCTTAATCTGCGTGGTACCCTTGTAATGCTTCGGTCCCTTCATCGTTGTTGCTGATGCGAACCACATTATCCATTGCAGAGACAAAGATTTTTCCGTCACCGGGCTGTCCGGTGTGTAAAATCCGTTTCATTGTATTAATTACCTGATGTACTGGAATGCTGCTGATTACGACATCCACCTTTACTTTTGGCAAAAGTTTGGTGGGAACGACAGAGCCTCGATAGTATTCGGTGCTGCCTTTTTGAATACCATGACCTAATACTTGTGTCACCGTCAGACCTTCAATACCGATTTTTTCTAAACCTTTTTTCAAGTCTTCTAATTTGTTTTCGTTGACTACCACCGATACCATTGAGATTGGTAGCGTTTCTAATTCATCAGGTCTCATTCTTTTCCATCCTGATTGCGTTGTTGTCGTTTTTCCTTCAGCTGTTTCTACTGCTTCCATTTGTAGAGTTGAAATATCTGTTGCCAAAGCAGGTTCCTTTGCGAACATCGTTGGAGAAGCAAGGCTGCTATTTGTCTGTGGAATCTCATTACTGTCTGTCATATCGGGTGATACGACAAAACCGCTATAGGCACTTTGCAGACCGTGTTCTGTTACATCAAGTCCTGCGAGTTCAACCTCTTCTGAGACTCTTAGACCAACCGTATATTTCAATGCGAAAAAGAGAACAGTGGTTGAAGCACCAACCCAAGCAGCGGTAATTAACACGCCAAAGATTTGTGTAAAGAAGAAACTTGCGCCGTCACCGTAGAATAGTCCCCCATCTAAAGCCAACAATCCAGTCAACATCGTTCCAAGAGCTCCACAAACCCCATGAACCCCTACAGCTCCAACAGGATCATCCACCCGAAGTTTTTTATCAATGAATTCGACCGCGAAGATCATCGCGGCTCCAGAGGCCAATCCAATGAGACATGCGCCGCCTGCGCTCACCATGTCACAGCCAGCAGTAACCCCTACTAGGCCAGCCAAAGTTCCATTTAAAGTTAAAGAGACATCTGGCTTTTTATATTTGAACCAAGAAATAACCAATGCGGTCAATGTTCCTGTTGCCGCTGCGATGTTCGTATTGACCAAAACATTTGAAGCTAATACCAAGGTGTCATCACCAGTCATTGAAGTGGTTGAACCACCATTAAAGCCAAACCATGAGAACCATAAAATAAAGACACCCAATGCAGCTAAAGTTAAATTATGACCAGGGATGGCATTTGATTTCTTATCCTTAGTATACTTACCGATTCGGGGACCAACGATGGCTGCCCCAGTGAAGGCTGCGATCCCGCCAACCATGTGAACGGCTGTTGAACCAGCAAAATCGTGGAAGCCCATTTCTGCCAAAAAGCCGCCGCCCCAAATCCAGTGACCTGAGATTGGGTAAATCAAACCACTAATCACCGCACTGAAAATACAGTAGGCGATGAAATTTGTTCGTTCGGCCATTGCCCCAGAAACGATTGTTGCCGCTGTTGCACAAAAGACGGTTTGGAAAAGTAGGAAGGTTGGTGTAGGAAGGTCAAAAGCCAGAGAGTTTCCAGCGAAAAAGTGAATCCCGCCGAAAATCGCGCTGCTTCCTCCGAACATAATCCCAAAACCAATCAACCAATACAGCAATGTCCCGAAGCAGAAATCAATCAAGTTTTTCATAATAATGTTTCCGGCATTTTTTGCCCGAGTAAACCCAGACTCCACAAGTGTGAATCCCGCCTGCATGAAAAATACCAGAAAAGCACCAAGAAGTGTCCAAACAACATCAATTGAAGAATACATAAAACCAACCCTTTCTGTGTATGTTATATTTTCTAACATACTATACTGAAAAAAGTATCTGGTCAAGGTTTTATGTAATGAAAAATGTATTTTTGATGAATTGAATAATTTTTGCGAACATTTCATGTGATATTTTATAACATGAAAATTGCGTCTATTTCTGGAAATAGTTCTCATAAATAAAAGACTATTAATAGAAATTTTAAAAAAAAAGCGAAAATGAACATCTCTTAAAAGCGGTAGTGGAGCAAATCGCAGGTATTTCCTAAATGATTATTTG
>ERZ786685.9-NODE-9-length-73223-cov-10.046988_pt1 | contig 73223 bp, 61 predicted proteins | sample MGYA00433075_ERZ786685 | MGnify/ENA primary metagenome ERZ786685 (study PRJEB29978, sample SAMEA3491273) | human gut metagenome | biome: ENVO:mammalia-associated habitat; material: ENVO:feces | place: Bangladesh | collected 2010-04-07 ...
AAAATTACTCGAGAAATAATACAACTAGGCTCATTTATTTTTCTAAATATTCTAAATAAGCGCTGATTTTGAAAAAAAGTTTTAAGAATCGTTTAAATAAGCGAAAAGATATAGTAAACTAGTGGAAGCGGATACGAATAATTAAGTTTAAATTTTTTCTCAGAAATACTTGAAATCCCAATGATTTTATGGTTATTTTAAAACTAGTGATAGGTGAATAGTTGAACAATTTTTTATTGCTAATTCCAGACTGTTGCATAGCAGTTCGATTCCGCGAAAAGATGATTATTAACAGCTACGTAAAAACAGAGCTGTTTTTAATAATGCCAGCAGGCAAACAATATCAATAAAAGGAGTGAAACATTTTGAAAGAACGTCGCGTTGAAAGAGTAATTGAAAAAATGAAAGAACAAGGTTATGGTCAACTGTTAGTTTCAGATCCAACAACTATTTTCTATCTAACTGGTCGCTGGATTCATCCTGGTGAACGGTTGTTAGTATTAGTGATTACTCCAGAGAACAAGAACACATTGATCGTTAACAAATTATTCCCAATCGAAGAAGACTTGGGCGTGGAAAAAGTATTTATTGATGATACCGACGACGCTGTGCAGAAAGTGCTTGAGTATGTTGATACTGACCAAAAAATTGGTGTAGATAAGAATTGGCCTGCCCATTTCTTATTACGTTTGTTAGAACTTGTTCCAGATGCCAAATTAGGTAACGGATCAGAAGTAACTGACGCAGTTCGTGCTGTTAAAGACGAAGAAGAAAAACAATTGATGCGTGATGCGCAAGCAGATAACGAGATCGCGATTGATCGTTTGAAAAAGCTATTGCCGGAAGAATTGACTGAAGCTGAAATGGCTGACAAATTAGGCGAAATCTACAAAGAATTAGGCAATACAGGCTTCTCATTTGACCCGATCGTAGGGTATGGCGCAAATGCAGCCGATCCTCATCATGAAACAGATGATTCAAAAGTGAAACCGGGTGATTCTGTCATTCTAGATATCGGGGGAATCAAGAATTCTTATGCCTCTGACATGACTCGGACGTTCTTCTACAAAGAAGTCTCTGATAAAGGTCGTGAGGTCTATGAAATCGTAAAGGAAGCTGCACAACGTGCCATTGATTTAGTAAAACCAGGCGTGAAATTGTCTGATATAGATGCAGCTGCCCGTGATTATATCACTGAAAAAGGCTATGGCGAATACTTCACGCATCGTCTAGGCCACTTCATCGGAATCGATTGCCATGAAGCGGGCGATGTTTCAGGAGCAAACGATAACGTCGCTGAAGTCGGCAATGTCTTCTCGATTGAACCAGGAATCTATATTCCAGGCGAAGTGGGCGTACGTATCGAAGATTTAGTCATCGTTACAGAAGACGGCTGTGAAAACTTGAATCATTATCCTAAAGACTTAGAAGTAATCGGTTAGGAGGCCGCGCAACGTATGAAAATCGAAGAAGGCTATATGCCATATCTAGGGCATAAAACTTATTACCGAATTGTTGGTGAACAATCAGGCAATAAGAAACCATTGATTGTCATGCACGGCGGACCCGGATCAACCCATAACTATTTTGAAGTCCTTGATGAAATGGCGGTCGATGGCCGCCAGATCATCATGTATGATCAATTAGGTTGTGGAAAATCTGCGGTCCCTTCACAGCCAGAGCTTTGGACGGCTGAAACATGGGTCAATGAGCTGATTGCTTTACGGGAACACTTGGGTCTTGATGAAGTTCATTTATTGGGACAATCTTGGGGCGGAATGTTGGAAATCATTTATGTTTGCGATTACGCACCGAAGGGGATCAAGAGTATGGTCTTTTCTAGTACGTTACCTTCTGCAAAGCTGTGGGCGCAAGAACAACATCGAATGATCAAATTCATGTCGGAAGAAGATCAAGCAGCAATCGCAAAAGCTGAAGAAACTGGCGTATACGATGATCCTGCTTATCTAGCTGCCAATGACCGTTTCATGGTACGCCACGCGGCGCCAGTATTCACCAAAGAGGATCCAGAACCATTGTGGCGCGAAAAAGTCGCAGGTACAGAAAGCTATGTTACGGCTTGGGGTCCAAACGAATACTCGCCGGAAGGAACATTGCAGGGATATGATTACACAGAAAAATTACATGATGTCACTATCCCGACGCTTGTTACTAGCGGCACAAACGATTTGTGTACACCTTTAGTAGCGAAAACGATGTATGACGCGATTCCAAGAGCAAAATGGGAGCTGTTTGCTTACAGCAGGCATATGCCTTTTGTTGAAGAACGTGAAAAATACATGAAACTGTTAGCGGAATGGTTAGCAGCAAACGATTAATTTTTAAAAGAGAGAAGGAATGATAGTGGAAACAACTCCAGTAAAAACAAAAAAACCTTTTGGGTTTTATGTCTGTGCGTTAGGATTTTCATTTGAACGATGCGCATTTTACACAGTAAAATACATGTTAGCAATCTGGATCGCGGTTAATGTGGGATCAGGCGGGCTTGGACTTTCAACCGCTAAAGCTGCCTCAGTTTCAGCTGCATTTGTTGCAATGACTTATATTACTCCAATTTTAGGAGGTTGGTTAGCCGATTACTGGTTAAGCCCACGGTTGTGTGTAGCTGCAGGGATGATTTTAATGGGTATAGGATATCTATTTACTTGGCAAGCACACTCTTTAACTATGGTTTGGATAATGATCATCTTAGTTTCAATTGGCACAGGGTTATTCAAAGGAAACTTGTCAGGGGTAAATGGTTTACTCTTTGATGATGAAAAAGCATTAAACGAAGCATTCTCTGTTCAGTACTCATTCGTAAATATTGGTTCGTTTATTGGAACGACTTTCTTAGTATTGTTGATCCCTAAATTTGGATATAATTTTGTTTTCTTGATTTGTGGTATTTTACTATTAATTGATGCACTTTGGTTTATTTTCAATAGCCGTTCATTAGGTGAAGCAGGTAAAAAACCGTTTAAAGTCGACCAACGTAAATTTGAATCTGCAGGTAAAAAAGAAGAAGGCGCAGATACAAAATTAACTTCAGGAGATAAAAAACGGATTTTAGCGATTATCTTAGTTACGATCTTTTCTATCGTATTCTGGACGGTTTGGTATTTGGCATACATGCCTGCATATTACTACTTTGGTTATGGCGATGGCGCTGGTTTCTTGGAACGAGCAAACTGGCTAGTTGGTAGTTTTAAAGTACCAACATCTTATTTTGATTCAATGAATGCTCTGACTTGTATTGTCTTAGGTCCAGTATTGGGTCGTTTATGGACTAAGATGGCCGCTCGTCCAAAAGGCGATATGAGTATGTTTAAAAAGACCTCATTAGGAATGATTCTGGTCGGTGTTTCTTATGTTGCGATGGTTTTAGCAGACATTATTGGTAAAGGACAGACATCAATTTTATGGCTAGTATTAGTAAGTCTGCTAATGTCAGTTGGTGAAATGATTTTCTCTCCATTAGGAAATTCATTTATTGCGAAATTAGCACCCGCCAAAGTAATGGGATTGTTACTAGGATTATGGCCAATTGCAGTATTCTTTGCGACTATGATTTATCCTAAAATTTATGCTATTCTAGAAACAAGCGATCCTGCTCGATTCCAGATGGGGTATGGTATCTTAGCCGCAGTTGTAATTGTATTAGGATTAGCTTTATGGTTTGGAAGTAAAACACTCGACCGTTTAGAACAAGATGATTAAAAAAATTTTTCTTTTTGTTAAATAATACAGGTGAAATACTGAATAATTTTAGCTCTATTATATCTAGCTCTTGCCTTATAAAGGTGAGAGCTTTTTTAATGGAAATGATTCTTTTGACTAGAGGAAGAAAGGAAAGCATTACATTATGTGATTGATTATACATATAAATCAAAGTTAAAAAAGTGTGATTATTGATAAAAATAATTTATAGAGCATGCCGATAATGAGAGTAAATCAGGCAGTTAAATAACGGTAATTATTACTGAATAAATTTGTGAAATAACGCGTGCAAATAAAGGGCATACTGAGGATTTGTAGGGATTGTCGACAATATACAATCTTCATGAATAGTGTAAAATTAGTATTTGTAAACGTTTTTTGCTTATTTGAAAAGTTTGATGAAAATTCAATTAGAGAATTCAAAAAAATAGACAATTTGAAAAGTAGTTTGTCAGAAAATATCAAAATATTGAGGAAACGACCTTTTACTAGTTCGGTGATTGTGCTATCATTTACTTGAACTACGGGTGGCTGATTTGCTCAAGTTCGAACAAACAAAAAAGCAGGGAGGTGAAATAATTTGACACAAATTCTTATACCATTAAAACAACATGTCGGCGCTCCTTGTAAAGGAATCGTGAAGGCTGGTGATCAAGTTCAACGTGGACAGCTGATTGCTGAGCCGAATGGTTTAGGTGCAAACATCCATGCAAGTTTTTCTGGAAAAGTAGTAGATGTAGATGGAGACAATATTGTTCTAACGATTGATGAGGAACAAGATTTTTCTAACTATCTGCCTATTCCAGAAACAGATTCGTATGCAAAGGCAGTCGAAGCTGCAGGGATTGTCGGTGCTGGGGGAGCAGGTTTCCCAACATTCTTAAAGCTAGCTTGTGATATTCCAGAAGGAACATTTATCGCAAACGGGGCAGAATGTGAAGCGTTGCTAGCTCATAACGTGAAGCAAATGAGCGAACATATCGATCAATTGATTCGCGGGATGAAGTATTGTATGGAAATGACGAACGCGCCTAAAGGGGTGATTGCGGTAAAAGGCAAACACCGTGTGTTAGTAACGCGTTTATTAAAAGCAGTGGACAACGAACCAACGCTTGACGTTTACCAATTGCCGGATATTTATCCAGCAGGGGATGAGCGTATGATCGTTCGTGAAGTAATGGACATTGTTTTAGAACCAGGCCAGCTTCCAACTGAAGTTGGTGCAGTGATCGACAATGTGGAAACGATCAAACGAATCGCAGAAGCAATTGAAGATCGCAAACCGTTCATTGACAAAGACGTGACTGTTTCTGGTCGTGTAAAACAAAAGGAAACTGTCTTTGTTGACGTGCCAATCGGAACACCGGTCAAAACATTGATCAATAATGTCGGTGGTTACGTTGAACCACATGGCGAGATCGTTATCGGCGGACCAATGACTGGAAGAAGCGGTGATGAGATGACACCCATCACTAAAACAAGTGGTGGCGTATTAGTCGCAATGCCGTTCCCTCAAGAAAGTCGTAAGGTTGGTCTTTTGATCTGCGAATGTGGCGGGTCAGCGGAACGAATGACTGAAATCGCGAATAACATGGGCGCAGAAGTTGTCGCTGCTGAAAGATGCAAGCGAATGGTAGAAGTAAATGGAAGATATAGATGTGCCTTGCCAGGTATTTGTCCAGGTCAAGCTGCTACTGTAATGTCCTTGAAGAAACAAGGAGCAGAAGTAGTGATGACTGGATCCTGTTCCGATTGAACGAACACCGTCATGGGTGTAGCTCCTAGGTTAGGAGTTCCGGTTTATCATCATACAGATCATGTACTGCGGGCAGATGGTCACAGACTATATCGTAAATTACCTACAAACTAAACAAAATTTTAGGAGGATTTAACGAATGTCTATTACAGCAGAAACTGCTCAAGAACATGCCAAAGACCCTGCAGTATTATGTTGCCGTGCAGAAGCAGGCAAAGTAATTGCTCCAGATGATTTAGAAGATCCAGCGATCTTCCCAGATTTAGAGGATTCAGGTTTATTAGAATTGCCTGAAGCGACTCTAACAATCGAACAGGTACTTGGTACCACATTGAAAGAAACAACGGATGCGTTGGTTCCATTAACAAGAGAATTATTAGATGGTGTTTCTGAAGACACTGAAGAAGCAACGGAAGAGGAAGCTCCTGTTGAAGAAGCTGCTCCAGCACCAGTTGCTCCTATTGCTCCGGTAGCACCAGTTGCGCCAGTTGGCGGACAAACGATCAAGATCCATATTGCTGAAGGACGCGGCATTGATTTAGAAGTGCCAATGGCTATTGCAGGTCAAATGGGCGTTGCTCCAGCAGCACCAGCTGCTCCAGTTGAGGCGGCACAAGCTCCAGCGCCAGCTGAAGAAGCTGCAGCTCCAGAAGCGAAAGTAGAAGAAAAAGTCGTTCGTTCAGTTCGTCGTGACCACATGAAGATTGAAAAAGTGATCTTTGGTGAGGAAACGAAAATTGAAGGCACAACTTTAGTTTTACGTAAAATGGAAGATATGTGTGCGGAAGCAGCAGAACTAGAAGAACTAGTTGAAAGTGTTACTTTTGAAATTATTACACCAGATAAATACAACGAATATAGTGAAACGATCATGGACGTACAACCAATCGCTGCCAAAGTTGATGGTGCGGATATCGGCCATGGCGTTACTCGTGTGTTAGATGGCGTTGTTATGGTTCTTACAGGAACAGATGCAAATGGTGTACAAATCGGAGAATTCGGTTCATCTGAAGGTGAATTAGACCGTAACATCATGTGGGGACGTCCTGGTGCACCAGATAAAGGCGAAATCTTCATCAAAACACAAGTAACAATCAAAGAAGGCGCGAATATGGAACGTCCTGGACCATTAGCCGCTCATAAAGCATCTGACTACATTACACAAGAAATTCGTGAAGCTGTTAAAAAAGCAGACGAATCTCTAGTGGTAGCGCAAGATGAAATCGTACAAAAACGTCGTATTGGTAACAAACGCGTGATCATTGTCAAAGAAATCATGGGTCAAGGTGCGATGCACGATAACTTGATTATGCCAATCGAACCAGTTGGAACATTGGGAGCAAAACCTAACGTTGACTTAGGAAATCTGCCAATTATTTTAGCGCCAACAGAAGTATTAGATGGTGGTATCCACGCGTTAACATGTATTGGACCAGCATCAAAAGAAACTTCTCGTCACTATTGGAGAGAACCATTAGTACGTGAAGCGATGGAAGACGAAGAAATCGATTTAGTCGGTGTTATGTTTGTTGGTTCTCCGCAAGCAAATACTGAAAAATACTATGTTTCTAAACGTTTAGGTATGACAATCGAAGCAATGGACGTTGACGGCGCGATTGTTACTACTGAAGGATTTGGTAACAACCATATCGACTTTGCTTCTCATATCGAAGAAATCGGTAAACGCGGCATTAAAGTTGTCGGAGACTCTTATTCGGCTGTACAAGGTGCGCTAGTTGTTGGGAACCCAGAAATGATTGCAATGGTAGATAACAACAAATCTATGCAAGGGATTGAAAATGAAATCCTTTCAAACAACACACTTTGTAAAGAAGATGCAATTCGTGATTTAGCAATGTTGAAAACATTAATGGGTGGCGGAACAATCAAAGCCGCTGAACGTAAATGGAACCCAAATGTGAAAGCAAACAACATTGAAATCATTGAAAAGACTACTGGTAAGAAGATCGACCTAGTAGATAACGAACAAGTCTTGCCTAAGAGTAAAAAACGCCAAGAAATTTACGAAGTAGAATAAGGTGAAGTAATGGATGGAATGAACAAACTCAAATATATTTCGACGGAACAAATGTTTGAAGGGATCATCGTTGAACTTCACGATGCCAGCGTTACGATCGACTTAAAGGGTCGATTAGGCCAGCTTAAAATACCCCGTCGAATGATCATTTCTGAATATGATTTAGAAATCGGTCAAGAAGTTGGGTTTTTAATGACCTATCCAGAAGTTTTGGCGGAAGAGCCGGACGAGCATTACAAAACTGCTATTTATGAGCATGAACGTCGTCGGGCCGAAGCCAGAAGAAAACGTGAAGAAGCAGGAGAGGAGAATTAACACATGGGCTTAACAGTCTTTGAAGGGTTACAGTCAGAAATTTTTGTGCCGATTACGCCAAAATCTGTCTTTACCCCTGTGAAAAAAGAGCTTAAAGAAATGCGTGTGGCATTAGCAACAGCAGCCGGCGTACACTTAAAAACAGATAAACGGTTTAACTTAGCGGGAGATACTTCTTTCCGTGAAGTACCAGATACAGCATCAACAGATGAATTGATGGTTTCTCATGGTGGATACGATAATGCCGATGCAAACCGCGACATTAACGCAATGTTCCCATTAGACCGTCTACACGAATTAGCAGCGGAAGGATTCATTAAAGAATCTGCCCCTGTACACTACGCATTTATGGGTGGTGGTGGAGACCAAGACGCATTCCACGATGTGACTGGACCAGCTATCGCTCAAAAATTAGTAGAAGAAGAAGTCGATGCAGTTATTTTAACCGCTGGCTGAGGAACCTGTCATAGAACTGCCGTGATCGTGCAGAGAGCTATTGAGGAAGCGGGAATTCCTACTATTTTAATCGCCGCATTACCACCAGTTGTACGTCAAAATGGTACTCCACGTGCCGTTGCACCACGCGTACCAATGGGTGCCAATGCAGGTGAACCACATAACATTGAAATGCAGACAGGTATCATGAAGGATACTCTAGAAGCATTAGTATCAATCGAAACGCCAGGGAAAATTGTTCCATTACCTTATGAATACATTGCCCACGTCTAAATCAAGAGGCTGATTTAATAAGTGCTCGGCGTCGAGAAATAAGGCAAAAATTCCTAAAATTGCCAAGAAACACAGTGACGTAGGAACTGATGTTGATTGGTACCTACTTGGTGCTTTTCAAATTTTTGTGAATTTTCGACTTGTTTCTGGAGACGCTACTTATTAATCGCCGCTTACGTTGAAAGTAGGTGTGAATGATGCGAGGCGAAACTTTAAAGATCAAAGTGTTTCACATGGAAGAAGTTTCCGTTGGAGACGGCTTTCGTGTCAAACCCAATCAGTTACAAATTGATCAAGACTTTGACTGTAAGGACGCCGCTATTCAGAAGCTGACGATTCGATTACTCCCACCACACCAACATGATGTTGAAACCAACACCATCATGGATATCATTCCGATTTCCACGAAGGTGTTGGGTGTGTTGGGTTCAGGGATCACGCATACACTTACCGGTGTTTCTGTCGTTATGACAGGAGCGATCGAGGATGGAGAACAAATGCATGAATTTGGCTCGTCTGAAGGTGTTTTGCGTGATCATTTAGTATTGAATCGAGCAGGGACGCCTAACGCTGACGACTACATCATTTTAGTAGATCTGTTAGCGAAAAAGGGGACTCCTTTTAATCGTGAGCTCTGTCTCAAAATGTTTGCGATTGTGGATGGTTTTATCCAAGAAATTCGTGAAAGAATGAAGATGTTAGAAGGCAAAGATGCTTGCGAGTCACATGTGTATGAAGAGAATATCAATCCTGGAAAACCTAAAGTTGCTTTGGTCAAACAAGTGGCTGGTCAAGGGGCGATGTATGATATGCTGCTTTATCCAAATGAACCAAGTGGTTTTAAGGGGGGCTGTTCTATCATTGATATGAACAATATGCCCGTCTTCCTAACAGCAAATGAGTATCGCGATGGAGCGATTCGTTCCATGGTTTAACTGAATAACGGATAGGTGGTGGCGTTATGGGAATAGGCCCATCAACGAAGGAAACATCACTGCATCACTTTCAAGATCCGCTCGTCGATCTTCTAGGAAAAGATCCTGACATTGATTTTCAAGGAGTCGTTGTAGTAGGGACACCCCAAAGTAATGCCATGAAGTATTTAGTCGGACAGCGAACCGCTGCCTGGTTAGAAGGAATGCGCACGAATGGTGTAATCGCTACAACGGATGGCTGGGGAAATTCGGATGTAGATTTTGCGAACACCTTAGAAGAAATCGGACGGAGAGATATCAGTGTGATTGGACTTAAGTTCATTGGTACACAAGCGAAATTTGTTGTAGAAAATGACTTTACGAAGCATGTTTTAGACTTTAATAAATCAGAAGCTGGTATCGAAACAGAAGTAGTTGGTGAAAATACGATCAATCAACGAGATGCAGTTAAAGCGCTTGCGTCAATTAAATTAAAAATGCGTAAGGACAATCAACAGATACGTTAATTATCCGATCTGCATTTCACAAAGATAAGCACTAGTAATATAAAAGCCTTAAGAGGCTATACAGCATGAAAATCAAACGATTTTTTCAAGAGGAAAAATCATTCATTAATACGAACAAGGAGGGCAATCATGAAAGTATCAAAAATGATTTCAGCAATCGACACACATACAGCAGGTGAAGCTGCTCGTCTAATCATCGGTGGAATACCAAAATTCCCTGGAGAAACAATGGCTGAAAAGAGAGCGTATTTAGAAAACGAAGCAGATGACTTGCGTAGAATGTTGATGCTGGAACCACGTGGACACCGTGATATGTTTGGTGCCTTTATTACAGAGCCTGTTCACAAAGAAGCTGACTATGGCATTATTTTCATGGATTCAGGCGGCTATTTGAATATGTGTGGTCATAATACGATTGCAGCAATGACCTCAGCGGTTGAACAAGGCTGGATCGATGTAAAAGAAGGCGACCGTGAAGTAAAAGTTGTTCAGGATACACCAGCGGGAATCGTTCACGGAACGGTGCATTTAGATGAAGACTACTCAGCAGAGTCAGTATCATTCGAGAATGTGGAATCATTCCTTTATAAAGAAAATGTAACCGTCAATGTTCCTGAAATCGGTGAATTGACCATGGATATTTCCTTTGGCGGAAGCTTCTTTGCTATCTTGCCAGCTTCATCCATCGGTCTAGAAATCAAACCAGAAAACGCGTCGAAATTTAATGAACTCGGCATGATTATTCGTGATGCAGTGAATGAGCAAATCGAGATTCAACACCCGACACTGGATCACATCAAGTCGGTTGACCTTGTGGAATTTTATGGTCCAGCAACAAGCCCAGATGCGACCTATCAAAATGTTGTTGTATTTGGTGACGGACAAGTGGACCGTTCTCCTTGTGGAACGGGTACAAGTGCAAAACTTGCGACATTATATGGCAAGGGCGAAATGAAAGTTGGCGACACATTTGTGTATGAAAGTATTTTGTGCACGAAGTTTAAAGGTGAAATTGTTGAAGAAGCAGAAGTCGGAGGATACAAAGCAATTATTCCTCGTGTAACGGGTTCCGCGTATGTCACTGGATACAACTCATTTTTAGTTGATCCGAAAGATTCCTTGAAGGATGGATTCCTTTTAGGATAGAAATGAAGGAGGGGTAATATGGTAACACTATTATTAGCGATTTATGTTGGTTTGATTTTAATGCATTCATTCGTAATGGGAAGGGATTTAGTCAAACATAAAAGCGATTTAGGTCATGGGAATTGGGCTGTATCAGGAGTTATTGGTTTCGTTACTGACTTTTTAGATACTTTAGGGATCGGAAGTTTTGCACCAACAGCAATGCTGTTAGATTTTACTAAACAATTAGGTGCTGACCGTCTACTTCCAGGTACATTAAACGTTGCCCATGCCATTCCGGTATTGGTTGAAGCGTTCATCTTTACAACAGTTGTTGATGTTGCACCTATGACGCTATTTTCTTTGATTATTTCAGCGACGATCGGTTCATTTATCGGTTCTAAATTTGTAACGAAATTGCCAGAAAAGAAAGTTCAATTTTGGATGGGCTGGGCATTGATTGTTACTGCAGTTCTTATGGCGTTACGTCAAACCGGCATGTTGAATATGTTAGGGGAAGGAAATACTGCAACTGCATTGACAGGAATCAAATTAGTAATTGGTATTGTCATTAACTTTATTTTAGGTGCGTTGATGACAATTGGTGTTGGTCTATATGCGCCATGTATGGCTATGGTGTATATGTTGGGATTAAGTCCGTTAGTAGCTTTCCCTGTAATGATGGGATCTTGTGCAGGTTTAATGCCAGTTGCAAGTATTAACTTTGTTAAAGAGGGAGATTATGCTCGTAAAGTTAGTTTAGCTATTACTATTGGTGGAATTATCGGTGTAATTATTGCAGCGAAATTTGTCACTGGCTTGAATTTAGATATTTTAACTTGGATCATTATCTGTGTAATTGTATATACAGGTATTACCTATATCTTAAAGAGTCGTAAGCCGGCAACTGCAGCATAATAAAAAGTAAAAGCTTCCGTCTTATTTTAAACGGTTGCTGAAAAATAATCACTATGTTGAACCTTGTCTGAAGCCAAAAGAGCTTCAAGCAGGGTTCTTTTTCTGTTCAATGAATGATGACTCGAAAAATACTGAAAAACAATGAAATTATATTTATTTTTTGATAGAATAAGCCAAACGTTTTCAGGATTGGAGGAGGATAAATGAATGTTCAAGATATATTGAGACTGCCTTCAATGAAAGAGGCTAAAATAATTGCTGGTGAGTCTCAAAGCCAATGTTTGGTTACTACAATCACTGTTTTAGAGGTTTCGGAACCAAGTTTATATAGTCAGATGCCTATTAAGGGAGAGTATTCGGGAAACGAACTGGTTCTTACATCATTTGCTCAAATTGCGAAAAATATAGAGAAACAGCTTGAGATAGTTTCCATTCTACATCAACACAATCAGCTGGGAATTGTCCTCTATTATGTTGGACTGATCATGCCGGATGTTTCGGAGAAATTGATTGAAAAAATGAATGAACTGAACATGGTCTTAATTCTAATGCCCGTAAACCGGATTGACCTGCGGTACAGTGAAGTTATATCCGAAGCATTATCATACATTAATGAAGAGGAAAACGAATTAGAACCACATCTGGACATTTTGATAGAGACCATCCGTCATTTGCCACCGCCCAATCAAATTGAGACCGCACTGAGCATTTTATCCGACAAATTCAAATGCAGCCTATTCATTAAGAGCCGTGAAGAGGAGGTTCTACTTTCAAAGACATGGCCACGAAGTCTAGATCAAAGCTTGAGAGAAATCATTGCAGAAAAAAATACAGCTATGGGAGTGAAAAATTCTCCGATAGAGTTTAATCAGATTTATTATTTCCAAACGGATGTTCATTTGAACCTAACGGCTGTTGAAAATCAGTATTATTTAACGATTTTTAAAAAGGAGCCTTTGGCAGAAAAACAGCTGGAGGGAATAAAAACAATTATCGAAAAGACAATTAAGTATTTTGGAGAAGAACAGTTGTTAAATACGGGACAGCAATTCTTTTCGGCTTGTCAGACAGGAGATTATCATACTGCTGATTTATTGGCTCAAAAAGAAGGCGTAGATGGAAGCAGGCCCTTAAGATTGTATTGTTTCGAGAGACAAACAGCGAAGAGAAGTGAACGCAATATTCAGCTGAAGGGAATCTATTATAAAGAGCGAAATCTGGAATGGGTGATTGGCAATGTTTCAGAAGAAGTACCGTATGCTGCGTTCTCTTTAAATGATTTGCCTTCAGAGTATGTATTTATTAGTGGAGAATTCATGGGTTTGAGTTCTGTTTCGTCTCAAATGAACTATATAGAAACTCAAATAGAGGATAGTAAGCGGGTCTTTCCGCGAAAGCACTATTTTTATCCTGAAGATCTTTACTTGCTGCAAGATGTAACACAAGAAACTGCCTCTATTTTTTTAGATCGTTATTTAGAGGAGGAGTTGATCGATACTTTAGCAGCATTCTTTTTAGATTGTAACGAAAACATAAATGATACGGCTCATTTACTTTTTTTGCATAATAATACGATTAAATATCGCTTGAAACGAGCACAAGAACGATTAGGCTTATCTTTTTCTCATACAGCATCACGCTACTTATTGATAAAAAACTTGATTTATTATCGAAAATATAAATAAAACATTGAAAGGAAGCTGGTTTTGTCTAATTGGACAAAACGACTTCCTTTCTTTTGTCTTAATAACATAGCCATTATTTTCTCATTTAGCTATAATGATAAAATATTTATTTATCAGAATATTCAGAAATGAGGGGAAATTATGGAAGAAGTGGTAGAAACGAATTCGGGAAATTATGAGAGAGAACGAGTCCCTGAAAAAGATCGAAAACGTTGGTTATCAATTAGTATGGTTTGGATTGCAATTGGTATCGACTTGTCAGGAATGTTTATGGGGGTCGCGTTGTCTCAAGGCATGGCTTTTTGGACAGCTATCGCAGCAGTGGCAATAGGATCAATTATCTTAGGTGTGCTAGCGATTGGTACAACCTATATTGGGGCCAAAGCAGGTTTGTCAACAGGGATGATATCCAGAATTTCTTTTGGCAAGAAGGGTGCATCGCTGATGGGAGCCATTATGGGAATTTCATCTTTAGGCTGGTTTGGCGTTCAAATTGGTTTTTTTGCAGAGAATATCGGATCAGCGATTAGTCAATTAACAAGTACGACTGTCCCATCATGGTTGTTATCTTTAATTGGCGGCGGTTTAATGATGCTTTCCGCGTTTTGGGGCTATCAAGCGATTGAAAAGCTGTGTACTTATTCGGTTCCATTATTGGCGGCATTGATTATCATCGCAACAATTATGTCAATCAACAAAAATGGTGCTTCGGGATTGGCTATCCCGCCTCAAGCTTCAACGATCTCTTTTGGTTTGGCGGTTTCTCTTGTAATCGGTGTGTATATGGTAGGGGTAGTAATGGCTCCAGATGTTGCTCGATGGGCGCAAAATCCTAAACAAGCGATGATTGCAGGGTTTGTCGGGTTTACGATCGGGAATAGCTTTATGATCATTATTTCATTGATTCTGGTAAAGGTTATGAAGACGGCTGATCTTACGGCGGTATTCTTTGCTTTAGGTTTGGGGATTCCCTCTATTTTAGTTTTGACGCTGGCGCAGTGGACGACGAATACGAACAATCTTTATTCGGCTTCTTTAGATTTTTCAATCGTATTCAAACGAGTGAATCCTAAAGTGATCACAGTTATTTGTGGTTCATTAGGAATTTTGATGGCCATGTTTGGTATTTACGGAATGTTTGAAAACTTCTTATCGATTGTTACAGTGTTAGTTTCTCCAATTGCTGGAATCTATATGATTGATTATTTTCTTTATAAAGAAAAGTATGAGTTTTCTTACGAGGAGAAGCTACAGGATTATTATCCGGTATCTATTATTTCTTGGGTGATTGGAAGTACGGTTGCCTTTATGACAAGCCAACCGCCTGCAGGTTTTGGACTATTCACCTTAACCAATATTTCTGCTTTGGACGGAATTATTGTAGCAGGGATCTGCTATTTTGTTTTAACGAAATTAACTAAAGGACGGAAATAACTTATGGAATGGATCACGGAAAAAGATTTAGAGAATATTTCAGTTGGAGCAACTTTATTAGGAACTGGCGGAGGTGGCGATCCTTTTGTTGGTAAGTTAATGGCGATGCAAGCAATTCAAAAATATGGTCCAGTGAAAGTATTGCAGCTGGACGAGTTAGATGATGAGGAGTTAGTTATGCCTGTCGGCTCTATCGGAGCACCGTCTGTTTCGAATGAAAAAATAGCTTCAGAAGAAGAAATATATGCGCCTGCCGAAGCGTTAAAAGATTTTTTTCCGGAAAGAACGCAAGCGATTATGCCCATTGAAATTGGAGGAGGAAACTCATTACTGCCAATTGCCTGTGCAGCTAAGATGGGTCTGCCAATTGTTGATGCTGATGCGATGGGGCGAGCTTTTCCTGAGTCCCAAATGGTGACCTTCTTTTTGAAGGGCTACCAACCAGAGATTGTGTCAATGGCAGATAGTCAGGGAAATCGGATTATTTATTATCCGAAAGATGGAGCATGGTCAGAGAAGATTGCTCGTGCTGTTACGGATGTCATGGGTGGGAGTGCGAACATGGCTGATAATATTTTTCCCGGAAAAATTGTTAAAGAATGCGGTATCGGCGGTACGTTATCACTAGCTAAAAAAATTGGAGAAGAGTTATCAAGTCTGAATGAAATTGATGCTCCAGTCAAAAGATTATTATCTCTTTTAAATGGCTTCTCTTTGTTTGAAGGAAAAATTGATCATATCGAACGTAATGTCGAAGGTGGCTTTACAAAAGGAAAAGCCACGTTAGCAGGAATTGGCTGTAACAAAGGAGAGAAGCTAGAGTTACTTTTTCAAAATGAACTATTGTTGGCTAGTAAAAATGGGAAAGTTCTTGCATCTACACCAGATTTGATTTGTGCGTTGGATTATGAGACAGGAAAACCGATTACAACAGAGACTTTACGGTATGGTTCCCGAGTTCATGTGATTGCTCTAGCCTGTGATCCTAAGTGGCGAACAGAAAAAGGCATTGAAGTAGCGGGTCCTAAATATTTTGGCTACGAAATAGAGTACACACCGGTGGAAGAATTGATGGGAGAAGAAAGCATATGTATCGATTAGGAATTGATGTTGGCGGGACCAATACAGATTGTGCGATTTTAGATGAATCATTAAATTGTATAGGAAAAATTAAAAGCCCTACGATGGAGGATGTCAGTCAGGGGATCAATGTAGCGATAAGAAAGATTCTAAAAGAAACGAACATTCCGACAGAAAAAATCAGTGTAGTGATGTTAGGGACGACTCATTGTACAAATGCCATTGTCCAAAGAAAAGAATTGAGTAAGATTGGCATAATTCGTCTAGCCAAGCCAGCGACAACGGCGGTTGCGCCAATGGTTGGATGGCCGGAGGATCTTGCTAGCCAAATGATTGCGCAGTCTTTTATTGCTTCTGGCGGTTATGAATACAATGGCGATCAAATCGCAGAAGTTGATGAAAATGAAATTCGAGAAATTTGTCAACAGATGAAAGGAAAAGTCGAAGCAGTGGCAGTTATTGGCGTCTTTTCCCCTGTAAGTAATGCGCAAGAAAATCAAGTGGCTGCGATCGTTCAAGAAGAAATCGGCGTGCCAGTTACTTTGTCTAGTGAAATCGGCTCAGTAGGATTGCTGGAAAGAGAAAATGCGAGTATTTTGAATGCAGCTCTTACAGAAACAATTGCTCAAATGATCTCTGGATTAAAAGAGGCGTTGAAGAATAACGATCTAGAAGCAGCTGTATATATTTGTCAAAATGATGGTACTTTGATGGATTTAGAAAAAGCCTTGAATTATCCAGTATTGACCATTGGATGTGGGCCAACGAATTCCATTCGTGGGGCCGCACATTTAAGCTCTTTGACGGATGCTCTAGTTGTTGATGTCGGTGGAACAACCACAGATATTGGGGTGCTAAAAAACAATTTTCCTCGAGAATCGTCATTAGCGACGACAATTGGAGGAATCAGAACAAACTTCCGAATGCCCGATGTACTTTCTATTGGATTAGGCGGCGGGACGCTTATTCATCAGGAGGAGCCTTTTAGAGTCGGGCCAGATAGCTTAGGTTACCGAATCTTAGAGGAGAGTCTATCCTTTGGCGGAAAGGTTCTGTGCACAACAGATATCGCCATTGCGAACAAAACAGAACACCCTGTTGATGGAGCTATTTCACAGAAGTTGGATGAAGCGCTGGTTTTTCAAGCCAAGGAAAAAATAAAAGAACTGATTGAAGATGCGATTGATCAGATGAAAACGGATAGTCAAGAGATCCCGGCCATTTTAGTTGGCGGAGGAAGTATCATCTTGCCAGAAACAATGGCGGGTGTATCTGAAGTCATTATTCCAGACAATTATGATGCCGCGAACGCTATTGGGGCCGCTTTAGGTGAGGTAGCGGGTGAAGTAAATTCTGTTTATTCTTTGGAGCATCATACTCAAGAGGAAGTAGTAGACATCGCGATTGAAGCCGCAAGACAAGCGGCGGTAACATCAGGTGCTTCTCAGGATACTCTGAAGACCGTTTTTGTAGAGGTTATTCCACTAGCTTATTTGCCTAAGCAAGCCGTGAACATCAAGGTAAAAGTGGCGGGGAAATTAAGCTTTTCTAAAGCAACAGCAATGGAAAAAGTTAGGAGCTAAACCGCTCAGCTAATCCATCAGTTTTTCAGAAAATAAGTGAACAATGTGCGTTTCCTAATATCTAGGTGACGCACTTTTTATGCTTCTCTAATAAAGCGGGCAGCATTATTTAAAACGTTTTTATGATAAGTGACAATCGTTATAAATTGGGCGTAAATAGACGTAGAGAAACAAAAAGTAAACTGTTATAATAGAGAGCGTGAAGGATGGTGGAAAACATGGAGACAGTCCAACAATTAATCGTCTGTGGTGGCTGCAACGCAAAGATCGGTCCAGGAAATTTAGGGAAGCTGTTAGCAGATTTACCTAAAGCAACCAGTGAAAATTTATTGGTAGGATTTGATTCCACAGATGATGCTGCTGTTATTAAACTGCGTGATGATTTAGCGATTATCCAGACATTAGATTTTTTCCCGACGATGGTTACTGATCCGTATCTATTCGGTAAGATCGCGGCCGCAAATGCATTGAGCGATGTCTATGCGATGGGAGGCGAAGTATTGTCAGCGCTGAATATCGTCGCGTTTCCAGAAGAAAAAGAGTTGACCATTTTAAAAGAAATCTTACGAGGCGGTGCAGAGAAGGTCCAAGAGGCTGGCGCGATTTTAGCTGGCGGGCACTCGATTCATGACCAGTCAGTAAAATATGGCTTGTCTGTTACCGGTACGATCGATCCAAATAAAATTTATCAAAACAATACGTGTCAATTGGGAGACCATTTGATTTTGACGAAGCCGCTGGGTGTCAGTATCATAACGGTGGGCTATAGTGCTGAAGAAATTAGCGAAGAAGCATTTGTGAAAGCCACCACGAGCATGGAGACACTGAACAAATACGCGATGGATATCATCCGCAAGTATTCCATTCACAGTTGTACGGATGTGACGGGTTTTGGTTTAGCGGGACACTTGCATGAAATGTTGAATGATCGCTTTAGTGCGGAAATCCAATCGAAAGACCTGCCTTATTTTGAGGAGGCTTATCAAGGAGCCAAAGAATTTATCCTAACAGCTGGTGGCCAGCGTAATCGGAATTTCATGGAGGATAAAATTGATTTTCAGATTGATGATTTTGGGATTGAGGAATTATTATTCGATCCGCAAACCTCTGGCGGGCTGTTAGTTAGTGTGCCGGCTGAAGAAGTAGACGCTCTGCTAAAAGAGTTACAAGCGGCGGGGATTCCTGCGCAGGATTTTGGGTCTGTGATTGAGCAACAAGACAAAGAATTGATTGTTTATTAGAGAGGTGGATAAATATGTTTAAAATCGATGCTTTAGGCAAAGCTTGTCCGTTACCAGTTATTGAAACGAAGAAGGCCTTACGGGAGCATGAAGTTGTACAAACACTAGTTGATAACGAGATTGCCACACAGAATTTGAAAAAAATGGCGGAACAATTAGGCTATATTTATCAGATGGATCAAGATGCGCCGAATCATTACACGGTGGTTATTTCTAAAGCAAATGTGGATTTGACCGAGGAAGTACCTGAAGCAGCGGAACCAATCGCAACGATAGAGGATTATATTGTTGTGGTTGATACGAATGTGATGGGACGCGGTTCAGATGAACTAGGAAAGAACCTGTTGAAGGGATTCATTTACTCTCTGACTGAACAGGATGTACTGCCAGAAAAGGTCATTTTCTACAATGGCGGTGTGCAATCCGTCGTAGAAGGTTCAGACTCATTGGAGGATATTCAAGGTTTGGCTGATCGAGGGGTAGAAATCTACGCTTGTGGCGCGTGCTTGAATTTCTATGAATTGACAGCAGATGTCGGTGAAGTTACGAATATGTATCGTATCGTAGAAATGATGCGTCAGGCTCCGAAGATCGTTAAACCATAAGAACAAGAGGATGAAAAAGGAGCAGTTTTTATGCAGACATACGGTGTTGCGCTATTTTATTCAACCCGAGAGGCCATGAAAGCTGAGGAAATTGCGAAGGAAGCCCAACTTGCCGTTCGAATCATTCCCACACCGGAAAAGATTCATGCTAGTTGCGGCTTTTCTTTGAAATATCCTTTGGCTGAAGAAGACATGTTAAGGTCTTTGCTCACTGAGGCGATGATTGCTTCAGAAGGCTTTTATCATGCCGTCCAAGAGGGGTTGAAAACCGACTATACGTTGACTCAGAAAGGATAACGAAATGGCAAATATTGTAATTGGAACGGCCGGGCACATCGATCATGGGAAAACGACCTTGATCAAAGCCTTGACCGGAATCGAGACAGACACGACGAGTGAAGAAAAAAAGCGGGGGATGTCGATTAATTTAGGCTTCGCCTATCTAGACCTGCCGAATAAAAAACGGGTTGGTATCGTGGATGTACCGGGACATGAAAAATTTATTAAAAACATGGTGGCTGGTTTGCCTGGGATTAATTTGGTGTTGCTGGTGATTGACGCTGCTGAAGGCATCATGCCGCAAACCAAAGAACATATCGACATATTAACGTTATTGGGCATCCGGGACTTTTTGATCGTCTTAACGAAGGTAGATACCGTTGATCCTGATCTAAAAGAGCTAGTCATTGAAGATATTCGTGAGCAATTGGCGGACACGCCTCTGGCTGAAGCTGATTTGATTGAAACCGACGCTGTAACCGGTACTGGAATCAAAGAGCTGCTGGCAAAAATCCAGGAGCATTCAGAGGAAGTTCCTGAACGTTCAGGCAGCGGCTCTGCCCGCTTGAATGTTGACCGTGTCTTTAGTGTAAAGGGTTTTGGGACGGTTGTTACGGGAACGCTCTTAGATGGCTCGATTAATGCGGGAGACGACTTATATCTGTATCCGAGTCAGAAAAAAACACGAGTACGTAATATTCAAGTACATGAAACAGATGTGAAAAGTGCGAGTTCCGGCCAACGAACGGCGTTGAACTTAGCAAATATCGCGACAGATGAGATTCAACGGGGCGATGTTTTGTCGGTGTCGGAAAAATTAGAAGATACTTGGATGCTAGATGTAAAAGTTACCTGCCTGCCTGAAGTAGAAGGTGGTATTGGTTTATGGGATCGAGTTCGTTTATTGATCGGCACTCGTGAAGTCATGGCACGGACTGTTCCGCTGGGAGTGGATTGGATCGGCCCGGGAGAGGATGGCTTTTTACAGTTGCGTTTAGAAGAGCAGGTCGCAGTCAAAGAACGGGATCGTTTTATTTTACGCTCTTATTCCCCAATGTTTACCATCGCTGGCGGCGAAGTTTTAGATGCTGCCCCACATAAGCATCGCCGGTTCAAGGTGGAAATCTTAGAGAGCCTGAAGGCAAAAGAAGAGGGCAGTCTGGATGAGTTAATTGCTGATTTTATGGTGAATAAGAAGCAGCCGTTTACGAAGGAAAAGGAATTACAGGAGTACTTAGGGGTAGGACTTGAGGAGCTGCAGCCGATCTTAAGTGAAATGGTGACAGAGAAACGAGTAATTGAAACCAAAGTCGGCTATTTGGCGCAAGCCAGCTACCAAAAATTAGCAGATCAGGCAACAGAAATTCTATCCGCCTATCATAAGCAGTATCGTTTGCGTTTCGGGATGCCATTAGAGGAATTTCGTTCGCGGATGCGAGGCGTCTTAGCTGAAAAAGAAATATCTGCTTTGATCGGCTTAATGAAAGGAGAGCTAGTCAAAGAAGCGAATGATAAATTGGCGCTGATTGATTTTGAAGTGACCTTTAACAAGTACCAGCAGGCGGCGAAAGAAAAGATCGAAAAGACTTTAGCAAAAAATGGCTATACACCAGTCAAGAAGGAAGAATTGTTTGATTTAGACAAAAACGCAGAGGAAGTTTTAGAAGCGTTGAATGGCGAAACCGTCGTCTTTTTGACCCACGAGTATGTCATTTTAGGGGAAGTTTTTGATCAAGCGGTGGCATTGATTCAGCAGTATATTGACGAGCACCAGCAAATGACACTAGGTGATTTCCGTGATTTAACCAACTCGAGCCGCAAGTCGTCAATGCTGATCCTCGAGTATATGGACAAGCAAGAGATCACGAAGCGTGTGGAAAATTATCGAATACTAGGCAAGTAATTGACTAGTAGACTTCTGTAGGAAAAAATCCATTAAAGGAAGAAGGGATAATAATGGGCATCTATTTGGATAATGCCGCCACGACGGCTCAAAAGCCTAAGGTGGTGGCAGAGACGATGGCGGAAATTCTAACCGGCGAGTACGGGAATCCCTCTCGCGGAGCCCACGGCTATTCGCTGGCAGGGTTTCGAGTAGCGGAGAAGGCGCGCAATCAGGTGAAGGCTCTATTTAACGCAGACCAACATTATGAGGTGGCGTTTACTAACAACGCGACCGTTTCTTTAAATGAAGTTTTAAAGGGATTGATTCAGCCGGGAGATCATGTGGTGACGACCTCTTGGGAGCACAACTCTGTGTTGCGTCCGTTGTATCAATTAGAAGCACAGGGGGCCAGCGTCGACGTTATTTCCAGTGAAGCGGTGACAGGTCGACTGAACTATCAGGAGTTCGCAGAAAAAGTTCGTTCAGAAACAAAGGCAGTAGTTTGTAATCACGCGAGCAACGTTACAGGGAATTTATTGGACCTTGAATGGGTAAAGGATTTCTGTACAGAGCGGGGACTTTATCTAATTATTGATGCCTCTCAAACAGCTGGTGTCGTACCAATTGATCTCAGCGACGGGAAAATCTCGGCGTTGTGTTTTACTGGTCACAAGTCGCTGTATGGACCACAGGGGACCGGCGGCGTGTGTTTGCGAAAAGACTTACCGTTGGAACCGGTATTGACCGGCGGGGACGGCATGCAGTCCTTTTCGAAGGTACAGCCTAAGGAGCTGCCGACGCTATTGGAAGCAGGAACAATGAATATTCCCGGAATTGCGGGCTTAACAGCGAGTATCCAGTGGTTGAAAGACCGCGAACCTTCGGAAAAACTCGGTGCTTATTTTTATCAGGAGCTGCAAACAATTGAGGGGTTAACGATTTATGGAGATTTCACAGGTCCTCGAGTGGATGTCTTTTCATTGAACATCAAGGATGCAGAGTCGGCAATCGTTAGTGATTTATTGTGGGAAGAGTATCAGATTGCTACACGTCCAGGCTATCATTGCGCGCCTTTGATGCACGAAGCGTTAGGAACCGCGGATCGCGGAACAGTCCGTTTGTCCTTCTCAAGTTTTACAACCAAGGCTGAAGTAGATAAGACCTTGGCGGCAATAAAAAATCTGGCGTTACGCTAAGAAAGCAGGTGGCTTATGTCAAAAGAGATTCAAAATATTTTAGCAAGCTTGCCCTCCGTGGATGTTCTATTGAAGCAGATTGATCCGATCTATCCCCACGGAAAAGCCAAAGAAGCAACACAGCAAGTAGTCGCACGTCTTCGGGAATCAGTGGTCGATGGGACACGCAAAACTGTGATCGATCAAAAAGAAGTTATCGCAATGATTCATAAGCAGTTGGAAGAAAAGCAGTTCTCATTACGTCGTGTGATAAATGGGACTGGAACAGTCATTCATACGAATTTAGGTCGCTCCTCCTTAAGCGAAAAAGCACAGGAGCAGCTGCTAGCGACTAGTTTTCATTATTCAAATTTGGAGTTGGACCTGGAAAGCGGCAAACGAGGGTCTCGCTATAGTCACTTAGTATCGATCGTGAAAAAGCTCACGGGAGCAGAAGACGTCTTGGTTGTAAATAATAATGCGGCAGCCGTATTGCTAGTCTTAAGTACACTGGTACAGGAAAAAGAAGTGCTCGTTTCACGGGGCGAGCTAGTAGAAATCGGCGGCGCCTTCCGAATTCCAGATGTCATTACCTCCAGCGGTGGAACAATCGTAGAAGTGGGAACAACGAATAAAACACATTTAGCAGATTATGAAAAGGCGTTGAATGAAGAAACTGGAGCGATTCTAAAGGTGCATACCAGTAATTATCGTATTGTTGGTTTTACCGAATGTCCGAAATTGGAGAAGTTGGCAGAACTGGCTCACGAGAATAATTTACCGCTGATCAATGATTTAGGCAGCGGTCTGCTACTTGATATGCGTCCTTTTGGGTTGCCTTATGAGCCGACTGTGAAGGAAGTATTGGATCAAGGCTGCGACATTGTAACCTTCAGCGGAGACAAATTATTAGGAGGACCACAGGCAGGAATCATTGTTGGAAAACGAGAATACATCGAGAAGATGAAGAAGAACCAGCTTTTACGGGCATTGCGTATCGATAAAATGACGTTAAGTGCGCTGGAAGCGACTTTATCCTTGTACCTTGATGAAAAGGAAGCCCTCAAATCTGTGCCGACATTACAAATGATCGGACTGAGTGAAGAAGATTGCTTAGGAAAAGCAGCGGAATTGGCTGCGATGCTGCAATTCATTACAGAGTTAAGTGTAAAAATCGAAAAAGACAGCAGTAAAATTGGCGGCGGTTCGTATCCAGAACATCTCTTGCCGACCTATGCGGTTGTTTTAAGCAGTGAACGATTTGCAGCGGATGTTCTGCAGGAGAAACTACGATTTGCAGCAACACCAATTATTACAAGGGTAAAAAATGATTGCAATTTCTTAGATATGCGGACGATTGCATTGGATGAATTTCCGCTGATTCAAGAAAGCCTGCAAGAAATTTTTAAATAAATGGAAGGAGGGATGACGATTCAACCACAGAAACAATTGGTTGTCGTGTCTCATTGTGTTTTGAACCAAAACGCCGTGATTCACGGTTGGGAACGGGCACGTGGAGCATTTCCTTTTGCGATTGATCTGCTGAGTCGCGGGATTGCCTTGCTTCAGCTGCCCTGTCCAGAGTTTATCGTGCTGGGAGGCGATCGTCCACCGATGACCTATGAGGAGTACCGTGATTTGCCAAACTACCGTCAAAAATGTCGAGAGCTGCTAACGCCCATTATCCAGCAAATTCAAGCCTATCAAGCGGAGGGCTACCAGTATCTGGGAATTATCGGGATCAATGAAAGTCCCAATTGCTCTATTAGTGGACAGCGGGGTGTTCTGATGGAAGAATTTTTTACGGAATGCGAGCAGCGGCAAATCGCGACCCAATATTTAGAGGTACCCACTTGGTACAGCGAGGACGATCAGGGAGAATTTGAAGAACAGTTACACGTTTTTTTAGAAAGAGGGATAAAGAATGAACAGTAAAGCAAGAGTGATTGCAATGTGTGCCATTGCAGTCGTATTAAATGTAGTACTGGGTGAAGCGGTATCTATGTTGAAGATTCCATTATTGTTTTTAGATACAATGGGCACGATTTTTATTGCCGCCAATTTTGGTATAGGGTATGGAATCATCACGGGTGTAACAACCAATTTACTAATGGGATTAATTAGCGGGCCGCTTTCCATTCCTTTCGCGTTGGTAAATGTAGCGGTAGCCATTGTAGTAGCATTATTGGCGAAAAATGGCTTTGGCTATAAACAAGCGTTGATTGCAGGAATCTTATTGGCCTTTATTTGTCCAATGATCGGTGCCCCGATTCGTCTAGCACTATTCGGAGGATTTACTGGATCGGGGACAGATATCGTGATCATGGCGCTCAGGGCTTCTGGGAAGGAAATGATCAGTGCGACTTACTGGGGTGCAGTTATGGGGAATGTCGTCGATAAGATTGTTTCGTGTCTGCTAGTCGCGTGGTTTGTTAAATTACCGCAAATGAAACGCTTTGCAGTAAAATGAGTATGAATAGCTTCTACGACTAAGGTGCTTAGTCTGGAAATTTTAAGGTGAGCTAGGATCAACCAGAACAGTTGAGACTAGCTTATTTTTTTTGCCTATTTTTGCCAAATGACAAAAATGTTAGACGAATTTAGGTTGTTTCAATGGTTGATAGTCTAGGAATATTTTATAGTAGCCCTAGAAATAAAAAGGAGCAATCAGTGATGAAAAAAATTTTGATTGGTTTAGTTAGTTTAATTGTCATCGCCTATGTAGGCTTACAAATAGCAGATAAAGTCGTGAAGGGCGGCGATGATTATTATGTCCAAATCACGACAGACGGTCAACGAATTGAAGAGAAGGATACGAGTGGAAATACATATGTAGACTATAGCTATTCGTTGCCGGGCTATGACAAAGCTGGCAATAAAAAAATGCTGGATTTCAATGCCTCAAAATCTCGTCCTTTACGTCGCGAAGCGTTTCTTAAAGTTACCTGGAACGAAAAGAAGGGCGTAACTTCTTACGAAGAGGTGCAACAAAAAGAGGTTCCGAAAAAGGCCGCGGAAAAATTAGGTGTTTGATCATTTCGCGGACTGTACAGAGAAAAAGAAGCAATTAGGAGTGAAAGTATGGAAAAAATTGTATCAGTGAATGAAGTAAAGAAAACCTATGGAAAAGGCAATCAGAAAAAGACGCAAGCCTTAAAGGGAATTTCTTTTGAAGTTGAAAAAGGCGAATTTGTCGGAATTATGGGAGCATCCGGTTCAGGTAAATCAACGTTATTGAATCTATTGGCTACTTTGGATAAGCCTACAGATGGGAAGATTCGAATCAACCAAGCGGATGTAACAAAATTATCAGGCAACAAGCTAGCTGATTTTCGTAGTCGCGAAATTGGATTCATTTTTCAAGATTTTAACCTGCTTGAAAATTTAACTGCAGCGGAAAATATCGCGGTTCCTTTATCTTTACAAGGAGTGAAGGCTAAAGAGATACATCGCAGAGTCTCAGAGGTAGCCAAACGATTGTCAATCGACAGTATTTTGAATAGCTATCCTGCTCAAATTTCCGGAGGGCAAAAGCAACGTGTCGCTGCCGCTCGGGCTTTGATTACGCAGCCAACGATCCTATTAGGAGATGAACCGACGGGGGCGCTAGATTCCAATAGTGCTCGCGATCTATTGGATACGATGGAGGAATTGAATCAAAAGGATCAGGTATCGATTTTATTAGTCACTCACGATCCTTTCTCTGCTAGCTACTGTCAACGGATTTTATTTATCAAAGACGGGGTGATCTATCAAGAGGTCAAACGTGAAAATCAAACACGAGAAGCTTTCTATCGTCAGATTTTAAGCATTCTCGGCAACTTGGAACAGTAGGGGGACTTTCGATGCTTTTAAAATTATCACTTACTGGGATTAAGGGACGCCTAAGAGATTACGTGGTGCTGTTTTCAGGCTTGGTTGTCGCTTCAGGAATCTTTTATATGTTCGAAGGCTTAGCAACGAATGAGGCCTTTTTGAAAAACAATTCTATGATTAATTCAGTGGTTATGATTTTCCATCTAGGGACGGTACTGCTTTCGATTATTACCTTCGTATATATTCTATATGCGAACTCGTTTTTGATGTCGATGCGGCAAAAGGATTATGCGATGTTTATGATGCTTGGTGCAAAAGGACGAAAGATTGCTCAATTGATCTTTATTGAAACCTTTGTCGTGGGCGTTGGCGCTACTTTAGTCGGAGTGATTCTCGGTATCGGCTTGAGTGGTGTTGTACAGCAGTTATTGGTCAAGCAATTAGAGATTAAGATCACTCATTTTACGGCAATCAATTCCTCTGCAGCTCTCTTTACATTGATCTTTTTCACCGTTATTTTCTTAATAGCGGCCTTTGTCAATGCCATGACGATCGTGAGAAAACCGATCCTGAATCTGCTGCGTGCAAGTGAAACACCGCTCCCTGCAAATCGTAAAGTAATTACTTTGATTCTTGAAGTTATTGCGGGTATTGCCTTTTTAGGGATTGGTTATTACATGATGACCCAGGTAATGACCTTAGCCTTCTTAGCTTTGATTATTGCGTTGGTTACGATTGTTTTAGGAACATACTTTGTTTTTCACTCGATCCTGATTTTTGTGTTGGATCTTTTGAAGCGCAGCGACAGTATCGCCTTGAAGAAATTGAACAATTTTACCCTGTCACAGCTAAGCTTCCGTATCCAAGATTACACGCGGATATTATCCATGGTAGCGATGCTTTTTGCGCTAGCATTAGGAGCGATCACTGTGGGACTCGGATTCCACAATGAGATTATGAAAATGACAGATGCAACTTCAGCTTATGATCTAGTTTTGAATAATGGTCAAGCGTTCAACACATCAGAGTTGCAGAAGATTGACGCGACCTCGGATGTTGCTTATCAACAAAAAGAGGATAAGGATACCATCTATTATGATCGTGGGCAATTCAATCAAACGCCGTTCATGGCGAAGGAATTTACTACTAGCAGGGAAACGAAAAAGAAGAGCTATGATGGAGAAACACTGGCGAAGGATCTGACTGCTTCGGATCAACTGCGTTCGTTAGAGCTACCCGAGCAAAGTACGAAGAAGCATCAATTTTTGTCCAGTGAAGAATTTGCGGCGTTACCAATGAAAGCCACAGAGCTCCGTTTGATTAATGTGTCAGATTTTACGAAGGATAAAGCCGCTTTAAAACAGTTAGCGGAAGAGAATTTTGTTAAAAATCCGACCATTAATAAAGATATGGGCAGTATGAATCAAAAAGCGCTGGTGTATGAATTGTATAATGCGTTATTCTCAGGCTTTGAATTTATGGGCTTTTTCCTAGGTATTGCCTTTTTAACAATGTTGGCCAGCTGTCTGATGTTCAAAATTTTATCTGGTGCAAAAAGCGATATTCAACGCTACAGTATGTTGGAAAAAATTGGAACACGTCGTAAGCTTTTAAAACAATCGATTCGTAAAGAAATAGGTATTCTATTTTTAGTGCCGGGATTGTTGGGCGTTACACATGTATTATTTGGTCTGCAGCTATTTAAAACATTGATGAGTGATCCTTACAGCAACATTTGGCTACCATTCTTGATTTTCTTTGTCCTGTACTTTATCTACTATCTATTGACAGTATGGATCTACACAGGAATCGTGATGAAACACGAGGACTAAAAAAAGCTTCCAGCGAGCAGCTAGAAGCTTTTCTATTCTTCAATATAGGCTAAGATATCTCCTGGCTGGCATTCCAGCACCTTGCAAATCTCATTAAGGGTAGAAAAACGGACGGCTTTTGCTTTGCCGGTTTTGAGCACAGAGATGTTGGCATTGGTCATACCGACTCTCTTTGCCAGCTCCCCGGAAGACATTTTTCTTTTTGCCAGCATGACATCTAAATTTACTTGAATCATTATTTTGCCTCCTTTTGTAAGTCGTGCTTAAATCGTTAATTCATTTTCTTCTGCGATTAAATTCGCTTTCTCTAAAATTTTTGCGAGTGCCCAGACGATCGCCGCGCCGACAATATAGGTCAAATCCATGATAGCACTGTCTGTAGCAAAGCCTTGGAAAGAGACATATAAATCAGGAAGACCTGAAGTTATAGATAATAGCAACATGATGACGGCGATTTTTTTAGCCATTTCGACATTATCTCTTACAAAAATATAGTCCATTTCTAGGTTCTTAAAGAAGCTGCGGACAAACAAGAACAGGATACCATACAAGATAATGTTTGCTATCAGCAGCAAGAGAAAAATCGGCGAAGACAAGATGTCAAAGGTATAGCGCCCAAAAGGCAGGCTGTCTACACTGACAACAGATAATTTCTGTGAGACAGTAGGAAGATTAAAGAGAACGGCCATCACCAGCAATCCTACAGCCGCGATCCCCATAATACCAACAAAAAAACTAAATACCCATTTCAACCCTTTAAATACACTTTTTTCTGAATTCATTTTCATACACTCCTTATTTCTTTGATTTATTTGTCGAGTTAACTATACCCATCGATTTAAACAAAGTCAATAAAAATTTATCGAAAAACGATAAAAATATATCGAATAAGAGATTCGAATCATTGAGGAGTGTTCTAGTGATTTCCCAAGGAATGTTGTCTTACCCTAGAAAAAAGAGTGATAAAGGCTGAACTATTTTGTTATTTTATGGATAATTATTAAGATTATGAATTTTTTGTGTCTTAGGAAATTTTCATTTGACGACGAAAAGCCAATTAACTAGCGGTTCATTCCTTAAAATTTGAAGGAAAGATCACTTTTCGTTCAAAAAATATAAAATTCTCTACCGAATCCCATATAAAAATGCATATTTTTTAATTCTGCTCTATAGTAATAGCGGACAATTTAATAGAGAAAGAAGTGTTCCGGATGAACCGGGTAAAAAAAGCTTTTACCAATCGTTGGCTTATCTTATTGACGGTCAGCGTGCTTTTTTGGGCAAAGACGATCTTAGCCTATTATGTAGATTTTTCATTAGGTGTGGAAGGGTCCATTCAATACTTCATTTTATGGATCAATCCAATTGCTACGACATTGCTGCTTTTTGGGGTGTTTCTTTACGTCAAAAAAATAAAACCAGCCTTGCTCGTCTTATTTTTGATGGATCTGCTAAATACCTTGATCCTATATTTGAATGTGATTTTTTATCGCGAGTTTACTGATTTTGTGACGATCAAATCGATTTTAGGATTTTCAAAGGTATCACAGGGAATTTCAGGGAGCTCCTTCGCCTTAATGAAACCTCACGATATTTTCTATTGGGTAGACTTAATTGTCTTCTTAGGGATTCTGATTTACATTTTTGCGAAACGAAAGGAAATTGTTAGCAAACCTGTCAAAAAAACTTTCGCAGTGGCAGTCAGCTGTTTAGCGGCATTGACCTTCTCAGTCAATTTATCTTTGAGTGAAGCCAACCGCCCTCAATTACTACAGCGAACCTTTGACCGTTCGTATATTGTAAAATATTTAGGGCTAGACGCCTTTACGGTTTACGATGGGATCAAAACGGAGCAGACCAACAGCGTACGTGCCCATGCATCAAGCAATGGACTAACAGATATTTTAAAATATACGAAGAGTCATTACGCAGCCCCAGATCCAAGCAAATACGGCATCGCCAAGGGAAAGAACATTATTGTGATCCACTTGGAAAGCTTCCAACAATTTCTGATCAATATGAAGGTGGATGGACAAGAGGTTACACCATTTTTGAACAGTTTGGAAAATGACAACAAGCAAACGCTGGCTTTTGATAATTTCTTCCATGAGGTTGGTCAAGGCAAGACCAGCGATGCAGAAAACATGCTGGAAACAGGGACCTTTGGGTTGCCACAGGGGTCATTGTTTACGCAACTAGGTTCAGACAATACCTTCCAAGCAGCGCCGGCAATCTTGAATCAGCAAGCCGGCTATACCAGTGCAGTTTTCCACGGGAATGTCGGCAGCTTCTGGAATCGTGACCATGTCTATAAAAATTTAGGGTATCAAAATTTCTTTGATCGTTCCTACTTTAATCAATCAGATGAAAGTTTAGGCTATGGCATTTTGGATAAGGACATGCTGAAGGAAACGGTAGGGCACTTAGAGCACCTGCAACAGCCCTTCTATACGAAATTTTTAACTGTAACAAATCATACACCGTATTTAACGGATGATAAGAATTTCAACTTCCCAGCGTTAAAAACAGGCAACAGTACAGTGGATGACTATGTGCGCACGGCTCATTATTTAGACGAATCCTTGCGTCAATTCTTTGATTACCTGAAAGCTTCAGGGATCTATCAAAACTCGATCTTTATGATTTACGGGGATCACTTTGGAATTTCCGACAGCAATAATAAGGATCTGGCTAAAGCACTAGGAAAAGACCCAACGACTTGGGATAAATTTGATGATGCGCAGATGCAGCGAGTACCATTGATGTTCCATATTCCCGGCTATACAAAGGGCGGTATCCAGCATCAATATGGCGGCGAAATTGACGTCTTACCAACGCTGCTGCATTTAATGGGCATTGATACGAAGAAATATATTCAATTTGGGACGGATTTATTTTCACCTCGGCATGATCAAACCGTTGCTTTTCGAAATGGGGACTTTGTCTCACCAAATTATACGGAATTAGGCGGAGAGACCTATGACAATAAAACCGGTGAGAAGGTTGATCCAAAAGCCTTGAATATTGAACCGGAGATCGATAAGCAGCAGAAGCAGGTCAAACAAGCCTTAAGCTTATCCGATAAGTTGAACCAAGAGAATCTCTTGCGTTTCTACACACCAGAAGGCTTCACACCCGTCGATCCGAAAAAATACGATTATCATGATTTAGATAAGAAAAACACGGCGATTGAAAAAGAAAAGGGCAGTCAATCAACCAGTCTTTACTCGAAGAATGGTAACAAAACGACCGCCAACCTTTATCCGCCAATACAGTAAGTTCAAGAAGAAGTATCCAATTGATGGATGCTTCTTTTTTGTACCCAACTTTTCGGAAAAGCCAAAAAGCATTTAGAGGATAGAACTTTGCGACAGATTTCGTTGGGTCGTAGACGAAACAAAAATGGAAACACGAGGCTTAGTCTGTGTCTATTTCTCGTTTGTGGGACTTTTTAATCAGGTTCGATTCCCACACATTCCCGCCAATCTAGTGATTCAGCAATTGGCTGATTATTTGATAAAACAAATGGGAAAGCGATAAAATCAGTAAGTCATAAAAGGCATCTTTTAAAAAAGCGGGGGTACGTTCCTTTAAAGTTTTCAGCATAATAATCATCCCTTCAAAATTAAGATAAAACCTACTCTAGATAGTGAAGCTTATCGCTTGCTTAAAAGGTTCTAAGAAAACGTAAAACAATCGATCCATTTGATTCAGAGACTGTTTCGGCTTAAGATAGAACTATAGTGGAAAAAGGCGGGGTGGGTATGGCAGCTATTGAGCATATTATTCAAACATTTTTTCATCCGATCGTTCTATTACTGGATGTCCTATCAATTGCTATTATTATCGTGGGAGCAGTGCTTGCGTTTGTGAAGCTGCTTCATCACGGAAGCAACAATGAGTTTTCTTCTGTTTTACAAAAAAATAAATACATCAAGGCTTATTTAGGCAGCTATATTTTGTTAAGCTTAGAGTTTCTGATCGTGGCGGATATTATTGAAACGATCATTAATCCAACCTTTCAAGACATTATCAAATTGGGATTGATTGTCGTCATCCGAACGATGATTTCTTATTTTTTAAATAAGGAAATCAGTGAATTTTCTGATGAAGAAGCGAAGAGATAGAAAGAAAATGATGTGGAAGGATAACCCAATAAGTTAGTAATTTTTTAAAAGAAAGAAGTAAACGTATGGAAGACTATTTCTTTCTTTTTTTCTTTGCGATTTGTTATTGATTCCCGCTTGAAGGAGTGGTATGATTATTTTGTTTCGGGAGTGGATGGGTTCTGGTGTTCCCTCTGGTCTTCAAAACCAGTATGAGGAGTTAGGAGCTTCTTGGGTGGGTTCGATTCCCACACATTCCCGCCAATATGACCTTAATCACCGATGTTGCTAGATTTAGAATTCTTTCTAAGTAGAGGAGCATCGGTTTTTTTATTTTTTAAAGGATTGGAGAGATTAAAGTAATGAAGGAATACAAATTTGAATCCCAGATATATGCTTCTGAAGTCGGTAAAGGTGGCGCTTATATTATTTTTCCTTACGACATTCGAGAAGAATTTGGAAAAAGGCGTGTCAAAGTCCGCGCCACTTTTGACGGTGTGGACTATCAAGGGAGTATCGTAAACATGGGCGTTAAGAATGAAGATGGCAGTATTTGCTATATTTTGGGAATTCGGAAGGATATTCGAAAGAAGATCGAAAAAGATATCGGTGATACTGTCTCTGTCCGTGTTTTTGCCATGGAATAAAAGCCAATTGTTTAAAAGGCTATTTTGATAGTTAGAGTAAGTCTTCGTAAGAACAAGGAAACAAATACTCATAGATATGTATGGAAATGAACTGAATGATAAAAATTTGTTCGGACATATATGGCGATATTTTGAATTTTCTGTTACTCTGTATACAAATACTTAGTGAAGGAAAGGGCAGGCTATGAACCAATCAAAATATCAGACGATCGCCGATGAATTGAAATCAAGGATTCTTTCCGGTGAATACAAAGAAAATACGGCGATTCCGCCAGAATTACAGCTACAAAAAGATTATCAGGTAAGCCGACACACGATCCGCCAAGCGATTGCCTTGCTTGTGAATGAAGGCTTTCTTAGAAAAGAAAAGGGTTCGGGAACTTACGTAGATATAAAGTATAAACAAGAAAATAAAGCGCCAAGCAATAATCATAAAACCATTGGTGTTGTTACCACCTACTTATCTGATTACATTTTCCCTTCGATTATTCGTGGCATTGAAAAGACGTTAAGGGAAAAAGGCTATTCGCTTTTATTAGCTAGCACGAATAATGATTTTCAACAAGAAAAGCAATGTATCGAAAAAATGATCACTCAAGGGGTGGAGGGGTTGATCGTTGAACCGACCAAAAGTAATCAGTACAATCCGAATCTAGCACTGTATGTTCGCTTAAGAGAGCAGGGGATTCCGATGGTTATGATCAATGCTGTTTACGAAGAAATCAGTGCGCCTTTTATTTGTGTAGATGATGTTGAGAGCGGCTTTTTAGCGACAGACTATTTGATCAAAAACAATCATAAAAAGCTGCTGTTAGTCACAAAAATAGATGACCTCCAAGGGAAATATAGGATGAAGGGATTCATTAAGGCCTGTGAGAAATCTGGTATCCAATTTTCTCCAGAGGACATCATTACCTATGAAACAGAAACAAGAAAAACCATTTTCGATCAGGTCCAGGCGCGATTGAAAGAAGAGCCTCAGATTACAGGGCTTGTTTGCTACAACGATCAGGTGGCTAGCAGCTTAATCGATCGTCTAAGTGCGAATGGCTTACAGATTCCTCAAGAGCTTTCGGTAATTGGAAATGATAATTCTGCCTTGAGCAGAATAGGGAATGTGAAGCTTACGACCTTGAATCATCCGAAGGAACAGATGGGGCAGGATTCGGCTAATTGGATCATCGAAGCGATCGAAGAAGGTCGCGAGCCAGAGAATATCCTCTATGAACCAACGTTAATTGAAAGAGATTCAGTCACACCATTATAAATCATCAAAAAGCAGCTCGTAGTAGGAGCTGCTTTTTTGCGTGTTCAACGGAATATTTGTACGAACAAAAATAAATAATCGGTTGACATGTACGTACATAAATTGTATGATAACGGTATCAAATAGAGAACAAGGGAGGAGATTCCTATCAAAACGAAGGAAATGATCGCAAAAACCAAACTGGATATCATGGATGGCCGGACAGCTTTAGGAATTGAGTTTGGTTCTACACGAATCAAGTCAGTCTTGATTGGATCAGATTTGGTGCCGATCGCTGCAGGAAGCTTTGAATGGGAAAATGCCTTAGAAAATGGAATTTGGACGTATTCATTAGAGGATATTTGGAAGGGCTTACGAGTAAGCTATCGCAAAATGGCAACGGAAGTCTTCGAGGAGTACGGTGAAACTTTGTCGACGATCGGCTCGATCGGCTTTAGTGCCATGATGCATGGTTATATGGCCTTCGATAAAAACGATGAATTGCTAGTTCCTTTTAGAACTTGGCGCAATGCTATCACAGCCGAAGCGGAAGAAAAGCTGACGGAGGCTTTTCAATACAACATTCCACAACGCTGGAGTATCGCGCACCTTTATCAAGCAATTCTAAATCAGGAAGAGCATGTAAGCGAAATTCACTTTCTGACCACCTTAGCTGGCTACATTCATTGGCAGATGACCGGACAAAAAGTCTTGGGTGTTGGCGATGCTTCCGGTATGTTTCCAATTGATACGGAGACAAAGAATTATGATCAACAAATGGTGGAAATTTTTAGCCAGTTGACTGAAGGAACGGACTTTACTCAAGAATTAAGTCAAGTATTACCGAAGGTGCTGCTTGCAGGAGAAGCCGCTGGAACGTTGACGCAAGAAGGCGCATATCTGCTTGATCCTACAGGAACATTGCAGCCAGGGATTCCGCTTTGTCCCCCTGAAGGAGATGCGGGAACTGGGATGGTTGCGACGAACAGTGTGCGTCAAAGAACGGGAAATGTCTCAGCTGGAACCTCGGCTTTTGCCATGATCGTCCTAGAGGAGAAGTTAAAAGAAGTTCACCCAGAAATAGATTTGGTGACGACGCCGATGGGGGATCTCGTGGCGATGGTTCACACCAATAATTGTTCCTCTGAAATTAACGCTTGGGTCCATTTATTTAAAGAATTTTCTGAAGCGTTGGGATTGGATATTAGTACAGAGAAATTATATACCACACTGTTTGAAAAGGCTTTGGAGGGAGATCCTGACTGTGGAGGGTTGCTTTCTTACGGGTATCACTCTGGTGAGAATATTACCGGCATGAATGAAGGACGACCATTATTTGTCCGTACACCTGAGAGCAAGTTTGACTTAGCGAACTTCATGCGTCTGCATTTATCCAGTGCCTTTGGAGCGATGCGAATCGGGATGGAAATTTTGAAAAAGGAAACAATTCGAATTGATAAATTAGTCGGACATGGCGGAATCTTCAAGACTCCTGAAGTCGGTCAACGAATTTTAGCCTCAGCGATGGAAGCGCCTGTGACCGTGATGGAAACAGCTGGCGAAGGCGGTGCTTGGGGTATTGCGTTGTTAGCGGCCTATCAGTCGGAGGAAACGCTCACTCTAGCAGAATTCTTGGAGCAGAAGGTGTTCGCAGGCAGTGAAGGAGTAACACTTGAGCCGAAGGAAGAGGATTTGCAGGGCTATAGCGAATTTATTGAACGGTATGAAAAAGGTCTGAAGATTGAAGCAGAAGCCATCCACGCGTTGAAATAAGGAGAGAGTCCCATGTTAGAACAACTAAAAGAAGAAGTTTTTCAAGCGAATTTAGAACTACCAAAGCAAGGATTAATCAAGTATACCTGGGGAAATGTTAGTGCTTTTGATAAGGAGACCGGCTATTTTGTCATCAAACCTAGCGGTGTAAGCTATGACGAAATGAAGGCTTCGGATATGGTGGTCGTTGATTTAGAGAATACTGTCATTGAAGGAGAATTAAATCCTTCCTCGGATACACCAACCCATGCGGTCTTATATCAAGCCTTTCCTGAAATCGGCGGTATCTGTCACACGCATTCTACTTGGGCAACGATTTGGGCGCAGGCAGGATTGGATTTACCAGCGATGGGAACCACGCATGCAGATACTTTTTACGGAACGGTGCCATGTGCCAGATTTTTAACCCAAAAAGAAATAGATGACGGATATGAACATGAAACAGGCAAGGTCATTATCGAAACCTTCAAGAAACGAGACATAGATGTGATGGAAATTCCTGGTGTCTTACTTCACGGACATGGGCCATTTACTTGGGGGAAAGATGCTAAAAGTGCCGTTATGAATGCGGTCGTTTTGGACGAAGTAGCGAAGATGAATCTTTTTGCACGTCAATTAAATAGCTTTGCAGAGGAGCTGCCGCAACGAGTGTTAGATAAGCACTATTTAAGAAAACACGGAAAAAATGCCTATTACGGGCAATGAAATTAAACTCACCATTATAAAGGAGCGAACAGGAATGTTAGAAGTAAGCAAAAAAGAATTTTGGTTTGTCGTAGGATCACAACATCTATATGGAGAAGAAGCATTAAAGAGCGTGAAGGCAGACGCAGAAGCAATCGTTAAGGGTCTGAATGACAGCGGGAAAATGAAGTACTCAATCGTCTTGAAGGAATTAGCAGTAACATCCGATACGATTACAAAAATCATGAAGGAAGTCAATTATCGTGATGATGTAGCAGGTGTCATTACTTGGATGCATACCTTCTCACCAGCAAAAATGTGGATTCGCGGCACAAAATTATTGCAAAAACCTTTGCTGCATTTAGCGACACAATTTAATGAAAGTATTCCTTGGGATACGATCGATATGGATTTCATGAATTTGAACCAGTCGGCTCACGGAGATCGTGAGTACGGCTTCATCAATGCCCGTTTGAAAAAGCAAAATCAAATCGTTGTCGGCTACTGGCAAACGGATAGTGTGCAACAACAAATCGCTGACTGGATGGATGTCGCTGTCGCATACAATGAAAGCTTCAATATTAAGGTAGCGCGCTTTGGGGACAATATGCGTAATGTTGCCGTCACTGAAGGGGATAAAGTCGAGGCGCAAATTCAATTCGGTTGGATTGTTGACTACTTTGGTATCGGTGATTTAGTGCAGTATGTAGAGGCTGTCAAAGAGGAAGAAGTTGACGAGTTATTTGCTGAATACAAAAAACTGTATGATTTTGATTATGGTGATTATGATCATGACACATGGGAAGCCCATGTCAAGGTACAGGCAAAGCAAGAAATTGGGATTCGTCGTTTCCTAGAGGCGGGTGACTATAACGCTTTCACCTCTAACTTTGAAGATTTGTACGGCATGCAACAATTACCTGGATTAGCTGTTCAACGCTTAATGGCTGAAGGCTATGGCTTTGCGGGCGAGGGAGACTGGAAAACAGCGGCCTTGGATCGCTTAATGAAGGTGATGGCTCATAACGAAAAAACTGGCTTCATGGAAGATTACACATACGAATTGGCTGCAGGCAAAGAAGCAATTCTGCAATCACATATGATGGAGGTCGATCCGACCTTAGCCGTGAACAAGCCCAAAATTGTTGTTTCCCCATTATCAATGGGGGACCGCGAAGATCCTGCGCGCTTAGTATTTGATGGAAAAGCAGGGGACGGTGTAGTTGTTTCAATGGCGGACTTTGGTACCCACTATAAATTATTGATCAATGAGGTTGAAGCTTTTGAACCGACAGAAGCTGCGCCGAATTTGCCAGTTGCCCGCGTATTATGGAAAGTAAAACCAAACTTCCATGACGGTGTCGGCCAATGGATTCAAACAGGTGGGGGGCATCATACGGTTGTTTCGTTGAATTTGACGACAGAACAGATCATTACTTGGGCGAAATTGGTTGATTTAGAATACGTTACTATCAAGTAGGGATTAAGAATATTGGCTTGGATTTTTCTGAGCCAATATTTTATTCGACTAATAAAAGTAAAAATCACTATTAATTTTCGAAAAGGTATTTACATCTCTGGCAATTAAAGGTATATTGTACTAAAATAATAAAAGTAAAAATGACTAAAAAGGAGTCTTACTCATGGCAACTAATTTTGATTCAAAGGAATACTTAGGAAAAGTCGATGCTTGGTGGCGTGCAGCGAACTATATCTCAGTCGCGCAAATGTATTTAAAGGATAACCCACTGTTAAGAAAACCACTAGAAAAAGAAGATGTGAAGACGCATCCTATCGGTCACTGGGGAACGATCGCAGGTCAAAACTTTTTATATGCGCATTTAAACCGTGCAATCAATAAATACGATTTAAACATGTTCTACATTGAAGGTCCTGGTCACGGCGGACAAGTGATGGTGTCCAATTCCTACATCGACGGCAGCTATACAGAGATCTATCCTGAAATCACTGAAGATGAAGCGGGCTTGAAGAAATTATGCAAAATGTTCTCATTCCCAGGCGGGATCGCTTCTCATGCGGCGCCAGAAACTCCTGGATCTATTCATGAAGGCGGCGAGCTGGGCTATGCCTTGTCTCATGCGACCGGCGCAATTTTAGACAACCCAGATGTTATTGCTGCGACAGTTGTCGGTGATGGCGAAGCAGAAACAGGACCATTAGCAGGCGGCTGGTTCTCAAATGTCTTTATCAATCCAGTAAACGACGGTGCGGTATTGCCAATCGTTTACCTAAATGGCGGAAAAATTTCTAACCCAACGATTCTTTCTCGCAAAAGCGATGAAGATTTGAAGAAATACTTCGAAGGACTTGGCTGGAAACCTTACTTTGTTGAAGGAACAGATCCAGAAAAAGTTCACCCAATTATGGCTGAAACATTAGACAACGTAATTACTGAAATCAAAACAATTCAAGCAGAAGCTCGCAAAGGCAAAGCAGAAGATGCGGCAATGCCGAACTGGCCAGTAGTCTTGTTCCGTACCCCTAAAGGCTGGACAGGTCCGCAAACATGGGATGGCGAACAATTAGAAGGAACGTTCCGTGCGCACCAAGTGCCAATTCCAGTTGGTTCAGAAGACATGGAGCATGCCGATAAATTAGTCGATTGGTTGAAATCATACCGTCCAGAAGAATTATTCGATGAAAATGGGAAGATCATTGATGAATTAAAAGAAATCTCACCGAAGGGCGATCGTCGCATGTCAACCAATCCAATTACAAACGGCGGGATCGATCCAAAACCGATGAAGATGCCAAATTGGAAGCAATATGCGATTGATACGACGACTCCAGGTGCGGTAATGGCACAAGATATGATCGTCTTTGGTCAACAGGCTCGCGATATGATTACTGAAAACCCAACGAACTTCCGAATTTTTGGACCAGATGAAACAAAATCAAATCGCTTAAACAAAGTATTTGATGTAACCGATCGTCAATGGATGGAACCAAAAAACAGTACCGACGAATGGCAATCATCTGCCGGTCGGGTAATTGATGGTCAATTATCAGAACACCAAGCGGAAGGCTTTTTAGAAGGATACGTCTTAACAGGACGTCACGGCTTCTTTGCCAGCTACGAATCGTTCTTGCGCGTGGTGGATTCTATGTTGACACAACACTTCAAATGGATGCGTAAGGCTAGTGCCCATGCATGGCATAAGGAATATCCAGCATTGAACTTGATCGCGACATCTACTGTATTCCAACAAGACCATAACGGTTATACGCACCAAGATCCAGGGGTCTTGACTCATTTAGCGGAAAAGAAACCTGAGTTTATCCGTGAATACTTACCAGCCGATGCTAACAGCTTGATGGCGGTAATGGATAAAGCGATGCAAGACAAACAAGTTATCAACCTAATTGTTTCAAGTAAACACCCACGTCCACAATTTTACTCTGCCGATGAAGCAGAAGAACTCGTTGAAAAAGGCTTGAAGGTCATTGACTGGGCAAGTACCGACGAAGGGCAAGAACCAGATCTTGTGATCGCAGCCGCAGGGACCGAACCAAACTTAGAGGCTCTAGCCGCTGTATCGATCTTAAACAAACAGTTCCCTGATTTGAAGATCCGTTTTGTCAATGTAGTGGACATTTTGAAATTACGTCATCCAGATATTGATCCTCGTGGATTAACAGATGAAGAATTCGATGCAATCTTTACTGCGGACAAACCAATCGTCTTTGCTTTCCACGGCTACGAAGGGATGGTTCGTGATATCTTCTTTAATCGTCACAATCATAACTTGCGTATCCATGGCTACCGTGAAAATGGGGACATCACGACACCGTTTGATATGCGTGTCTTCAGCGAATTGGATCGCTTCCACTTAGCGCAGGATGCAGCTAACGCTGTCTACGGAGAAGAAGCACAAGCGTTCTCTAACGAAATGGATGAAACATTAACGAAGCACCATGACTTCATTCGAACAGAAGGCCGAGACATTCCAGAAGTTGAAGACTGGAAATGGGAAGCCTTGAAACGTAAAGAATATCATTTTAGCTAAGAATAGCTGAATGACTAAGAACCGCAATCATCGCCAGTTTACTGGACGGATTGCGGTTCTTTTTTTCTTGTTATTGATTTTTTTTGCGATACTCCTTGGGTGAAAGGCCTTCTTTCCGCTTAAAAATATAGCTAAAGTAATTGGGATCATTGTAGCCGATCTCTGATGCGATCGTTGCTAATTTCCAGTCCGTTTCCTTTAATAAGCGTTTTGCCTCTGTAAGTCGTTGTTCGGTTAAGTATTCAATAAACGTTTTCCCGAGTGCCTGTGAGAATACTGTACTGAAATGGGAGCTGCTTAAATTAATGTGTGTCGCCACACTGCCTAAGGTCAGGTCTGAATCTGAGAAATGCTGCTTAATGTAAGTGATAGAGTGTTCTAAAAGCTCGCGATATTGTCCCATACTGTCACTAATGATTGTTCTTTTTAAAAAGGCCAGCGATTGCTCAATATAGGTACGGAATAAAAGCGTGTCGGAAACGATCGTTGACAGCTTCCCTTGTGAAGGAAGCGGGAAAGGATCTTTTGATTGCTTATTTCGTTCGCTGATCAGCGGATTCAGTTGATTTAGTAAAAATAGCCGGAATAGTAACGGATTTTCGTCTCCCTCTGTTTTTTGAATAATTTCTTCAACGAGGTGCGGAAGCTCCTTGTTACTGATTTGTTCGAGCTTCTCTTTTAGCGGAAGCGTCTGTTGGTATTTTTGGAATTGCTCATTAAAATCTTGATAATGAAGAACGTTTTGCTTGGTTTTGATCACGGAATATTCTAACAGCTGCTTCGCTGTTTCATAGCTATTTTCAATTTCGCTGATTCGTTCTACCGGGTGACCGATCGCCACGACGAGATTGGATTCGCCTGTGTTTAGTTCAGAGTATAGTTTGATCGCTTTATCCTCCGCCTTTTTTAAGAGTGTCGCTTGGTTTGGATGAAAGATCATGATCTTAATGAAGCGGGAGGAGAGACAGGAGAAGAGCAGCTCTTCATCCGAATGAAATAGTCGGGATAGTTTTTCTCGAAAGCGTTCATAATCCGCAAAGTTCTTGTTGAGATAGTTGGTGACAAGAAGCACGATGTATTTTTTACCTGCGATTTGTCTGTTTAAACGACGCGCCTCTTCGATTGCTTCAGAGGTAGACCACTGATTGCCAAAAATCGCATTTAGAAAGAGATTTTTTTGGACATCAAAGGAATAAGTGTCAACAGGAATGGGCTGCTTTTTTTGCTCCAATCGTGCGATTACTTTTTCGAGACTGCTTTTTAATTCGTCGTGCTTGATGGGCTTTAGTAAATATTCCGCGACCTGTAAGTGAATCGCGGCTTTGGCATAGGTAAACTCATCGAATCCGCTGATAAAGATAATTTCTGTAGCAGGAAAGCTTTTTTTGACTTCCTGAGACAGTTCGATACCGTTCATAAAGGGCATGCGAATATCTGTTAATAGAATATCTGGCTGCTCCTCTAAGATCAGAGAAAGGGCCACCTCTCCGTCACTTGCTTCCCCAACAACTTCGAGGGGAAGTGTCTCTGCCAGCTGATTTAAGTTTCGCTTTAACGATTCACGAATCAAGTGTTCATCTTCAACTATAAATACCTTAAACATCTTTGAGGGCTCCTTCTTCCATAATAGGAATAATTACGTGGACCGTCGTCCCAGTATCTACTATGCTTGTGATTTCAATTTTTGCTTGTTTGCCATAATAAAGCAGCAGGCGTTTATTTACGTTAAATAGGCCATAGCCAGCATTAAAATCAGTATCCAAGCCATTTTTCAGCTCTAAATTGATTTCCTGTAGCTTTTCTGACGGAATGCCTTTTCCATTATCAATAACATAAAAGTGGATATGCCTTTGGTCATCTAAAAAGGCCTGTACAATGATTTTTCCAGTCCTTCGTACCAGCTTTGTTCCGTGATAAATCGCGTTTTCAATAAGGGGCTGTAAGATCATTTTTAGCATGGAGTAGTTCTTGATTTTATCTTCAATTTCAATCGAATAGGTCAAGGAATCTCCATAGCGAATTTGTAAGATGAATAAATAATCGGTAATGTGCTTGATTTCCTTTTCCACGGGAATCCAATCCTGCCCCTGACTCAGAGAAATTCGAAAGAAATCGGAGAGGGCATAGGTCATCTCTTTGACTTTATCCACGTCATTCATTTCCGCCAAGACAAGGATGGCATCTAAACTGTTATAAATAAAGTGAGGGGTGATCTGTGCTTGAAGGACTCGTACTTCACTTTGCGCAAGGTTGTATTGCTTCAAGGCATTTTCTTCTAAAAGCACTACGAGGTTATCTGCCATCTCGTTCATGCTGTTGCTTAGCTTTAACAGTTCGTTGCCCGGCAATGTTTTAATTCGATAGTTGAGCTTCCCATCGGATAAGGCGTCTGCCATTTTGATCATTTCATCCATCGGCTGTTGAATTTGTTTGACTAGTCGTTGATTGGTTTTTCTTGTAAATAGAATGATCAAACAGATGATCACGCCTTCAATGATAGACAAAACAATGATGGAACGCCGGACCTGTTCACTATGATTGGCAGCTAGCTGAATCTCGACGGTAACAAAATCTTGAAGAATATCATGAACGAGTTTGGTAGCGGCTTCGACTTGATTCATTAATTCTTGATTTTCATTAAATGGTGCATCCTGCTGGACATTTCCAACGATTTTTTCTAAGAAGCTGTTCACATTGTCTAACGAACGAATCACAATATTCAATGTCGCACGTTCCTGAGCACTTTGTGTGTTCTCTTTTATTTGTCGGATTTCTTTCTTTACTCGGCGAACACTATTGCTTTCGGTAAACTCACTTGGCTTCGTTTGGCCATAGGTGAGGCTCCAAGCTTCCTCCATAATATTTTCTTCCACATCGTTTGCAATTCGATTTGCTTCAGAGATATTGCTGATGCTGCGTTCATAGGTGAAGAGGTAACGCGTATAAATCAAGACGCTGATAATTAGTGGAACGATGGATAAAATCAACATCAGCCAGCTGATTCGTTGAAGAAGTGCCTTTATACTTAACTGTTTTTTCATGGCCGCCTCCTAATAATTTCTTGGTGGGATGGTAGAAAGAGGATTTTGATCAGAAAAAACAGTATCAGAAACATAAATATCCTCAGAAATTGTTTCTTTAGCGAAGTAGCGTTTAACGGTATTTGCCACCAGCTCGCCCATGAAAGGGTTGCATTCCACTACACAATTGACTTTGTGCTGCTTCAGCAAATCAATCATTTCCTTTTGGGCATCAATACTTACGATCACAAAGTTGTTCTCCATTTTCGCTGCTTCAAGAGCATCTAAGGCACCTAACGTCATTTCATCATTATGAGAATAGATGACATCAATATTTTGAAGTTTTCCTGCTTTGATCGCCTCCGAAAAAGCCTCCTTTGCCTTTAATCGGATATAATCACCAGTGATAGTTTGGGTGATCTTTATTCTAGGATCACGTCCGACCGTCTCAGCGAAACCATCATGGCGCAGACGTGTTGGAGAAGTATGGTCCGACCCTTTGATTTCAAAAACGTTTACGGACTCCTTCTCTTTTTTTTGATAATAATTCGAGACATATAAGCCTGCTCGTCCCCCCTGAGCTTTAAAGCTTGAGCCGATATGAGTCAGAAACAGATCAGTTCTTTCCGTGGCAATGTTGCGATCAACAATAATTACAGGGATCCCCGCTTTTTTTGCCTCTTCTAAAACGGTTTCCCACCCATTTTCCTGAATCGGCGAGAGGACGATCAAATCGACTTGATAAGCGATAAAGGTCATCACGTCTTGAAACTGCTGTTTAGGATCTGAAAAGCTGTTTCGTGCCATCACTTGATAATTTTGTTTTTCAAGTTCTTCGGTGATGGATTTATTTTGTGCTTTGCGCCAATTGCTTTCTGTACCAGCTTGAGCAAAACCAATTGTGCGTTCATTTTGATCTTCTGAGGGTTCGTTGTTTTGACAGCCCGTAAGCAGGAGAGCCAAAAGTACCAACAGAATAACTTGGATTTTTTTCACTTGTTTGCTCCTTTTCTTTCTATTATATAGCGCTATCATTTCTAATTCTAACATGTTTAAGCATTTCAAAAGAATGTCAAGAATCACCAAAAAAAATCCAAGAAATATAGAATTTCGAAAAAAACTTCCAGAATATTTCAAGAAATCAAATAAGAATATTAATGAAAGCGTTTGCCGTTAATCGTAAACTAAGTCTATCAAATATGTTTTGGAGGGAAAAATATGAAACGAGGGTTCAAGAAAATGTTAGTCGCAGCTGCCTTACTAGTGGTGCTGCCAACGCTAGCTGCCTGCGGCGGTAAAGGAAACGCTTCAGGAGGCGACAAAGGCTATGTCGGAGTATCTATGCCGACCAAATCAGCAGAACGCTGGATCGCTGATGGCAACAATATCGTGAAGCAATTGAAAAAGAAAGGGTATAAAACAGATCTACAATATGGAGAAGACAAGGTCGAAAATCAAGTAGCACAAATCGAGAACATGATTACGAAGGGTGTCGATACTTTAGTCATCGCATCCATCGATGGCTCCGCACTTACCGATGTTTTAGAGAAAGCGCATCAGTCGGATATCAAAGTAATTGCTTATGACCGCTTACTAATGAATTCTAAGTATGTTGATTATTACGCTACCTTTGATAATTTTGGCGTAGGTGTTCTACAAGCATCTTATATTGAAGAAAAATTAGGATTGAAGGATGGAAAAGGCCCTTACAATATTGAACTGTTTGGCGGATCGCCAGATGATAATAATGCACTGATTAATTACAACGGAGTAATGTCCGTCTTCAAACCTTATTTTGACAGTAAACAGCTAACAGTCCCATCCGGTCAAACGAAATTCAATCAAATCGCAACCTTGCGTTGGGATGGCTCAACCGCTCAGTCACGGATGGATAACTTATTGAGTGCTAATTATACCGATAAAAAATTGGATGCTGTGTTGTCACCTTATGACCCAATCAGTCTAGGAATTATCTCTTCATTGAAAGGTGTTGGCTATGGTTCAGCAGACAAGCCGCTTCCCGTAATTACTGGACAAGATGCAACAATCGCTGGAGTGAAATCAATCATTGCTGGTGATCAAACCGAAACGATTTTTAAGGATACACGTGTATTAGCAGACAACACTGTGGAAATGATCGAAGCGATTCACGACGACAAGAAGGTGCCAGTGAACGATGAAGAAACCTATGATAACGGAGAAAAAGTCGTTCCTACTTATTTAGCGAAGCCAGTGTCTGTAGATAAGGAAAACTACAAGCAGGAATTGATCGATACGAAATACTATACAGAAAAAGACTTAAGCGAATAAAAAAGGAAACGAGAAAAGTATGAGCAGTCTTCGTACTTTTCTCGATCCTCTTAATAAGGAAGTGGAGAAATGGCCGATTACATTTTAGAAATGAAAAACATCGTGAAGGAGTTCTCTGGTGTTCGGGCCTTGGATGATGTCAACCTAAGTATCAAACGAGGAGAGATTCATGCACTTTGTGGAGAGAATGGCGCTGGGAAGTCGACATTAATGAATGTGTTAAGTGGTTTGTACTCATATGGCAATTATTCAGGCGATATTATTTATGACGGCGAAACCTGTCAGTTCAAAGGGTTGCGAGACAGTGAGGAGAAGGGCATCGTCATCATTCATCAGGAGTTGGCATTAAGCCCCTACCTATCGATTAAGGAAAATATTTTTTTAGGCAATGAGCAGACGAAGCATGGCATTATTGATTGGAACTTAACAGAACGGAAGACAGAAAACTTACTTAAAACAGTCGGCTTAAAAATTAATCCGAATACGCTTGTTTCACAAATAGGGGTAGGACATCAGCAGCTTGTGGAAATCGCAAAAGCCTTTTCAAAAAATGTACGCTTATTGATTTTAGACGAACCAACGGCTGCTTTGAATGAAGAGGAAAGTGCCAATCTACTGGAATTGATCAAAGAATTTCGGAATCAGGGGATCACCTCGATCATTATTTCTCATAAGTTAAATGAAATCGTTGATGTCGCGGATCGAATCACCATTTTACGTGACGGTCAAACAATTGAAACCTTAGAAAATGAAGACATTACTGAGGAACGGATTATCAAAGGAATGGTGGGAAGAGACCTCACGAACCGCTACCCAGATCGTCACCCAAACATTGGCGAAGTATTTTTCGAGGTGAAGGATTGGACAGTGCATCATCCAATTGATACTGCCAGAGTGATGAATAATCACATCAATTTCACTATTCGTCGAGGAGAGATCGTTGGAATCGCGGGCTTGATGGGGGCAGGACGAACAGAATTTGCGATGAGCGTCTTTGGCAATTCCTATGGCAGCAATATCAGCGGAAAAATCTATAAGAACGGAAAAGAAATAAAAATCAAAGATGTCTCTCAAGCCATACATAATGGATTGGCCTATGTATCTGAGGACCGTAAGGCACTGGGATTGAATCTATTAATGGACATTCGTGAAAATACAACGATTGCCAGTTTAGGAAAAATAAGCAAAAGCGGTGTTTTGGATAAAGAAAAAGAAGTCACGGAAGCGGAAAGCTATCGAAAAAAAATGCGGACAAAAGCCAATAACGTGTTTCAAAATGTTGGCAGCTTAAGTGGTGGGAATCAGCAAAAAGTCGTCTTAGCAAAATGGTTGATGACTGAACCCGATGTGTTGTTTTTAGATGAGCCGACTCGTGGGATCGATGTGGGAGCCAAATATGAGATCTACACGATCATCGAAGAAATGGCGGCACAAGGCAAGTGCGTATGCATTATTTCTTCGGAGCTGCCGGAAATTATCGGGATGTGTGACCGTATTTATACGATGAATGAAGGAACTATGACTGGGGAAGTCTTACGAGCAGACGCAAATCAAGAGACCTTGATGAACTTGATGACGATGGAAGAGGAGGCAGTATCCTAATGGAGAATGCAACGAAGGAAAGCAAAGAAAGAAGTACCATAAATATCAAAGAAAAAGTATTGGATATCTTTAGTAAATATAGTATGGTCATTATTTTGATCGCGTTATTGATCGCCTTCCAATTAATGACCGGCGGCATTTTTCTACGACCGTTAAATATCACCAATATCGTATTGCAAAACAGCCATATCTTAGTTTTAGCAGCCGGTATGCTGCTTGTTGTATTGTTGGGATTTGTTGACTTATCTGTTGGTTCGGTTATGGCATTTGTTGGCGCGATCGCCGGGATGATGATGGTGAACAATCATATGAGTCCATGGCTCGCTGTTCCTATCTGTTTAGCAATCGGGGCATTGATTGGTGCTTGGCAGGGATTCTGGGTCGCGTATGTTGGGATTCCAGCATTTATCGTAACGCTGGCTGGATTACTAATGTTCCGTGGACTGACACAGGTCGTTTTAGGCGGACAATCGTTGGCGCCCTTCCCAAGAGCCTTCCAAAAGATTTCTACAGGGTATCTGCCAGAAGTTTTTGTTTCTTCTTCAGGTATGCACTTTTTGACCCTGATTTTAGGAGCGGTGTTGGCCCTAGGTTTAGTATTCTTCCAATGGAAGGCGCGGGAAAAACGGAAACAGAATTTATTTGAAGTTCCTTCAATGAATGCCTTCATTTTTAAATCAGTATTGACGGTCGCGATTGTCTTAGGATTAAGCTACATTTTCGCCGCGTATCAAGGATTCCCAGTTATCCTAATCATCTTAGGCGTTATCGTTGGTGTCTATGGTTTCTTAACCAATAGCACGGTTGCTGGGCGTCAAATTTATGCGACCGGCGGAAATTTAAAAGCGGCGCAATTATCTGGGATCAAAACGAAAAAAATCACGTTTTGGGTCTTCGTAAATATGGGGATGATGGCTGCTTTAGCTGGATTGATTTTAGCGGCGCGATTGAACGCGGCGACACCTCAAGCAGGGACTTCTCTTGAATTAGATGCCATGGCCTCTGTTTACTTCGGTGGTGCGTCTACCTCAGGCGGGATCGGTACAATTACTGGAGCAATTGTCGGTGGTTTGGTGATGGGTGTTCTGAATAACGGGATGTCGATTTTAGGGATTGGTGTGGACTGGCAGCAAGCGATCAAAGGGTTGATTTTACTTCTTGCCGTAGTACTAGATATTTATAATAAGAAACGCAAAATCTCTTAAGGAGCTATTTTATGACTGATGAAAAACGTATTTTACTCATATGTACAGCAGGGATTACTTCAGGTCTGCTGGTAAAAAACATTCAGACAGCCGCAGATGAGCAAAACATTCCTATTCGAGTGTATTCCGCTCCAGCCATTATTGCGGAACAAGCCATTCAAAATCAACACATTGATGGTCTGATGATAGGCCCACAGTCAGAATACGAAGTGAATCGATTGAAAGACTTTTTGAATTATAAAGCGGTAGCTTATAAAATGATCAAAAAAGAAGATTACGAAACGTTAGATGGCGAGGCAGTGCTGCAAGATATTGTCACAAATTTTTTAGAATAGAATACAGTAAAAAGGGTCGAGAAAAATTTTTCTCGATCCTTTTCATGTATACAAGCTATTTATTTCGTTTATTCAACCAATCCGTAGAGACATCCATCGCTGCTCTAGTCGCATTGCTCTGATCCATTGAATTGACCATTACAAAGTCGTGAATCATGCCTTGGAATCGAATTTGCGTGACATCCACGCCGGCTTCTCGCAGGTGACGAGCGTATTCTTCACCTTCATCTCTTAATACATCCGCTTCACCGTTCAGGATCATCGCGGCTGGAAGATCTGTTAAGTCTTCTTTGGTCGCTTGTAAAGGAGAAATTGTTTTGATGGATGCGTCCTGTCCCTCAGGAAGGTAATTATCCCAGAACCATTTCATGCCCTCTTTTGCCAAAAAGTAGTCGGTGGCGAATTGATGATAGGATTCCGTATCAAATCCGTGATTTGTTACAGGGTAGTAAAGCAGCTGCTGCTTAATTTTCGGCCCCTTGCGATCTTTCGCCAACATCGTAAGAACTGTCGCCATATTTCCGCCAACACTGTCGCCAGCTATGGTGAGCCGATCTGTATCGTATCGTCCCTCTGCCTCCTCCACAAGCTTTAGAAGAACCGCATAGCTTTGCTCGATCGCGACAGGATATTTGGCCTCTGGGGAACGATCATATTCAGGAACAAACACAATAGAATTTGTCCGAACCGCCAATTCTCGCACTAATTTATCATGTGTGTGGGCACTCCCTAGCACCCAGCCAGCGCCGTGAATATAAAGAATAACCGGTAATTTTTCCGTCGTATGTTTTGGTTTTACCGTTCGTACATTAATGATTCCGTGATTACCTAGGTCCCATTTTTCGTCCGTTGTATCGGCCTCTAATTTATTTACAGGAGAATCTTGAACTTGCTCTAACAGTGCGCGTGCGTCATTTACGGGTAATTGATAAATATAAGGTTCTTTTTCATTGGCAATACTAAAATCTAAAGCAGATTTTTCTAAAGAAATTCTTTCCGTCATATCAATTCCTTCTTTCCTGTGTTGTCCTAACATCATAGTATGAACCGCTCTCATTATCAAAACATCAGCTTGTTCAGGAATGGACGAATAATGAAAACAACGCCATGTATGGCTTTCTAAAGCTTAAACCGCCCATTTTTTCTATCAATGATGAATTGAAAGAAATCTCAAATTAAATAGTAAAAGCTGATACTAGTACCCAAACAACAGAAACCGCTTTAATTATAGACAATAGTAAGTTACTCTTCATATGGAAAATAAATTGATGGGGGACAACAAGATGGAGAGAAAAATTGTTGCTGTGACTGCTTGTGCGGCTGGTATTGCTCATACCTATATGGCCGCAGAATCACTTGAACAGGCGGCTAAGAAAATGGGCTATGGAATAAAGGTGGAAACGAATGGAGCGATCGGGGCAGAAAATGTTCTGACTGCTGAAGACATTGAACAGGCTGACGTAGTCATCGTCGCTTCGGATATTAAAATCGATCCGCTTCGTTTCACAGGAAAGCCGTTATTTGTTACGAAGTCGATTCCTGCAATAGAGGATTCTGAGGCGTTGATCAAGCAAGCATTTGAAGAGGCGCAGGTCTTTGGGAAAAAAGGATCAAAGGTCGGAAAGATCCAAATAGGAAATGATAAGGAAAAGGTGAATTTCTTCACCCATATTATGAGTGGTATTTCTTACATGGTACCGATGGTCATTGCGGCTGGGTTGATTTTGACTATCGCTAATTTGTATGCGTTTCAAAAAGATGATTTGGGTCGGATAGTTAACTGGGGCTTTGACAATAAAACACAAATGGGTTTCTTGATGTCGAAGCTGTTTTATGTTGGGCAAATTGGTTTTAAATTGATGATTCCGCTGTTTGCCGGATTTGTGGCGAATTCGATTGCCGACAAACCAGCAATCGCTCCAGCTATGATTGGTGCGTACCTCGTAAATGATCCAGAGTTTCTGAATACGGAAGCTGGAGGAGGGTTCATTGGTGCGATTGTGGTTGCCTTTATTGTTGGCTATCTTGTAAAAGGGTTAAAGAAAATCAAATGGACAAAGCTATTAGTACCAATTGTACCGATTATGATCATTCCATTTATCGCTACGGCTATTATTACATTGATCGTCCTTTATATCATTGGGAATCCAATTGCTATTGGTATGGATGCGATGTATCAAGGGTTGACGAACTTAAATAATAATTATGCTGGAGCGCCTATTTTGATCGGTGCCATTTGCGGCGCAATGATTGGTTTTGACTTAGGCGGTCCAATTAATAAAACAGCACTGGTATTTGGAACGGCTATTTTTACGGATACGTTGACAAAGTATGGAATTGATGGCGCAAATTTTGTACCCGGTACAGCTACGCAAGCAGCGATTTCAGTAGCGCCTCTTGGGGTTTGGTTAGCAACCATCTTGTTCAAAAAGAAATTCTCTAAAAATGAAAAAATTGCCGCAAGTGCCGCTTTTGGTATGGGGATCGTGGGGGTCACAGAAGGAGCGATTCCTTTCGTCGCTGCAGATCCAATTAGAATGATTTTTTCTAACGTAGTAGGTTCAGCCGTTGCTGGCGGATTAGCGGCCGCGACAGGATGTAAGTTCTATGGCGGAATTGGTTCGCCATTAGGAACATTTATTGGATATATAGAACAGCCGATTCCTTTTATCACGTGGATTTTATGCGTTAGTGCTGGAATTTTGACCACGGCGCTGCTTATTGGATTTACCAGAAAGCAGATTGTTGAGGATAGTATCATTGAACAAGAAGAGCAAGAAGAACACGATCAAATGATGGAAACAGTAAACGAATAGGCAGGTAGAAAAAATGAATAAAGCAGTATTTAATCAAGAGCATATATTATTTGATGAAACATCCACCACTCAGGAAGAGGCATTCAAAAGTCTTGCGAAATTTGCTTATGACGCTGGATTCGTATCTGATGAAGAGAGCTATTTTAATGGCTTAAAGGAAAGAGAGCAGGAGGCGACGACAGGATTCAAAGATCATATCGCTATCCCTCACTGCAAAAGCAGTGTAAATAAGAAGCCCGGTTTATTTCTCCTGAAGTTTGCTCATGATATTCCATGGAATTCTTTGGATAAGAAGCCTGTAAAAGTAGCATTTGGTTTAACCATCCCAGAAGAGGGGGCAACAGAGCATTTGAAATTGTTAAGCTTAATTGCTAGAAAATTAATTGATCAAGAATTTAGAGACGGAGTTCTGAAGCAGGATAACCCAGAATTACTAGCAGAAATTATAGATCAAATTGATTTCTCTTAATGCGTTTGATAATACTGAGAAGAATAACTTATGAAGTAGGATGGCACTTATGCAAAGAAAAGTTCATGTAATACATCACACCCATTGGGATTTTGAATGGTATTTCACTACCAACGAGTCATTTGTACAGTTGGTCTATCATTTAGATGAAGTAATGCAGGCTTTAGAAGAAAATCAAATCGATTATTATTTATTAGATGGTCAGATGAGCATTTTAGATGACTATTTGGCAAGCTTTCCAGAGAAAAAGGAACGCTTGGCACAATTGGTCAAAAACGGAAAACTGGCCATTGGTCCCTGGTACACGCAAACGGATGAATTAATTGTTCGGGGAGAATCGATGGTTAGAAACTTGAATCTGGGGATGGAGTTAGCAGAATCCTTAGGAGGTTATATGAATATTGGCTACCTTCCAGACTCGTTTGGACAAAGCAAGGACATGCCTAAAATATATAATGGATTCGGTATTCAGCATTCAGTTTTTTGGCGTGGTGTGCCTAATGAGATTACTACTAAGAGAGAATTTCATTGGAAAGCGGAAGATGGTTCAAGTGTATTAACCTCCAATATAAAGGACGGCTATTTTGTCGGAGTTGGATTGATTTATTCAGATGATGCACAATCGTTGATTGAGGCAATTTCCAAGGGAGCGGTTAGTGAGTCGTTAGTTTTACCAGTAGGAGGTGATCAACGCTATGTCGATTTCAATTTGCGTGATCGAATAGAGCGATACAATGATAAATTGACCGATGTGGAATTGATGGAGAGCACTTATGAATTGTTTTTTGAGGCTGTTAAGGAGAAAGAGCTTCCAACGGTCGAAGGAGAATTTATCTCCAGCTCTGTCTCAAAAATACATCGATCAATCTATTCTTCACGATACGACCATAAATATTTAAATGACAAGGTTGAAAGACGTATGCTTTATCAAGCGGAACCTTTAATGGTGATGGCTGAAACCTATGGTATTCCCTATAAAAAAGGGTTGCTAGATCGGATTTGGAAGCTGTTGAATAAAAATCAGGCACATGATTCGGCTGGCGGATGCAATAGTGACCCAACCAATCAAATCATTCTGGAGCGTTTTGTCGAAGCCGATCAGTTGTCCTATTCTTTAGTGGATTATTTGACGAGAAAAATTGCGGAATCCCGTCCGATTATTTCAGAAGGAGAGCTAGTTGTTTTTAATACCTTGCCATGGAAAAACAAAAAAGTGATGAAGTGTGAAGTATCCACACCGCTTTCCTCTATCTCACTGAAAAAAGATGGCAACGAAGTCCCATTTGAGGTGTTGAATACAAGACAAGAATTTTCCGGCTCTATTCGTCGGGAGAAAAAGCTGGCGGATACAGATGACTACTACTTCGTGCATGAAGTATTGCTAGAAGCAGAAGTTCCAGCACTTAGCTTCCTTACGTATCAAGTAGTAGAGGGCTTAGAAGAATCTACTGAGTGCTCTAGCGAAGCATCGCCAGTTGATTCGATCGAAAATGAACATTATCAAATTATTTATGAAGCAGGTGCTTTAGTCCTAGTAGATAAGAGAAATGGAAAAGCCTATAGTCACTTTTTGACTTTTGAAGACAGTGGCGATGAAGGGGATACCTATGATTTTTCTCCTCCATACGCGGATCATAGCTATTTACTAGATTTAAAGGAAGCCAATTGTGACTTAGTACAAAATACCTTAATGGAAAAATTAACCATATCTGGGGAGTGGAAAATCGCGAAGGATTTACAGGAACGTCAGGAGAAAAAGAGAACACAGGCGATCCCGTATAAGCTGACGATTCAGTTGATGAAAGAAAGTTCTCAGATTCAATTCCATCTAGAGCTAGACAATCAGGCGTGTGATCACCGTATGAGAGTGCTGATCAATACCCCACACGAGAATGATTTTTCTTACACGGATACGCCCTTCGGCACAGTGAGGCGACAGGTTGAAGATCCGCATATTCATGATTGGAAAGAATTAGGCTGGCGAGAAGAACCAACAGCAATATTTCCTATGCTGACGTATGTAAACAGTCATAATTCCAACTCTAGCTGGACAGTTTTCAGCAAGGGGATTAAAGAATACCAGTTTGTGGGAAAACGATTTGAAACCATAGCACTGACTTTATTCCGCTCTGTCGGTTATCTTGGTCGACCGGATCTCTTGAGACGTCCTGGTGTGGCTTCGGGAAATGAATTCAAATATATTCCGACGCCTGACAGCCAATTGCAGAAAAAAATGACCTTCAAATTCTCTCTTCAGCTGAATAAGGAATATCAGCCGGCAAAGCTTGCTAAAGTGTATTTAGATTATGCGATAAGCTGCCCTTATTATCAGCTGCAGGAACTGAATCGTTTTACAACGACGCTGAAATATTTTGTGTCGAATCCGTTAAAAAACAAAGTAACTTCAAAGGAAGGGATCACCATTGATAGTGACACACTTGTGTTTAGTGCCTTGACGAAGACGACAGAAGGTGCGGGATTTGATGTTCGTGTATACAATCCGGATGTTCGTCTGGAAGTTGAGGGTGGAACGATTAAAGGAACGCATGAGATGAGTTACACATTTGTCGATCTTAAAGGAAAGGCTATTTCTTCAACAGAAAAAAATGATACTATTCCTCTAGGCACCTTTAAACCAGGCCAAATAAAAACGATCCATATCGTTGATTGAGGAGAATCTCTATGCAAGAAGACATTTTTATTTTAATCGAATCCTGTCGCTTGAATTTTACTTCTGTTGAGCAAGTGATCGCTGATTATTTACTAAGTAAACAGCCGTCCATGACGATCGACAAGTTATCCGAGCATTTAGCTGTATCGAAAGCGTCTATTACAAGATTTTGTAAAAAAATTGGATTGAATAATTACAAAGAATTGATTTTTCTCTACAAGCTGTCGTTAGATAATGAAGCTTCCGGCGTCTCTGTTTCTTCAAAAATAACCGCAGCGTATCATTCGCTGGCAACTCGCAGCGATAGTAATTATTCACAAGAAGTAGTCGACGCTTTCTGTGAGGTGCTCCATCAGCATAAAATTATTCATTTCTTTGGGAAAGGGTTCAATTCTTATGCTGGTGCTGACTTTCAATTCAAATTCTCTAGGGTTGGCAAATATGTACGAGTGATTGCTGATGAAAATTCGATTTTGATGTCCGCACATTTTGCAAATAAGGATGAGTTAATCGTGGTTTCGAGTTTACGAGGTGATGACGAAGAACTACTAGAGGCTATGAAGATTGCCAAAGATCGAAAGGTCCCGATTTTATTGATCACGTCCAATCGTTATTCTCAGCTAGTTCCTCATGCGGATGTTGTTTTAATCGCCGCAAGCTTTACGCGAGAAGAAGCGTTGGGAAATATTTCTCCGCAAATCCCAATTCTTATCCAACTGGACATGGTTTATGAAAGATATATTCACTTATATTCAGATGCGATCTCCCAGTGGTTAGAGTCTGAACAAATATTGCACAAATAAAAGGAGTAAACATGAAAAAATTTCCGAAGAATTTTTTGTGGGGTGCGGCGATGTCAGCCCCTCAAACAGAAGGGGAAAGTTTGAGCTTTGGAAAAACTGAGACAACGTGGGACTATTGGTTTCGAGTGTCCCCTGAAAACTTCTATGAGAATCAAGGACCCGGGGTCACCTCTGATATCTATAACCAGTATCTAGAAGACTGTCAGCGAATGAAGGAGATTGGCTTGAACTCCATTCGAACATCCATTTCATGGGCGCGTCTACTCCCTGATGGAAAGGCGATTAATCAAAAAGCTGTTCAATTTTATCGAAATTATTTTTCAACGATGCTGGAAAATGGTGTCGAACCAATTATTAACCTCTTTCATTTTGATCTACCCATGTGGCTAATGAAACAGGGGGGATGGGAAAACCGAGTATCTGTTCAAGCCTTTGCCTTTTATGCAAAAACTTGTTTTGAGTTGTTTGGTGATCTTGTTGGGAAATGGACGACCTTCAATGAGCCGCTTGTTCATATAGAGTGCGGATATTTGTATCAATATCATTATCCCGCAATTGTTGATTTCAAGCGTGCGATTCAAGTGGGGTATCACACCTTGCTCGCCCATAAAGCGGCGGTAAAGGTGTTTAGAGAGGTCATAGAAACTGGAGAAATCGGCATTATTTTAAATATTTCTCCAACCTATCCTAGAAGTGCCTCTGATGAAGATCAATTGGCGGCTTTTCGTTCCGATTTATTGAATATTCGAAGTTTTTTAGATCCGTCAGTATTAGGAACAATCCCTGAGGAATTAGTCACGTTATTATCAGAAAATGGTCTGTTGCCAGAGGTGAAGGAGGAAGATGACCAGCGAATTAGAGAAAATTTAGTGGATTTTATCGGATTAAATTATTATCAGCCAAGACGAGTACAAGCTCCTGAATTTCCAACTGTTCCCGCAAAAATGCCTTCAGATTTTTATGCGGCGTATGATTGGCCAGATAAAAAAATGAATCCTTATCGTGGATGGGAAATTTATCCTGAAGCGCTTTATGATGTGGCTATGATGATGAAAGATAAGTACAACAATATTCCTTGGTATGTTAGTGAAAATGGTATGGGCGTAGCGAACGAAGAACGCTTTATGAATGACGCTGGAGAAATTGAAGATGACTATCGTATCGCTTTTATGAAAGAACATTTGTCTTACTTGCATAAGGGGATTAGTGAAGGAAGTCATTGCTTTGGATACCATGCATGGACATTCATAGATTGCTGGTCGTGGCTAAATGGCTATCGAAATCGGTATGGATTCTATCGATTAGATTTAACGACACATGAACGTTCTATAAAGAAAAGTGGTCGATGGATTCAACAAGTAAGTGAAAATAATGGATTCTAGGTGAGTGCAGATGAGTATAGTTGTAGTTGATATTGGTGGAACTACTGTGAAGCATGGCGTTTGGGAAAAGCACAAGTTAAGTGAAGTTTCCGCATTTTCCACCCCAGATACCTTTGAGGCGTTTTTAGAAAATCTTCAGCTGGCAATTGAAAAATACGATCAAACCTTTGAAGGTATCGCGATTAGTGCCCCAGGTGCAGTTGATCAGGAGCAGAGAAAGATTCTGGGGATTAGCGCAGTGGATTATATTCACCAACGGCCAATTTTTGATGAGCTGGAACAGTATTTTAATCTGCCGGTAACTATAGAAAACGATGCAAATTGCGCTGGAATTGCTGAAGTAGAACTCGGTGAGGGGAAGAACGCGCAAAATATTGCCTTTGTTGTCTTAGGGACAGGAGTTGGCGGGGCGCTTTTTGTTCAACGGAAATTATATAAAGGAAGCCACCTATTCGGCGGTGAGATAGGCTTGCTGAAGAGTCAACAGACACAGACCTTCAGTCAAAATGGGACACTGGTGAAAGCGGCTAAGGCTTATTCGGAACAGACACATACCTGTGTTGATGGAAAAGAACTTTATGTATTGAGAGAAAAGAAGGATCTGCTGGCTACATCCCTTTTAGACGAGATATATCAAATCATGACCAATAATCTTTACAATATACAAGTCATGTTTGATCCTGAACTAATTCTCTTAGGCGGCGGTATCTCCAAGCGTCCTGAATTGGCAGAGGAGCTATCCAATCGACTGTTTGAGCTGTTGAAAAAAGAAGGCGTCGAAGAAATCATGCCGACGATCAAGTGCTGCAGATTTCAAAACAATGCGAATCTAATCGGTGCCGCATTGAATTTTGAGCTGCAGAGGAATAAATAATAACCAAGGCACTGTCGACAAAGACAATGCCTTGGTTTTTGCTTTATTCTCTATCAATTGTCTGTCGTTGGACACTTTCAATGACAAATTCAGCGTTATCTAAGGCATACATTCCTTGGATGTCGCCGGTGTTCAAAGCGGCGATGGCTTCGTTTGAAAAATGAAGTGCGCTTGTTTCAAAGCGTTGTTCTTTTTGTCCATCCGTTACAAGGAAGGTTTTAGTTGCGGGACGATTGATTAATTTGAACTGTGTGGGTGTTGAATCAAGCGTACCAAGTATTTCTTCAATGGTTAAATCTTCCACTTTTTGGTAACGAGAGACGATGAACCCATCCGCCTGCTGCTTCACTAAAATAGCAGCAAAATGCGTGTCATTAATCAAACTGAGTAGGCCGATTTGCCCATCATTGATGGCTGTTGCTTCAGCAACATTGACAGTGAATGATTCCGCTTTTTCGGTTTGTCGAATGCCCAGAAATGCGGGTGTAGCTTCTTGTTCGACGGTTGTGGGACGCCCTTTTATCGTTAAGGTGTTGTTCTTTAATAATACGTCTTCGCCAAGTGTATCTCGCAGACTGAGCCATTCGGGGTGCAACGTTTCCTGTTCAAAGTTATCGTAAAAGGACGTTAGCTTTTGTTGGTTTACTAAAACGCGTTGATGGCTTGGAAAAGAGGTCATATCCACAATTTCGCTAGGCAGTCCATGATTGATTTCCGGCCATTCCTTATCCCAGATGACAGGGTAGAGCAGTGTTTCACGGCCCATATTCGTTATTTGCTTAAACTCAATGGTTGATGGACGCGTGCCTAAACAAGTCAACCACCAATTTTCTTCAGTGTCTTGGAACAAGTCCGCATGCCCAATATTTTGCAAAGGTTCGTTTGCGCGATCACGATTGGTAAAAAGAGGATTGATGCCAGGCGTATCTTCGAAGGGTCCCCAAAGATTCGCAGACTTGAACATAGTGATCATGTGCCCAACACCCGTTCCGCCTTCAGCTGCTAAAAGATAATAAGCCTCGTTTCGTTTGAGAATGTGGGGACCTTCCACATCTCGTCCGCCAGTGCCCATGCTGATTACTTCTGGTCCTCGCAGAATTTTTCCAGTAGAAAGATCGATTTCTACTTGTTGGATCGCCTTAGTACCCTTATCATCAATAAAGCCAGTAAAGGTGACATACGTTCGGTCTTCTTCGTGGTATAGGTCAGGGTCGATCCCCATAATGTCGATCTCAATCCGCTGATTCTCCCAAATGATTTCGCCCTGATCATTAAGGCTGCCTTTGATGATAAAATTTTTGAACTCCGCGAAATTTGTTGTAATGACATAAAAATGATTATTGATAAAACGAATACAGACAGCGAAGATGCCTTCATTCGATTTTGCTTTCGATAAATCTGCTTGTTCTTTTTTTGTAACGATGCTTGGAACCTTTGTCCAGTTTAATAAATCGGTACTTTTACTGAGAGAAATGCCTGGATAATATTCAAAAGTACTGTTAACCATGTAATACGTATCTTCAACTAAAACAATGCTTGGATCAGGGTACATTCCTCTTAGAATCGGATTTTGATAGTTTTCGATCATATGAAAAACTCCTTTTTAGTTCGAATAAGCTATACGAAGAGTGTCTAAGCGTAACTCCGCGGTTGATGGAAGGATGAGATTAGCGGATTGCAATTGAGGATTTTTCCCGACTGCAACCGAAAAGGCGCCGCTGCTGTTAATAGCGGAGATACCAGCAATAGAATCCTCAATACCGACACACACTGCCGGAGTTAAACCTAGGGCTTTTGCCGCGGAAATAAAAATATCTGGAGCTGGCTTTCCGCAGGCCACTTTACTCGGATCAGCAACAGCGTCAAAGGCAGTACTCAAGGCCAATTTTTCTAAAATCAAAGGGCCATTCAGACTAGCAGAGGCCAAGGCAAGCTTCATTTTCTGCTCCTTTAATTCGGAAATGAACGGGGCTATTCCAGGTAAAATATTGTTGGGAGACAAGGTATTCAGTGAGTCGCCATACAGTTCATTTTTCTCATGGAGCAGCTGTTGAAACATACTGTCGGAAACAACTACATCGAGAGATTCTAAGATCACCTTTAAGGAGTCAGTACGACTGACTCCTTTTGTTTTCTCCTCTATGGAATCTGGAAGAGCCACCGAAAAGTATTTATTCACGAGTTTTTTCCAAGCGTCAAAATGCAGCGTGGAGGTATCTGCAATGACACCATCTAAATCAAATAAGACACCTTTAAACAAAAGAGACTTCCTCCCGTTCGCTGAGAATAGGGGTAGTGGTCAAAATGTCATTAATCTTTGCAAGATTTTCTGGTGAGATTTGAATAAAAGGCAACAGTGTATTTAGTTTAGTCAATGACATCGTACCTAGTCCACCTTTGATCGCTTCAGGATCTGCTTTAAAGAAATGTAGCACAGGATCCACCGCATCAATTTTTTTAACCAAAAGGTCATCCGCCATGATTTCCGCGGCAGGTGTTTCACTGCTGTAATGCTCCACATAACTTTCAGTGGGAATATAGCTGATAACATAGGTACCGCAGGTTAACACGAAGCCGTCGTTTTCTTTTAATTGATCATTTACCGTGATCGAAGTAGTCTCAGCTCTAGGCAACGTGACCTTTACAGAAGCACCAAAGGGAACAGTCAAGTTGATTTTGATAGTGTGCTCTTTGTCCGCTTCAATTTGATAATCGACAGCGATTCTTCCATAAGGGGAGTCAAAATGTCCACTCACTTGTTTTAAGCGATAATCAAATTGCGGAGCGAAGGTAATCTCACGATAACCTGGGGCCGCAGCTTGAATACCTAACAAATACTTGTAGGCCCATTCCATAATCGCGCCGAAGCTGTAATGATTTAACGAGTTCATTCCCTCAGGATTCATGGAACCGTCAGGCAGGACAGAGTTCCAGCGTTCCCAGACCGTAGTAGCGCCGAGATTTACCGCATAAAGCCAGCTTGGGAAATCTTCTAAAAGAAAAATCTTTGCGGCAAGCTTATGGTAGCCATATTGAGATAAGACCTGACAAATGAAAGGAGTACCAACAAACCCTGTTTTCAGATGATCGTTGTCCTTCTTCAAACGAGCAACTAGATCTGCTACTACACGTGAGCACTGTGATTCGGGGATTAGTCCAAATTGCAATGCAAGCGCATAGGCTGTTTGTGTATCAATCGCCAATCGACCGTTCGCTGTGATGTATTCTTTTCTGATGGCCTCTAAGATTCGTTGTGCCTGCTCTTGATAATAAACGGCGTCTTCAGAACGCTGTAAAATTTCTGCGGTTTTGGCTACGATACTGCTGGAATAGAAATAATAAACCGAGGCAATAAAATCTTCTTCCGTTTTTCCCGTAGGCAAGGCAGGATTTTCGCCATCCAGAGCAAGCCAATCACCAAATTGAAAGGTGCCTGTCCACAGATCATTGCTCTTGCTGTTACGGCCAATCCATTCTACCCAATCCTTCATTGCGGAAAAATTTTGCTGCAGGATGGCTGGATCGCCATAGCTTTGGTACATAGTCCAAGGGATAATCGTCGCGGCATCTCCCCAAACCGCTGCTCCGCCATCCGTATTTCCCATTGCGGGAGCATACATAGGAACCATGCCGTCATATTTTTTTTGTTCGACGGCGACATCTTTAGCGTATTTTTTGAAGAAAGAGAAGACATTCATGTTCAATGCCGCTGTTTTAGAGAACACTGCCGCATCGCCTGTCCACCCTAAGCGTTCATCTCTTTGGGGGCAGTCCGTTGGAATGTCTAGGAAATTACTTTTTTGTCCCCACAAAATATTTTGGAAGAGTCGGTTGACTTTTTTGTTCGCTGTTTTGATAGCACCTGTCGTTGTCATGTCGGAGTATAATACCGCTGCTTGGTAATCCGCTTTTTCCAATGGTTGCGTGTTGCCTTCGACCTTCACATAGCGGTAGCCATAAAAGGTAAAGTGAGGGCGCACCCATTTCTCTTCTCCGTCAGAAGTATAGACAAAGGCGGCTCGCGCTTGTCGTAAATTTTCTCGATAAAAATTATCTTCCTGTAAAATTTCTCCCATTTGGAAAACAAGCTTTGTTCCCTTCGGTTCGCGATTATAAAACTCGAGCCAGCCGGTGTGATTTTGACCAAAATCAAGGACTTGCTCATCTGCAGGGGTCTCAAGAATTTCTTGAACAGGGAGGCGTTCCATGATTTTTACCGGTAAGCTTAACCGATCTTGTAGAAGTGCCTTGTCTTTTTCTGAGACGATCACAGGCTGCCAATTAGCAGGGATAATTGTATCGTCTAGATCTTCGCCATAGTAAATTTCCGATTTTGTAACCTTGCCGCTAGTTGTCAGCCAAGTGGCATCGGTAGAGATGATTTCTGTGCTGCCGTCCTCGTAGCGAAGGTGATATTCTGCGATAACCTGCTGCTGATCCCCATAGATATTCTTTTTCCCGCCATCAAAGCCTAAAGTTCCCTTATACCAGCCATCTCCAGTAGAAAAGCTTAGTTTGATCTGATCTGATTTTTGAAAGGCCTCGGTCACATCATAGGTTTGAACTTGAACCCACTGGTCATAAGCCGTAACCCCAGGAGATAGGAACTCATCGCCCACCTTGTCATCGTTGATATACGTTTCATAAATACCTAATCCTGTAGCATACAGTCGGGCATTAGTGACCTTCGATAGAACACGAACGTCCTTTTTGAAAAGCGTGTTTTGAATGTTCTTATCTGGATGAGCGATCCATTCAGCTTCAAAGGGCTCAGACATTTTCCCAGTTTCAAAAAAGCTTTCTTTGGCGCAAAGAAGCATGTCTGAATCATAAAGGGAGACCTCGACGTGGTAACGAGTACGAGGAGTGAGGTCCAATGATACATCGAAGAAATTCGTTTCAAAGCTTTCCTTATCACTTTTGTAGATGGGCTGTTCATACGAGGTTGTCCAAATGACTAGCTGTTTGGTTACTTCTGTGTACTGATCTGCTTCCACAGTGAAGTCGATTCGCAACGAATCAAGCTGAAACCCGATCGGTTCGATCATGTGATTGATTAAAATGGTGGAAATGTTCATAATTACACGCCTCTTTTCTTATAATTTTGTAGAAAAATCTCCGCAGAAGGGATCAACAGGACTGATCCCTTCAAAGGCTTCCGTCCCTGTCATTTTTCTGATCACGGCGTCAATGCTAGCTTTATTTCCAGTATAGGTATTGATATAAGTAGAAACGGCTGGAATATCAAATAGATGGTACGGGTTGGCCGTTGAGACAAAAATAGTTGGAACGGATTTCATAAACCATGGTGCATCCGCCGCCATCAAATGAATCCAATCCAAACGAGTCGTTGTTTGATTGCTGGCGGTTTCGATGTTTGCGACATAAAGCGCTAAATCAAATTTTTCCTTCATTTCTGCAATGCCTTCTTCAAAAATCTCATGAAAATCTAACTGCTGGCGGTCATATAGGCTCACCTCGAAACCAAGTGCTTCCAGCTGGGTTTGGAAGTGATCGGAAACCTTTCCGCCTTCTTTAAATCCGCCGTCATCTGAATCCCCTAAAACAACTAGCCGGATTCTAGGGTAACGCGCCACCGTCATTGGCAACAGCTGATCGCGATCCTTGACTAAAGTCACTGATTTTTTCGCTGCCGCTGCTGCTTTTTCGGCATGCTCTATAAGGTTCACCGTCATTTTTTCTGGGGGCTTTGCTTCGAATAGGCCATGAGTCAGCTTAGTAGCCAGAATCCGCAACACCGCTTCCTCGATTCGAGCCAGCTTCAAGGTTCCATTTTCCAATGCTTTTTTGATAAAGGCGTAGTCTTCATCGATATTTTTATTGAAGAGAATCATGTCTATGCCTGCATTGATTGTCGCCGGCAACAGCTCTTCTCGAGGGAGAATGGCATTATAGCCGATCATTGGGGTAGCGTCGGTGATTGCTAAGCCGTTAAAGCCAAGCACATCCCGCAGCAGACCGTCAATCAATCGTTTTGAGGCTGAGGCTGGTCGCAGTTCTGCATCGGTGATTTCTGGTGAAAGTTTTCTTTCCCAGGCTGGCTGCAGAATATGCCCGATCATGATACTGGAGGTGCCTTGATCAATAAATGTTTGGTAAATTTTACCATAGGAGGCCATCCAGTCATCGGCAGACAAGGAATTGACCGTGCTTAAAAGGTGTTGATCACGTTCATCGACACCATCGCCGGGGAAGTGCTTAATGACAGGGATAATGTCATTCTCCTGGAGTCCTTTGATTTGAGCCGCAGCCATTTGAATGACTCGCTCTTGATCGCTGCCAAAGGTCCGAGTGTTGGTGATTGGATTGCGGAAATTTTTATCAATATCAACAATGGGTGAAAATGACATGTTGCAGCCTACCTGAGCGGCTTCGCTCCCGGCAACATTTCCCAATTCGTAGGCATGTATTGGCTCATCAGTAGCCGCAATTTGCAAAGGCATTCCGAACCATGTGCCCTCAGAAATAATCCCGTTCCCGCCTGATTCTAGGTTTGCGGAAAAGAATAATGGAATATCGCTGGCTTCCTGGGCTGTGGCTAATTGTCGTTTGATCTTGTCTGCTGAAGCGGGGCGATACATCATGCCCCCAGGACGATAGGTTTGGACAAATTCCTTAATGTTTACTTGGTCTTCATCCTGACCAATGACGAAAAAGAGCTGACCAATTTTTTCATCCAAAGTCATCTCCTGAAGCTTGCGCTGCAGCAATTGAACCTGTTTTTCTGTTAAGTAATACGGTTTTTTCGTTAAATCTACCATGAATGATGAGCCTCCCATTATTATTATCTATACGTGTTCACGCTTTCATTCTAGCTTGGAAAAAAGACGGCAACCATTGCGAAAAAACATCTGGTATGTGTTCATTTCACAGCTCCTTTCATTTATCGAAAAATGTGTCTTGCTTGAAGGATTCATTCATGAGATAGTTTAGACGAAGTCAGAAGACGACGTCATAGAAAAAAACAACTTAAGGAGAGTAAACCTGTAATTTTTCGACTTAGTGCAGGAAATGAGCGGTTTTTTGAAGGGAGAGGAGACTATGGAGGAAACGGTATTAAACATTTTGCAGGAGAAAAATCAGCCACGTAACTGGGATGAGTTAGGACCGGAAATGAAGCCTAAAAAGGCGGGTGTGTTGAAAAACGAGCCGGTGTATGAATTTTTTCATACGCTGGATGATTCGTTGGAGGTGAATCCGCAATCAATCGCTATTTCTGTTCAGCCGGTAAAATCTTTTATTCCCTATCATATCCATGACTATGTAGAGATCATCGTTCCGATTGTTGGCGAGTGCACGGTCATTACAAAAAATGATGAGCTGCATCTGCGAGAAAATGATTTGATTATCATTGGCAACCACACGATTCATCGAGTTGAGCCGATTAAAGCAGACAGCATTGTAATTAATCTAACCCTAAAGGATACCGCCTTCACGTTGAATGATTATCATTTTATGTATGAGGATCGTGTGACGAAAAAAGTCTCCTCCTTGCTCTTTTCCCTCCTCTCAAATGAGACACAGGGAGAAAATATTTATCGTTTGTTTCGAACACATCAGGACACTAAGATTCATCGACTGGTGGACGACATCATTCAGGAATATTACTATCCAGATGCACAATCGAATCAACTCATTCGCTTGGAATTATTGACTCTCTTTGCCAGACTTATCCGTTCAGCCGCAAATGAACAGGAGGTTATCTCTGGAGAAGAGGATGGATCGGTCAATCTATTGTCCTTACTGTTGTATATTGAAAAGAATTACGCTCAGATAACTTTGGAGGAGATGGCCCAGCATTTTGGCTTTAATCCCAATTACCTTTCCTCTTACTTAAAAAAACACACAGGCCTTACGTTTATCAAATTGGTTCACCTGCAGCGGGTCAATGTAGCTGCTGAATATCTAACCTATACAAATGCACCGATTGAACAGATTGCTTTAAAAGTGGGGTATGAAAATCCCTCCTACTTTTATAAGATGTTTCGCAAAAATTTAAAAATCCTACCAACAGAATATCGAGAGAAATACTCCTTTAACACGAAGAAAACCGATTGATGCGTCAATCGGTTTTTTAGAGCGTAAATTTTTGGCGGTATTGATTGGGAGAAAGTCCGGTTTGCTTTTTAAAATAGTGATAAAAATAAGCTTCACTGGAAAAGCCCAAGCGCTCAGCGATGAGCTGAATCGTCAGATCGGTGGTTTGTAATAATTGCTGCGCCTTTTGTGTGCGGATCTTCTGCGCATATCCGACAATGGTCATTTTTGTTTGGCGCTTTAATAAGCGGTTCAAGTATTCTGCATTATAATGGAGAGCTGTTTCGAGTTCTTTTCGGGAAATATTGCCAAAGCGGCTTTCAATTAGATGAATCACACGATTAACGAGGTAATCCTCCTTTGACAAATCCAGATCCACCTGCTGCAAAGAAAACTGATTGGCGTTCTCTAAAGCGTCTAATAAGCGTAAAATCAATCCTCGTTGAAAATAAGCGCGGCCAATTTTGGAAGTCGCAACTTCTAACTGCAGGGAATCTATGATGACGTGGAAGCCTTCGCTTTGATAAGGCAAGCAGGGAGAAAATTCAATATAGCTGCGCTTCCATTGAGAATCGGATTGCAAATTTTGCTGCAGGAATTGAAAGATTGGTCCCTCGCCAGAGTCAATAGCCAGCAGCTCTCTAAGCAGCGCGGGAGATAAATTTAAAAAGACAACGTTGCAGCCTTCCGAAAGAATCTCTCGATGCAGTATTTGAGTATTTAGCAAACAGCCTTCGCCAGCGTGAAATTGATATTCCTTGTCCTCGATGAAATTAGTCAGCTCGCCTTGTAGGACATACATCAATTCAAAGTTCTGGTTTTTGTGCAATGCTTGATATTCTTCATCTTCAAAGGCCGTAATGTCGCCATCCTGCACTTTAGTATAAAGAATCGTCTCACCAATTTTTTGCTTATAGAAAATCGCGATCGGAGAGCGGGTACTGATCTGAGGCAGCTCGCTATTCGTGGAATGCAGTTCAGAAAAAGGATCGTTTGTCATTGGACACCTCCATAAGGTCGGAAAAATGCAGGAAACGTTTTCTTCAAGTCGGTATTTTTCATTATATCACAGGGATTGACGAACTAGAATGGGGGATATCAGAGGAGGAACGAAGATGCGAGAAAAGAAAAAAATCAATCAGCATTGGCAATTTCATTACGGGGAAGTAGGAATCCCGAAAAGAACAGCGAAAAAAGCCCATGCGTTAGGCGGACTAACCGCGCCATTAGCTGGAGAAACTGGAGCTGCGGTGACCTATGGCGCAGGAGGCGAGCACTTTCTCAAGCTGATCGCGCAGGGGGATCCCCTTCAAGGATTAAAAAATTTAGCTGGCACCGATTTTACTTCTGGTCTTGATGAGCATTGGCAAATATTAACACTGCCTCATGACTGGAAAGTGAGGCAGCCGTTTAAACAAGACCCAGAACTGCTGATGTCAGGTTCAAAGGAAGAGGGGATCGGATATTATCGTAAGACTTTCCAGCTAGAATCAAGTCTTTTAAATATTAGTAGAGTTGTCCTTCATTTTGAGGGTGTGATGCGCTCAGCGGAAGTTTGGCTGAATGGCGCTTATTTAGGAAAGAATGATAGCGGATACACGAGCTTTTCTTTTGATGTCACCGAGATGGCTAAATATGGAGAAGAAGGCGCGAATGTATTGCTGGTGCGGGTAGACACGACGACCGGCCCAGAAGGCTGGTGGTACGAAGGGGCAGGGATCTATCGTGACGTGTGGTTAGAATTCCTGCCGTTGCTCTCGTTTAACTATGACAGTGCTTATATCTACACAAAAGAAATTCAAGAGAAGCAAGCGTTGTTAGGCGCAGAGCTCTTGGTAGAGAACGAGTCATCGGATACCGTGACCGTTTCGCCAGTGATAAAAATCAATGATCATGTGATTCAACTAGGTATCCAGACCTTAGCACCATATGAAAAACGGCTATTAAAAGAAACCTTTCAATTGCCGGAACCGTCACTTTGGACCCCTGAAAATCCTCATCTTTACGAAGCAGTGTTTCAAATGGAGACAGATGAATGCCGGAAATCATTTGGCATTCGCACCTTTCATTACGACACAGCAGGTTTTTATTTAAATGGAAAAGCTTATGAGCTGCGGGGAGTGTGTGAACACCAAGATTTTGCCGGAGTAGGGGTCGCATTGAACCAAGATATCGTAGATTATAAAATAAAGATAATGAAAGAGATGGGGGTAAATGCTTGGCGCAGCGCCCATCATTTTGCCTCTGAGGAGCTGTTAACTGCCTGTGATCGTTTTGGGATTTTATTGATGAATGAAAATCGCTTACTAGAAAGCACCCCTTGGCGAATGGCTGATTTGGAAAAAATGGTGAAGAAAAGTCGAATGCATGCTTCGCTAGCCTTTTGGTCCGCAGCGAATGAGGAAGTTATCGGCAATACAACTATGGGAAGCCGGATTGCTAAAAAGCTGGTGCATTGTATTAAAAGCAACAACTATGAAAGCTTAGTCGTTTCAGCAGAATTGCTTAATCCCGCGGGGCTAGTAAATGAAGAGTATCTAGCCAATTATGATGTCCTGGGCGTCAATTATCCAGAAGCCGATGTGATGGGACCAGGTGCGGCTAAAATTAAAGAAAAACATCCAGACTTGCCGATGATGAGTACGGAAAGTGCGTCTTATTTTTCTACTCGAGGTGTGTATAAAGACGATGAAGAGAAGTGTCAGTGTTCGAATTTTGGTTCGCTGTTTTCTATGGTCTTACCGGGAAAACGACGACCGGAAGACCCTGGAGCGGGAGGAACAGCGAAGCCGGAAAAGGTCATGAGATATTTAGCTGAACATCAATATATGGGCGGCGTATTTCTTTGGACAGCCTTTGATTATTATGGCGAGCCTTCTCCTTTTAGCTGGCCGGCTATTTCTTCACAATTTGGAATCGCTGATCTATGCGGCTTTCCCAAGGATTACTATTATTACTATCAAGCCTTTTGGCGTAAAGAACCGGTTCTGCATGTGATGCCTCATTGGAATCAGCAGGGGCTAGAACGCACTGCTGATGAGCAAGTAGCTATTCGTGTCTTTAGCAACGCGAGTGAGGTTGAGGTATTTGTTAATGGAAAAGGCTATGGCAGAAAATCTGTAAAGGATTGCCGCGCGGATTGGGAAGTTCCTTATGAGGAAGGGACATTAACCGCAATAGCGTACGAACAGGATGAAAGAATCGCTGAAGTGAGTCGTGAAACAAGTGGTACGGTACAAGCCATTCGCTGTGAACGGATTTTTACAGGAAAAGAGTACAGTCTTTATCAGTTAGAAGGAATAGATGAGCAACAGCGAGTGGTTCCCACAGCAGATAACAACCTGTCTATCTGTGTCGAAAACGGAGAAGTTGTCGGTTTGGCAAATGGAGATCCAATAAATCAAGCGGCGAATAGTTTGGAAAGTGTCCGTTTATTTCAAGGAAAAGCCCTGGCGATTGTTCGTTCAGGAGAAAAGGCTAGTCAAATCAAAGCGACACTACAAGATTAGCGTGCAAAGTAGTAGGCAGAAAAGAACCACCTATGAAAAGACCACAAAGCGCATGAATTTTGCATATGGCGAGGTGTTTTTTTCTAGCCTATACTTTGAGTACCAATTGAAAGCGGAAACAAAAAAGATGAAGGAGTGCAATTATTATGAATAAGAAAAAATTATCTCTAGCTTTAGGTATCTTAAGTATGAATCTTTTACTGATGTCCGGTTCTGTCGTAGGAGCGGCGATTGCTGCTATTTCGAAATCTTTCCCACAGGAACCGATCTCAAAGGTCCAAATGCTTAGTTCAATTCCCCAGTTAGGGCAATTAATAGCGACGCTGCTATTTACTTGGCTGACTTACAAAATAACTCGTAAGAATATCGGGGTTCTCTCTGTCGCCATTGTCGCCATTAGTGGATTATTGCCGATTTTTTACAACAGCAGCCTGAATATTATTCTAGCCTGCATGATCGCTTTAGGCTTTGGACTTGGCTTGATCAGTAATGTTGGTCCGGTATTGCTTCAGGAGCATTTTGAAGGAGAAGAACGAGCGACTGTCATGGGTTGGGCAGTGGGCTTTAACAACCTAGGAATGATGGGCTTTACTGCTATTGGCGGTGTCTTAGGAAGTACAAACTGGCAAAATCTTTTCTGGGTCTACGGTGCAGCCATTGTTATCTTGTTGGTGGTGTTAGTCCTGGTACCTAAGGATCGAAAATTATCTGAAGAGGAAGTATCCAAGCAACACTCAGTCAGCTTTGGCAAAACAGTGAAAAGTTTAAATGGCTATATATATGTGATGCTGATCGTTACCTTTGTTACCTCTCTTTGTCTAATGATCTTTATGGCGAATCAATCAATTTTATTGGCTTCAAAGGGGAATGGGACCGCCTATACCGCGATGGTCACTGCTTTAGGAAATGTTGGGGGAATCTGCACCGCCTTCGGATTGAAATACATTCGTAAACTTACGAAGACAGACACAATGGCTTGGGGCTTTGTCGCCTTTGGATTGTCCTATATCTGTATTGTCTTCTTCAACAATCCTGTTTTGCATATCGTTGGTAATATGTTTTCAGGGATGGGGATCGTTATGGTGAATGCGACGATTCCGTTTGAACTATCAATTTTGGCGAATCATCAACAATTTCCAGTAGCCATCGCTATGAACACCTTGATTTCCTCTTTAGCTGGTTTTGCAGCACCGATGCTCCTTGCCGCAACAAAAATTTCTGCGGGAACCAATTCATATCTTGCAGGGATCGTAATCAGTGGTCTTATGGCAGTAGTCTTGTTGATTACTCGCTTAGGAAGTCGGATCGAAAAAAAGTCTGAACAGGCAGCAATTCCTAAAGCTGAAGGAGTACGAGAGGCATAAAGGAGAGGCTTGTTCGCAAGCTAAAAAGCAGGCTCTATTCCATGTGAATGAGCCTGTTTTTTGCCTTTTTCTATGCGTAGCAGAAAAAACTTTTTAATACGGTGTTCATTCATTACTTAGTAATCGAGTATAAGGGAAAAAAAAGCTTAGCTCTTATACTCTTGTTTTCGCAGCTCATTCAGTTCGCTGATTTTTAGATAAATTTGTTTTAGTTCACTGTGTTTAATTTGGGGAGAAATGAACACTTTTGGGATGGTTAGTTCATTGTAGGTAGATCGATCTTTCAAAGGGACAGTGAGTAAAATATCTATGGGATCAGAAAAAGAATCCGCAAATACAATATTGAAATATCGTTTGATATGATTTTTTAAGCTTTCTTTGATAAGTTCGTTTACAAGCGCCGGAAAGTCGGTATCCAAAAAAAGGACAAAGGGTTCTTCAAAATAAGTTTCATAAGTCAAATAGGCACAGATGATCGAATAATGAGTGACAAGATAGTTTTTAGCGTCAAAAATTGGAGAAGCTGCTTCTTTTTTCGCTTGTTCATATATTTTTTGGCCTTTTTGATAAAGTGAGGGGATGTTATCTTTTATGTATAAATTTAAGTCGTAGTTCGTTATGTCGCAAGAAAATTGTGGGAAGAGCGTTGCGTGGTAATGGACTGAGAACAAGGTTTCCTTTATCCGTGCTTTTTTTCTTTTTGAGCAGCTAGCACGAACAAGCGGCTCTAAATGATGATAAACGGCTGTTACACTAGAGGCTATTTCTGTCGCTAATTCCTCATGTCCCTTCATAATTAGTATGCCCATATTCTGGGAGTAAAAATCTGCATTCGTCAACAAATAGAAGACAAAGAAATGTGCTTCTGTCACGGATAAACGATAGGAGCGAACAAGTAACGCGCGAACCATCTTAAACGGTGCAAAGTAGGTCGTATTTATTTTTTTTAAGAGTGCCCACTCTGTTTTCAAAACGACTGGATTCCCTGATTTATACCTAAAAAAATTAATAGCTAGAATAAGTGAAAGCTGGCTGCAGGTAGATGTTGCGAGGGATTTTGATAGAGACTGAGTCATGACCTCAACATCAGAAGAGATTTTATCGAATAACTGTGAGGAGAAGGGCCAAGTAATCCCCCGATAAACGCTCCAATAAATAGAATAAAGATAGTATCGTAAAGTATGCTCTTCTCCCGAAAATAAATACTGCCCTTTAGAATAGATCAACGTTAAGCCATACTTGTGAAGGTGCTTTTTTAATTTTGTCATCTGTCGCTGAATCGATGATTCACTTAAAAAGGTTTCTGCTTTGATTTTGTTGAGAGAGACGGAACCATGTTCTGTGAGCAACTTAATGAGAGTAAAGGGCACACAAGACTTTAAAACGCTATTTAGCAGCAATTTATATTCAAATTCTGTCAGGCAAAGTTTTACTCCTGCGCCTTTTTTTATTAAAAGCTTTCCAGTCTCTAAAAGCTCCTCTTTTTCAGAGAGCAGTTTCAAATGCTTATTAATGGTTTTCTTATTATAGTTAGTTTGGAATTCTAAATCGGAAAGTGTAATCCAGCCGGAATTTTGATAGAGTGTATCTAAAATTTTGAGCTCGCATTGTAATGAATAATCTAATAATGATGTAAAATCCATTGTTTCCCTCGTTTCTATTTT
>ERZ786685.10-NODE-10-length-72784-cov-6.939240_pt1 | contig 72784 bp, 70 predicted proteins | sample MGYA00433075_ERZ786685 | MGnify/ENA primary metagenome ERZ786685 (study PRJEB29978, sample SAMEA3491273) | human gut metagenome | biome: ENVO:mammalia-associated habitat; material: ENVO:feces | place: Bangladesh | collected 2010-04-07 ...
GACCTCTTCTAGAGGTGTTAAAAAGCCACCCGTTCTCACGGGTGGATGTGTTACTTACGCTCGGGAAAACGGAAGTCTCGAAGCGCAGTATTCAAAAATTGATTGAACTCTTTCATTAATAGAAACTTCTCTGTTGTCTCCATAACAAAATCATCGGCAGAAAGTATTTCTTCATCACTAATGAGTAATTCTAAATACATACTTTTATATTTCAAATAGTCTCCAATAGGGGTGTCAGCATAATCTTCATAGCCCCGCGGGATTCGCTTTAATTGATTTCCTTTCACCTGATAGTATTTTTTGAAGGCCGGCTTTTCAATAATAGAGAAAAATTGAGCTTCGTGTTCAATTAAAGCTTGACGAATACACTCTGTAGCGTCAGAAAACATATCCGCAAATAATCCTCCGCCTAAAAAAGACTGATTGTTTGGTTTCAAGAAAATAAAGTACCCACAGGGAATCGGCAGTTTTCCGTTTGGCCCGATATGAGCGCGAAAAACAGGATTATAAGGTGATTTATCATGACTAAAGCGTGTATCACGATTAAGCTTGAAAGTTAAATTTTTTGCTGGTATCAAAGGACTATCAGGATCTTTTTCGTGAAGACTTTGAGAGAGACTGTCTATCAATTGATTGAACGCTTCAGTTGCTTCCATACGAGCTTGCTTTGTTTCGTGGAACCATTCACGGTTGTTGTTTTTCTCTAATTCAGATAAGTAGTTAAAGATTTTTTTGTAGGTCATAAAAGTTCATCCTCCTGGGTTAGTTCCGATAATTGTTGTGATCCAAGCAGTTCTTTGAGAAACTGTTGAGGATCAAAAGTAGATTGATAGTGAGACAAGGTTTCAAATATAAGGGTTTGCTCATCTAAAAATTCCATGTTTTGTTTTTGATGAAAAATTGTTCCTAGCTTTGATTTTTTTAAAGAAGAATAATCAAGCTGGGAAGGATTGAGTCGCTTTTGTTGAATAGCGAAGGGGATTCTCTTTTTACACTCACAGCTGCCACCAGCTACTCCACAATGGGTACTCAAAAAACTTCCCATTCGTTTTCGTGTGCGAGATAGCTTCTTTCGATAGGCTTCCGGTGTCATTTCTAGTAAGCCACCGGCTAGCTGACTATTCATTTTAAACATCGTTCCCAAAATAAAAACACAGCGATCTTGAGGACTTAAGCACTGCAACATAATATTTGTGCAGGAAAGTTTTAATTCCTCAGCAAGCTCGTCTTCTTCTAAGCCGAAATAATTTTCATCAGTTACTGGAATCGACTGTTCTAGATCCTCTGCCATAAGATCAAAGGTCAGTTTTTCTTTAAAGGACCGCTTTTTTTGATTATTTATCAGATAATTGATGGCAATTCGATAAACCCAGGTGCTAAAGCGACTATACTGCTTAAAAGAAGATAGGTTTGTCATTGCCTTAAGCAGAATTTCTTGCGTTGCATCTTCAGCATCAAAAACATTTCCCAACATCCTTAAAGAAAGATTGAATACACTGTCTTTAACCGAAGTTAATAACTCTGCTAAAGCATCGGAATTCCCTGCCAGTGAGGCTTCAACGAGTAGTCTTTCTTGATCGTTTTCCATTATTTCCCTCCTTTAACCCATTAGACAAACGAAGAGGATAAGTGTGACATAAATTGTCCAGCTTTCTTCTATTTTGTCAGATTTTTCCTTTTTTTGCTATGAATAATTCAAGACAAATAATCTTCAACACTCTATTCAACAGTTTCTGATCATTCATAAAGTGTTGAACTTCTTTTGATTAATGTTCGACAGTTCTTCAAATAGAAGAGGAACAATAACTGGCATCGTGCTTGCTTAATGAAAAGTGAAGGATGGATTTCTCTCTACTAAAAATTTAGATTGACTTTGAAGCAGCTTTTTTTAATATAAAGAGAAGGGGGAAAGTGTATGAAAGAGGAATTATTAAATTATTTAAAGAATCAAACCGCTTTTCTCAATTTAGAGGATCTTAGCGAATTATTTACCGCCTCAAAATTGGCTGAGGTTTTCAAGGTAAAACGAAATACGGTAAGCCAATACCTAAATCAACTGACTGAAAGCGGAGAGCTTGTAAAAATAAATTCCAGACCGGTTTATTATTTTCACAAAGGAGCCTTTGAAAAGCAATTTTTTGGGTTACGCACGAATCATTATGAAAGCGTTCAAATGATTTTAGCTGAACAGCCGATGTTTGGGAAAGAGCAGGACTTCTTTTCGCTTTTGATTGGCCATGATAAAAGTCTCAATCGAGTCATTGAACAAATCAAGGCGGCGCTTAATTATCCTGATGGTGGTCTGCCGGTGCTGATCAATGGGGAGAGCGGTACTGGGAAAAGCTATCTAGTCAAGTTGGTTCATCATTACTGCATTCAAAAAGAGCTGTTACCAGAAGATGCACCTTTTATCACCCTAAACTGTGCTCAATATGCGAACAATCCTGAATTGTTGACGAGTAATCTTTTTGGCAGTGTGAAGGGAGCCTATACAGGAGCAGAAACGGATCGAAAAGGAGCCTTTGAAGCTGCCGATGGTGGGATACTGTTTTTAGACGAGGTACACCGCTTAAATGCGGAAGGTCAGGAAAAGCTCTTTACGTATTTAGATCAGGGAGAGATTTATCGAATGGGAGACACTAGTCACCCAATAAGTGTTCATACCAGGTTGTTTTTTGCAACAACAGAGGATTTGACAAGTAATTTTTTGAATACCTTTATTCGGCGTATCCCAATTCAGGTGACGATTCCTTCTTTGCAGGAGCGAGCGAGAAATGAACGCTTAGAATTGATCTATTCTTTTTTGATCCATGAACAGACGAAAGTCAAACGGGAACTGCTGATTACAGGTCAGACTTTAGAATTATTGGCGAGTGGAAACTTTAAGGGAAACATCGGTGAGCTTAAAAATATCATTAAGGTCATGACAGCTAAGGCACTTTCTGAAGTAAGTCCTGACCAGCCAGTAAAGCTGACTATTTATCACTTGCCAGAATCTTTGCTTTCAATGAATAGTTCTAATTTGCAAAACTCACTGCCTGAGGAAGTTTTGATCAATAGTGAATCGCGTCTGGATACTTTAATGTTAGCAAATACCCAGAGTCAGAAAAGAGTAGAGGATTCTTTTACTAAGATGATTTTAGAATATCAAAAATCTCAAGGGCGATTAAGCGACTGTCAATTGAATTTAAAAGAAATCGTCGATCAGCTATTTGATTACCTGCTGTTTGAAACGGATCGTCAGCAAAAGCATGAGATGCTCTTGTATCTCACTCAATATGTTCGTGAAACTTTTCGACAAATGGAAAGTGCTTATCAGATTAAGTTTAACGGTAATAGTGTCTATGCTGTCGGGTACTACTTATTTCAGCGAGGTTCTAGCCGTTGGATGTCTGAGGACACTCAAATCATGGAGCTGATACGTCAGCTAGAAACGCAAATCTCTGAAGCCTATCCAGCGAGCTATTATTATGTTCAGAGAATTCTTGAGCTATGCAAGCCAAAGGTAGATATCGAAATATCAGCAATGGATCGCATTGTATTGACTTTATATTTGAAAAAGGCTGATTGGACGAAAGAGCAAGGAATGGCAAAAGCGGTAATCGTCGCTCATGGTTATGCGACGGCCAGCAGTATTGCTAATGTAGCCAATCGCTTTTTAGGAAAAGATGTTTTTGAATCCTTTGATATGCCTTTGGATGTGACACCGCAGCAAATAGCGGAAGAAATTTTGGATTATAGTGAAAACAATGATATCTCAAATGGGTTGGTTATTCTAGTAGATATGGGTAGTCTCAAGGAAATTTATCAATACTTTCCAAAACAAATCAACGTTCCGATCGTTATTATGAACAACGTAACTACACCATTAGCCATCGCTGTGGGTGAAAATATCAAGTTTCAACGAACGTTGAATGAGCTGGCAACTAAATCTGCCGAGGAAGCACATTTTGATTGGGAAATCATTTATCCTAAGGAAAACCGAACCAAAGCGTTATTGACTACCTGTCAAACAGGGATCGGAACAGCTACGCAAATTTGTCATTTACTTGAAAAAAGCTTGCCTAGTACGTGTGAGTTGAAGATACTTCCTTACGAGTATCGTGTTTTAGAAGAGAAAAAACTAGATGAGACTGTTTTTTCAGTTTATGAGGTGTTAGGAATTATTGGTACCGATGATCCTCACATTCCAAAGATGCCATATTTATCGTTAGAGGAACTGATTTCTGGTGATGAACAGCAGATCCTTACAGAATGGTTAACATCAGTGATGACGGAGGAAGAAAATCAGATTTTCAATACCAATGTGATTCGTAATTTCTCTTTGGAAAAGGTTATAGATTCAGTTACCATACTTGATACAGATAAGGTCATGAGGGAGATTGATCTATTTATGCGTGACTTAGAGTTGGCTGGAAGAATTCAGCTATCAAACGCGAAAAAGCTTGCTCTTTATGTACACGTTAGTTGTTTGATCGAACGGCTGATACGAAATGTTCCGATTGAGACCTACGAAGGTTATGCGGAACTGTATCAGTGTCAAAAAGAACTCTTGGAAATCATCAAACAGGCGTTTAGTGTCATAGAAAGAGATTATAGTGTCACGATCCCTGATTCTGAACTCGCTTATATATTCGATATTATCCATGAAAAGTCTGATACTTCTATGAAAGACGAAGAATTTTAGCAAAGCAAGCGGTGCGCCACTAAAGTTGGCACACCGCTTGCTTTTATTATAAGTGTAGAAGAGATTGAGAGGTGAATCGTATTGGAAAGAAAACTGGTTCTAGCATCCCATGGCAAGTTAGCGTCAGGAATGCGTTCTTCTTTAGCACTGATCTGCGGAACTCAAATAACAGTGGAAACATTGGATTGCTATTTAACAGAAGATTTCGACTTAGAAAAAGAAGTAAATGAACTGTTGGAAAAGTATCATCAGCAAGAATTGGTTGTGGTGACTGATTTATTCGGCGGCAGCGTAAATAATGAATTTTTAAGCCATATTGATCGTTCGGATTTCTATTTAGTCGCAGGAATGAATTTGCCATTTTTAGTAGAACTAACGATGCAGTTGCAAAGCGCTGACTCTCTGCCGCAGCTTATCGAAACAGCGTTGGAGTCATCGAAACAGATGATCCAATTTTGTAATCAAGTGGTTAAAAAGGAACTAGCAGAAGAAGAATTTTAATCATAAGAAATGGAGGAGAAAAAATGATTTTACTAACAAGAGTGGATCATCGATTATTGCATGGGCAAGTGGCATTTTCATGGACGCAGGGGTTGGGAGCCGATTGTATTTTGATCGCAAATGATGACGTTCCTACAAATGAACTGCGTAAAACAACGATCAAATTAGCCAAGCCGCAGGGAGTCAAATTGGTTATCAAAAATATCGAAGACTCGATTGCGGCACTTCAAAGCGGCGTGACAGACAAATACAAATTGTTTATCGTCGTGGAATCGATCGCAGATGCAAAAAAACTAGCAGATGCGTATCCGCAAATCAAAAAAATTAATTTAGGCGGCATCAAAGCAAAAGAAGGCACAAGAAGCATCGGGAAAGCGGTAAATGTTCTACCAGAAGAGGAAGAAGTTCTAAAGGAAATGGTAAACAAAGGGATTGAAGTTGAAATTCGACAAGTTCCTATCGATAAAAAAGTCGCTGTCACTGAAGTTCTTTAAAAAAGAAAGGTTGAAGAAATATGCTTATTCAAGCAATTTTACTTGGGTTAGTCGCGTTTATTGCTCAGTCTGAGTATGCGTTAGGGACCTCACTCTTGTCCCGACCAATCGTAACGGGATTATTTACGGGGATCGTACTAGGAGATATGAAGGCCGGCATTATTATGGGGGCAACATTAGAGTTAGCATTTATTGGTTCCTTCTCAGTCGGAGCGGCGATTCCGCCGGATGTTGTTACTGGTGGTGTTTTAGGAACCGCCTTTGCGATTACCGCCGGTGCAGGAACAGAAACAGCTTTGCTTCTAGGATTGCCAATTGCGACCTTGACATTGATTCTGAAAAATATTTATCTTGGAATTTTAATTCCAATTATGAACCAAAAGGCTGATAAATACGCTGAAGAGGCCAATTATAAGGGAGTTGAGCGTATGCACTTAGCCGCTGGTCTGGGACTTTCTTTGATGCTTGGTTTAGTCGTAATGATCTCATTTATGGTAGGTAGTAAAACGGTTGGTAATTTGCTAGCTATGATTCCAGAATTTATTCAACACGGCTTATCTGTGGCGACCGGTTTGATTCCAGCATTAGGGTTTGCGATGCTTGCTAGATTATTAATCAATAAGCAAGTGGCTCCGTATTTCTTCTTAGGCTTTGCTCTAGCTGCTTATTTAGAAATTCCGGTAACGGGAATCGCTATTTTCGGCGCCATCGTTGCGGTGGTTGTGGTGAATATTATGAATGTGCGCGGCGGTCAGAATAATAGTGCTCAAACTTCAACAGGGGAGGTAGTTGATGATGATGACTTCTAATGAAAAAGATGAGTTAAAAATCACGAAAAAAGATTTAAGCAAGGTGTTTTGGCGCTCTTTCCAAATGGAATTCTCTTGGAATTATGAACGTCAGATGAATCTCGCCTACTGCTACGCCATGATTCCAATCCTGAAGAAACTATATAAAACTAAAGAAACAATGGCTGCCGCATTGAAGCGCCACTTAGAGTTCTTCAATACGACTCCACACATTGTAACGTTGATTTTGGGGATTAACGCAGCGATGGAAGAAGAAAATGCCAACGATCCCAATTTTGATGTTTCAACCATTGATAATATTAAAACCTCGTTAATGGGCCCGTTAGCCGGAATTGGTGACTCCTTCTTCTGGGGGACCCTACGCTTGATCGCTACAGGTGTAGGAACGTCGCTAGCCATGCAAGGAAATATCTTAGGTCCGATTCTATTCTTGGTTATTTTTAATATTCCACATTTATTGTTCCGCTATTTTGCGACTTCATGGGGCTATAAATTAGGGACAGGGTTTTTGAAGAAAATTCAAGAAAACGGCATGATGGGCAGTCTAACATTAGGCGCTTCGATTATTGGGTTGATGGTTGTTGGTGGAATGACCGCCTCAATGATCGATATCAACATTCCACTAAAAATCGGTACAGGAGAAAATGCTGTGACCGTACAAAGTATTTTTGATGATATCGTACCAAGAATCTTATCCTTAGGCGCTTTCGGAGCAGTCTTCTATCTGTTGAAAAAGGAAGTCAAAGCGTTGACGATTTTATTAGGGTTAGCTATTTTTGGCATCCTTGGTTCATGGATCGGTCTCTTTTAAGAATGGAGGAATAGAATGACAACAAAAACAATGCTTGATTACATCAATCAAGAACAGGAAACATTGGCTAAAATTTTGAAGGACTATGATTTTTCCAGCGATTCAAAATTTTCTACAATGGCTACCGTCACCATTTTGGCCACCGGCTCTTCCAACAATGCCTGTTTATCTGCGAAGGCAGCGTTTGAACAGCTGGCGGATGTGAGCATCACTATTGAAGAGCCTTATAACTTCAACCATTATGGACGATTGATTAAGGGAACAGATACAATCATCGGTGTGTCGCAAAGCGGAAAGAGTGCTTCCACCATTGATGCGATGAAGCAATTAGATGAGCAGGAAATTCAACGAATCGTTTTGACGAGTGATCTAGACAGTCCGATTGCTCAAGTCGTCGATACTGTCATTGATTTAAACACTGGAATTGAAACAGTTGGTTTTGTAACGAAAGGTTTTTCGGCGACAATTTTACAGTTGATTTTATTGGCGATCAAAGTAGGGGTATCGAAGAATAAAATTGATGAGCAACGTTTGGTCGAGCTGAAGGAAGAATTACAGAAGGTGATTGAAAAAATTCCAGCAGTCATTGCCCAATCTGATGAGTTTTTTAAACAGCATGAACCGCTTTTGAAGCTTGGTGGTCGATTTGTTGCTCTAGGCTATGGACCAAACTGGGGAACGGCGAAGGAATTTGAGACGAAATTCACGGAAACAGTTCGCCGTCCCAGCCAAGGCTTTGAACTGGAAGCATATATGCACGGCCCTTATCTAGAAGCAAATTGGGAGCATACACTGTTCTTCATCGAAACACCAAGCGTCAATCAAAGCAGATCACAAGCATTAGCGGATTATATGGATAGCTCTGTCGGAAGTATTCTAAAAGTAACCACAGAAAAAAGTTCTGATAAGAATACTTTGGGCCTAGCTGTCACGATTCCAGAGATTTTCTCACCATTACTATTGATTATTCCATTCCAATTATTGGCTTATCGCACAGCGACAGCAAAAGGAATCGATTTAAGCAAACGAATTTTTGATGATTTTGATTCGGTATTAAAAAGTAAAATATAAAAGTTGAGGAGTTTAGAACATGTTGAAATTTAACGAGCAGCAACAGATTGATGATATTCAAGGAGCTTTGGCATTACGTCCACAGGTCGAACAAATTATCGACGAAGTTATGGAAAAAGGCTATGACAATATTTTTTATCTAGGGATTGGCGGAACCTATGCATCGGCTATGCAAGCAGTAACATACATTAACGGCCGCAGTGATTTACCAGCATATGTGCAACATGCAGCAGAATACTACACTACCGGAAACCGTCGATTAACTAAAGATTCACTGGTCATTCTTTCCTCAGTGACAGGAACAACTGAAGAAGTCGTCCGTGCGGTGAAGGAAATCAAAAAAGTAGGGGCTACACTATTAGGCTTTATTGATACTGAGGGCACTAGCTTAGCGGAAAGCTGTGATCATGTGATTACTTATCCGGCGCCTGGAACGGAACAAATCAAATTCTTTATGGCTGCAGATCGCTTGATGAATAAAAATGGAGATTTTCCTGATTATGAAGAATACTATGGTGAGCTGGAACAATACCTAGCGAAAGGGTTAGTAGAAGCTGAGAAACAAGCGGAGGATTTCGGACGTGAATTTGCTGAAAAACATCGCCATGATGCTATGCATTACTTTATTGGAGCCGGAAATCAATGGGGAGCCGTGTATTCTTACGCGATGTGCTACTGGGAAGAACAAAGCTGGCTACGTTCTAAATCCATTCATGCAGCGGAATTCTTACATGGTACATTAGAAATCGTGGACGAAACAACGCCAGTGACTTTGTTCTTAGGAGAAGATGAACAGCGACCATTGGCAGAGCGAGTGAAAAACTTGCTGCCACGTATTTGCGGGAACTATACCTTCATTGATTCAAAGGATTATCCGATTGAAGGTATCAGTGAGAAAAACCGCGGACGCGTATTGCCGCATCTATTGATGCATTGTGTGACCCAACGAATCGATGCCCATGTAGAGAAATTAAATTGTCATCCGTTGGATATTCGTCGCTATTACCGTCAGTTTGAGTATTAATTTAGAAACCTCTTTGCATGAGCAAAGGGGTTTTTTACTGGTATATTAAATAAGAAAGCACATTCAAAGCATCTAGCCCAACAACACTATATATTGTGTTGTTTTTTTACATATCACGAAATAGACACAAAATCTAGACTTTACTTCGAAAAAAAATAGGAGTACTATTATCAAGGATTTGAAAGAAAATTTTAGTTTACTGAGAGAGGATGGATGAAACGATGCTATTGATCGCTGGCACGATTGGTGCGGGGAAAAGCAGTCTGACAGATATGTTGTCACAGGAAATGAACTCAAAACCATTTTATGAGAACGTGGATGACAATGAAGTACTGCCATTGTTTTACTCGAATCCAGAAAAATATACATTTTTGTTGCAGGTATTCTTTTTGAATAAACGCTTTTTAGCGATGAAGGATGCCTTGCCGCAAGCAGATAACGTATTGGATCGTTCGATTTATGAAGACAGTCTGCTTTTTCACTTGAATGCAGATCTTGGTCGCGTAAGTTCGGAGGAAGTGAAGCAATACGATCATTTGCTAGATACGATGTTAAAGGAATTGGAGCATACAGCGCCGAAAAAAAGACCCGATTTGCTGGTACACATCAAAGTCTCATTTGATGTCATGCTGGAGAGGATTGAAAAACGTGGCCGAGATTATGAACAAATCGCTACGAATCCAGAGCTATATGATTATTACAAGCTGGTTAATGAACGTTATGAAAAATGGTTTGACAGCTTCACGATTTGTCCCAAAATTCAAATTGATGGAGACCGCTATGATTTTGTTGCTGATCCAAAGGCAGCAGAAATCGTGATCAATCAAATCAAGGAAGAAACCAACAAGCTGAACGTATTAACGTTCAAGAACGCAAGCTATTATTCAAGTGAAAAGATGGAAAAAGGGATTTTTTAAAACGTCCTTTTTTTCTTGCTAAATAAAGAACGACCGTTTTCTAGAAGGAGCCAATTATGTTAAAGTATTTCAAGTTTTTACTTCATCAATTAAAAGGCTGGCCACAACAGAATTATTATTTATTTTTCTTTAGTTTAGGCTGCCAGGTGATGACTTTAGTTAATCAGCCAATCACCTTTCTTACAGTGATTACCTTTATTGGAACGACTCTAGGGGTACTGTGCATTCTCTCGATTAATGCCGCGAAATCGGTCAATGGTATTTTAGGAATTATTTCTGCGATTTGCTTTATTTATGTAGGCTATTCCGCTAAAAACTACTTAAGCATCGGGGAACAAATCGCTTATATGATCACACTGGATATTCCCGTATTGCTAAGTAAAGAGTGGAACCATAATATGGCGTCCAAGATTCGCAAGTTTACTGGGAAAACCTGGTTTGTGGCAATTATCAGTACAATCGTTGTGTACTTTGCTTCCGGCTTTCTGATTCAACGCTTTACAGACGATCCTCGTCCTTGGATTGATGCAATCGCCTTTTCAATTAGCCTAAGTGCAGGAATCATCAGCTTCTTGCGTTACAATAATCAATATTTCTGGTGGCTGGCTTCAGGACTTGCTCAGATGGTCCTCTGGTACATTTCCTTCAAACATGGCTCCGCAAGCTTAGCGATGTTTGTAAACAGCTCCGTCTATTTGATCAATGACGTTTTGGCATTTACCGTTTCTCCTTGGTATAACAAAAAGGAACGGGAAAGAATGCAACGGATGGAAGAAGAGTATTATCATCTGAGCCACTGATTTAATATAGAAGAAAGGATCTCGATGACTTTTTTGTCATGGAGATCTTTTTTATTGATCTGAAAGCAGCCATTCAATTTCATCCGTAATCCAAGCGCCAGGTTTTCTTATAGGATCAAACGGTACCCAAGAGCTTTTCATAAAAATCTTCTCTGCTTGCCAATAGCCGTTGACGGATTGTTTTTCTTTTAGGTAGTCGATCGCTTGGCGACACTCAACGCGATCTAGCTGATCCTCTGCTTTCAAAACAGTTAATGCTTCGATGATATTTGTTCGATAAGGATAGGGATAAAACAGAGTGAGCAAGTCATCGTACAGATATTCATTATTCATTTCATGGAAAATAACTCGATGCTTCAATAGAGAAGCAATTCCTTTATCCAATTTTGCCTGAAGTCCTGGAAAATCACCGTATTTAGCGGCGTACTCGGAGAGAGCTTTAATTGACTTAACTAAACCATCGTAACAGGGAGACTTTCCGACGCAACCGCCAAAGCGATGAAAAAGATCTTTGCCATGCCAATCGGAAGGTTCATTCTTAGTAAATGGAAAGTAAGAAATAATCCATTGAATTCCTTTTTCCGCCCAGTTCTTTTTACCAGCACGCAAAAATAGTAAAGTACAGAGTGCGTTGTGACAGGCTAAAATTCCTTCTTGTTTTCCAGTTAATGAAAATCCTTCTTCAAATGACACATGAGTGTGCAGAGTTTCCAGCATCGTCTGCACCTGATCAAGCCGCTCGAAATAAGGAATTTCTGAAAGCTCCGTTAATAAGAACTCTAGTTTTCGCAAACCGGTAAATGTATCTGTACGGAAAGGTTCAGCTAATATATTGGTAATGACCTCAGAGTTTTCTAATAAGTTCTCGATTTCTGAAAACTCAAGCGACTGTTTGTTTCTAACCATTTTTTTCAATTTTAAAGCAGAATCTAACTTCAAGTCGTTTGTCATTTTATCAATCCCTTCAATAATACTTTTAGTGTAGCATTTCGACACAAGAGGCGAAAGAGGAGACGTTCGACTAAATCTAAATACTTTTTCACCTTTTAATATAAAAAATCAGAATCCAGCTTGATGAAAATAAGATTATTATTTGAATTTTTAATGAATCATAGGATTTAAAGCTGAAAATAAGCTATTGTAAAGGTATTCAGAATTCAAGTAGAAGAGGAAAACGATGAAATATTTGTATCAGCAATTATTAGCTTTTTGGTCCCTTATTCTTTTGACAGTCGTATTGATCGGCATATCTTTTACCAGCATCAATAAGCGGACATTAGTCAATCAAAACTACAACCAGATTAGAGAATACATTGAGTCCGTCAATGATTCGTTGAATAGTGATCTATCAAATCCTTATACCAATCCCTACGGTAACCTAACTAGTGAAGAGATTCTACCTTACCATTTAGCTAACGCTGAACAAGTGCTAGCCCAACAGGGAATTAAGTTCGTCTTGATTGATAGTAAAAAGAATGTGGTCTATCCTTCAACGCGAACCGAAATCAAAGAGTCCTTATTAAACGATTCAGAATGGAAAAAACTAAGAAACGGTGAAAGTATCTATAAAACAATCAAATATGATTTAACTGGTGAGCCTAATCAAACGTCCTATGTTCTTTCTAATCGGTATGTTTCCAATGAGTTTTCTGGTGTCTTAATTGCTTCAAAATCCGCTAGAGACCTAGAAGAAAGTGAAAAAAAGATTTCTGACAATCTTCTGAAGGGCTTCATTATTTCCTCCCTGTTTGGTGGCGCGATCAGTTTTGGCCTAGCAGCAAGACAGGTGAAAAAAATAAATGATTTGAAACGAGCGGTTAATCAAATCTCTAATGGGAATTATGAAATAGAAATCGAGGAAAAAAACAATAAAGATGAGTTTAATGAACTGGCCCATGATTTCAATAAAATGGCGGTGTCCTTACAGGAAAACGAAAAGGAAATCATTCGCCAAGAGGAATTACGTAAGCAGTTTATGGCAAATACCTCTCATGAAATGAGGACTCCGCTAACGACAATCAAGGGACTGCTGGAGGGGCTTGAATATGGCGCGATCCCAGAAAACCAAAAGGGAAAAGCTGTATCGTTGATGCAAAATGAGACCGATCGACTCATCCGTTTAGTGAAGCAGAATTTAGATTATGAAAATATCAGAAGCCATCAAATCACTCTCTCTTTAACAACATTTAATGCAACAGAAGCCATCAATAATATTCTGACGCAACTGAATAAAAAAGCCGAGTCAATGAATGATCACTTGCTCCTATCAACTCCAGATTCTGTTGAAGTATATGCGGATCACGATCGTTTCATTCAAATTATGGTGAATATTATTCAAAATGCCATTCAGTTTACCGAAAACGGCGAGATAAAAGTCGCAATCAAAGAAACGGATTCAGATGTATTTATCACCGTCGAGGACAATGGCATCGGCATGACTGAAGAGGAACAAAAAAATATTTGGGATCGCTATTATAAAGCCGATCCGTCAAGGAAAAATACGAAGATAGGCGAGTCTGGACTTGGATTATCGATCGTAAAGGAACTAGTGCGACTGCACCACGGTTCAATTGAAGTGACCAGCCGAAAAAATGAAGGAACGACCTTCCTGATACAATTTCCTAAAGAAAAATATAATCATCAGTAAAAACCGTGGAGAGATAGCTGCTATTGATTTTTGCTATGTCTTTTCTTTGAGAGGTATCCGGTATGGTGGAGTGTCTGAAAAATTAAAAAATGGAGGCCAATTTATGAAAGCTGTTATTTCTGGAAGTATTGTTTTCCAAGAAGAATATCGAGGTATGGAAAAAGATTTCAGTAAAAAAGGCATTGAATTAATTGATTATCCTCACTCATATCAGATCCTAGACAAAGAGTATCCAGAAATCTTGACGACTTTTTTTAAAATATCGCAACAGCGGATTTATTTTTTGTATTTAATCAAGATCGAAAAGGGGTATCAGGCTATATTGGTGCCGCAACTTTTTCAGAAATGACGTATTGTCTGATGCAAAATCTTATTCATGGAAAAAGGATCAAAATAGTCTTATTTAAGGAACCATCAGAGGGAAATTTTTGTTTTGGTGAGGTAGATCGCTGGCTAAAGAATGGCTGGATGGAAATCAGACAGCCTAACAATTTGGCATAACAAAGGTGTGGGCAGAAGACTGCTCACACCTTTTTTGACTTTTTATTTATACACTACAAAATCACTTGAAAATTATGATTCACTTTTGCTTCGATTCGTGGGTGAATTTTCAAATAGTCGGCAATTAATTCGGTCATGTCGATTTGGATTTCTCGGACAATTTTCTCCGCACCAAACATCGCGTAATTTCCTCCGCCGATTGCCCGATATTGATTTGTCACCACTTCCAGCATTTGTTGCGGAAGAACGGGGTGACCTTTAAAACGAAGTTCGGTAATCCGTTGGCCAACAGGCTGTTTCATATCAATCGTGTACTGAATCCCTTCATACATGTCATAATTGTAGTACTGTGGCTTAGGCTGAATAAAGGCTGGATTGAATACGATTTGGTTATTTTCTACAGCTAAATAATTTGCGGTCTGCTCCAACGCCGCTCTCAAATCTGCACCATTGATTTGAATAACTGCCAGAGTATTCGGATAAATATAGTTGGTGATGACGTCCCGCATCGTGATCGTCTCACCAAAGCCTTTTCCTTCATTATTGAATAACGCAGTTCCAGAAATCTCTGCGCCGCTGGCAAATAATTGTACACGATTAATAAACTCTACATAGGGATGTTCCTCAAGACGAGCCTGCATCGGATCACTAATACGCATATTTCCGTTCACTTTACCTAAGGGTTGATCCAACCATGTCTCTAGTTTTTCTTCTACCGGTGCGATCGCTGCAAGAATTTCTGGATCAGGCTCTGATTTTTCAACTGAGTGTAAAGCAACCTGGTGATCTGTAACAACCACTTGATCCTCCTTCTTCTCGACGGTCAGACGAACTTCACCGATGAACTCGCCACGATAGCCTGGCTGAACAACGGGAACACCACGAACCGTTTCAGCAATTTTCCTGTGCTGATGACCAGTGAAAAGGGCGTCAATGCCTTCAACCTGCTGCAATAGCTCATAGCCTTCATTCTCTCCAGTTATCGCTTCTGTGTCCTCACCGGTCAACAAGTCTTTTTCAAATCCGCCGTGGTAACTGACGATTACCAAGTCTGCTTGTTTCCTTAATAGAGGAACATATTCTTTTGCTGTTTCGACGACACTCTTAAACGTAATTCCTGCTAAGGTTTCTGGCTTTTCCCAGTGAGGAATGTATTGTGTCGTTAATCCCAAGATAGCAATTTTTACGCCCGCCTTTTCGATAATCTGATAGGCGTTTCCAAAGTACGGCTGGTCATTTTTGTTCACCATATTGGCTCCTAATATAGGAGCTTGATAATTCTTAATCGCTTCCTTGAGATAATCCACGCCATAGTTAAACTCATGATTTCCTAACACTTGAACATCATAGCTCATTTGATTAATCAAGCCTGTAAGCTCTTTGGCTGAACCATATTCTTTAGCAAGATAATAACTCAAAGGAGACCCTTGGATGAAATCACCATTTTCAATCGTAATTACCGGTCCATTTGCTTTAGCCCGTAATTCCTTCAGTTTCGACGATACTTTAGCTGCTCCTAAGGCCAGATCGGTTCTGCCGGAATAGTCTGTTGGTGAAACGTAGCCATGCATATCACTCGTTTCTAAAAACGTAATGTTCATTCTGTGTGCTCCTTTAGCTGACTCAAAATAGAAAGACCGAAGCGTATTCAGCTGTTCGGTCTCTTTTTCTGATTTATAATGCCTTAATCCTTCATTTGAAGTGTTTTTAAAATGTTGCCTGGAATAAAGTTTTCTGTTGTCTGGCGAACAATCCTTCCTTGATCGAGATGATAAAGGTTATACCCATGACGTTCTTCAAAGCGTACGAAGCCATCGCCTTCATCTTCACCAACAAAGGACATACTCGATACAGTAAAATAGGGGATCCCATTAATTTCATCAGTAAATGTGTGATGGGTATGACCGTTTAGGATACAGCGAATATCATAAGGTGCGATTAGCTTCAAAAAACGTTCGGTGCCAGGCCATTTTGGTATACTGCTTTGGTGAGACAGTAGATGATGATGGGTGACCAGGAAAATCGGTTGGTCTTTTTCTTGCTCTAAGGCTTCTTTCAGCCATTGGAATTGCTGATCGTCCACTATACCATCTGCGTATCCATAGCTTGAATTATCAAAGGAAATCACCGTAAACTCAGGATATTTGACTATCTGGTTGTACGGGGCAGAGGAGGCGGCTTCATCGCACCAGCCCACCCAAAAATGTTCTTTGATGTCGTGATTGCCTAAAGTAACAAGGATCGTCGTTTCTCCTAGCGCATTTTCCAGCCAAGTCTTCAAGTATCGATAATCGTCTATTTCGCCATCTTCGGTTAAATCGCCGCTGATAATCACAAGGTCCAAGGGTGTTTGCTGCAGGAGATGATGAATGCATTGCTCCAGAGGGATAAGGGGATTCTGCATCTTAGCTAGCATTCCCTTATAGCCTTCTTCACATGCCTCATACTCTCTGCGAAAGTGTATATCTGATATATGCAATATATTCATTCTTATCTCAATTTCTTTCTTATAATTCCGGTTATTTGATCTAAAATAAACACGGTTACGACAACGCCAATCAAAATAATACTCACTTTGCTCCAAGAACGAGTTTGAATCGCGAATATCAATGGAGCACCGATTCCGCCAGCGCCAACTAACCCTAAGGTAGCCGCACTGCGAACCGCTATTTCAAAATGATTTAATGCTAAAGAACAATAAATCGGCATCAAATAGGGGATGCGAACAAAGAAAATCGTTTGCCAAAAATTTGCTCCTACCGCATGCATTTCTTCAACCAGTCGTTCATCCATTGCTTCCATTTCTTCTGTAAAAAGCTTGCCAAGCATTCCGATCTGATGGACGCCAATCGCCATAACACCAGCAAAGGGACCAGGTCCGACGACTTTCACAAAAATAATTGCAAAAACTAGTTCAGGAAAGGCTCGTAAAATATTACAGATAAGCTTGCCAATTTTTGTTACCCATGGATGTGCTTGCCAGAGGTTCACCGCACTGATCAAGGTAATGGGAATCGCTAATACTGTAGCGATCATTGTCCCTAAGCAGGCGATTCCAATGGTTAATAATAGCAAACTAATCAAATCCTCGCCGCTGCCATCATATAGAAACTGCCAATCAGGCTGACCTAACCCTCTCAAAACGTCCATTCCCATGGCAGGAGAGAAGGTGCTCAATCCAGAGTAATCCAGAGTAGCGGCCGACAAAATAACAAGAATCACTAAAGCAACTAATGATAAAAGGGTTCTTCTATTCATTTCACGAAGCATCATAGAAGGGACCTCCTGACACGCTCACTTAATTTATCAACGATCGCGACAGTTATTAGGATCGTTAGAATAATGATTGAAACTCGTTCATAATTTAAAAGTGCAAGTGAGGAATTTAAAATAACACCAATACCGCCAGCTCCGACATATCCAAGGACAGTAGAAGCACGGACATTTACCTCAAACGCGTAAAAAGCATAGCTGGCAAACTGACTCAAAACTTGTGGAGCGATCGACCAAATAGCGATTTGCATTTTATTTGCTCCAACAGCAGCCGCGGCTTCAATCGGGCCAAAGTCAATGGTTTCAATTGCTTGAAACATTAATTGTGACACCATACCAAAAGTAAAGACAGCGATAGTCAACACGCCAGTCGCTTCACCAATTCCAAACACAGCAACAAAAAGCGCGGCTAAAAGCAGGGTAGGGATGGTCCGTACTAAACCTAAAAGAAAACGAAAGATGGTAGAAAGTAGACGGTTTTCTGTCACTACAGTGGTCGCTAAAAAACTAACAGGGATCGCTAAAATTAAGCCAATGACTGTTCCAAGCAAAGACATTTGAAGTGTTTTTACCATAGGCTCGACTAATTTAGGTAAATAGCTAAAGTCTGGATGAATGAAGCGTGATAAAAAGGCAGTCATTTGATTAGAATTTTGAAAAACCTGAGAAAAATCAGCTGACGTGACCCAGACACTTCCTTGAAAACAAACAATTAAGAACAGAAGAATAAGCAGGTGTTTATACCATTTAAAGTGAACGGTTTCTTTCAAGCTCATTGATTTCGCCTGCCTTTTCTTCAAAGATTGCTTTGCCATAAATTTGCTCTAAGCGGTCATCGGTTAAGTCGGCTGGACGACCATCAAAGACAACCTGACCAGCTTTTAACGCGAGCACACGCGTAGAAAATTCACGAGCCAGAGGGACTGAATGCAGATTGACAATGACTGTTTTATCCATCGTTTGATTAATATTTTTTAGGTCCATCATAACCTTTTGTGTCGTGATTGGATCTAATGATGCAACGGGTTCATCCGCTAAAATAATGGGGGCTTGCTGCACGAGTGCTCGCGCAATTGATACTCGCTGCTGTTGACCGCCACTGAGCTCATCACTGCGTGTCTGTAATTTATCAGACAAACCAACTTTTTCTAGTGCTTCCTTCGTCTGCTGGTAGTCTTCCTTAGTAAAAAGACCTAAAATACTTTTCCAAGTGGAGTAATAACCCAAACGTCCAGATAGCACATTTTTCTGAACCGTACTACGCTTTACCAGATTGAAGCTTTGCGAGATTAGACCAATCTGGCGGCGAATCTGTCGAAGCTCTTTTTTATTCGCTTTTGTAATAGAGGTTCCATTAATGCGAATATCTCCTTTGGTAGTTTCTACCAAGCGGTTGATACTGCGCAGCAGAGTGCTCTTTCCAGCACCGCTCAACCCGATGATGGAAACAAATTCTCCATCTTCAATTGTTAAGTCAATATCCTTCAAGCCAACAACGCCATTGGGATAGACCTTCGAAACATTGTCAAAAATAATCATTATCCTTCTCCATTTTTTAAAGTGTCAGCAAAAAAAGCTTGCTGACACTTACTGATGTTTTATTCTGCTGCTTTTTTCGTGTAGTCTCTGATCGTGTCATAGGCAGAGTCAGCCGCTTCTTCATAGCCCTGATGTCCCCATAATGCCATTGCTTCTTCGCCATCTTTGTCATCCTTCATATTTAAGAAGGTCTCTTTGATTTTCGCTTTTAAATCTTTTGACATGTCAGGCTGTACAGCGATTGCGTCATTTGGAATGTCGCCTTCTGTCAGGTACAGGACTTTTAAATCCTTAAATAAATCATTATCTGAGAAATTCGAAGCAAAAACATTTCGCGCGCCTTCAAAAACAAACGCCGCATCCATTTGCTTGTTCAACACTGCGGTAATCTCACTAGGAATATCATTCACAGTGGTCATCTTTGTGTCTGCAGTAGGATCAATCCCAGCATCTTTCAATTCAGCGACAGGATAGATGTAGCCGCTAGCAGAGTTAGGACTTAAGGTTGCGATATTTTTTCCTTTTAAATCAGTTAACTTATTCAATCCGCTATCGGCACGAACCAATACTTCTCCTTTAAAGGTGTTCGTAAGTTTGTCCTTTAATGGCAAGCCAGTTTCTTGATCATAATCGCCGAGCTGAGAAGTTAGGATAGCATCGGCAGCTCCAGCATCTTTTGCTTGAACATAGGCTGCAGGCGGCATAATTCCGACATCGACTTGACCAGAAGACATCGCTTCGACGATCGTTGAATAATCAGTAGCTAGCGTCACTTCTACCTCACGATCTAACTTTTTCGATAAATACTTAGCAAATGGTTTTGCTTTTGCCTCCATACTACCATCATTGTTTGTTGGAACGAATTGGACGACTAATTTTTCCTTGCTCTCTTTTTCTGAGCTGCTGCTTGTATTCCCAGAACCGCAGGCCGCCAAAGTGGTCAATAACATGACTCCGATAAACCCTTTTGCTAACTGTTTGAACTGCATTTTTCTCCTCCTGTTGGATATAATTTCTAATACGTCTAAATCATAGCAGGGAATCAAAATTAATGAAGTGACGCACGTCCTATTTTACACAACTTTTACATACAATTTACAAACAAATACAAATAATTGTTCGTATTGAGCCGAAAAACAATCTAAGCTATAATAAAGAAAAACTTCTTAGAGGTGACGATTTCATGAAAAAAATCCATGATACGAAGCAATTAACTGCTTACGTTGAGAAGCACAACCTGCAGGATTATATGGATTCAGATATATTGGCAATGGCTTCTTTACATTTTTTTGAAAAGGAAGAGCACCTCATTCAAACGGGAACAACCTCAGATTATTTGTATTTTTTAGTGGATGGGACGGTAATGGTGTACTCGTATTCTTCTGATACACAAAATATTTGCATCGATTACGCAAAGCCCGCTACACCACTCGGCGAAGCCTCTTCATTGTGGGGATTATCGCCTAAAAGCAGCGTTAAAGCAGTGACTAAGTGCATCTGTATCAGCATTCCGCTAAATCAATATCGAACACAGCTTCAAAAAGATGTTCGCTTTTTGCAGAATATTTGCCAGTTACTAAGTTATCGTTTAAATTCTGGGATAAATTTGGCGAACTCACTGACAGAACCTGTCGAAACTCGTTTAGCAAAGTTTATTTTGACCCATCACGAAAACGAACGTTTCGCATTTCGGTTAACCACCTGCGCCTCAATCTTAAATGTCAGCTATCGACATCTTTTACGAACAATCACGAACTTTCGTGAGGCGAACATTATCGAAAAGAAAAAGAATTATTACTTGATCCATGATATCGAAGCTTTAGAGGACTTGGCTGAGAATATAAGTAGTCCAGTAAAAGCAGAATAACAGCTATAGAAAACCAGCAGTCAGGAATGATTGCTGGTTTTTTTATAGTAGATATGTCTAGAAGAAAAACTTCAATGAAGAGTAGTGTTCTATATATTGGTATGCTATACTTTTAAAAGTTCAATGTGTCAAGACACATAAAAAGGGGAGAAAAATTTTGAAGAAAATATTTGTTTCATTGTTGTTTTTGGTGTCATTAGTAACGTTAGTCGGCTGTAGTCAGTCTCAGGGGGAGAAGCAAAGTGAAAAAGAGAAAAGTAAAATCGCTTTGGTTCTTGGATTTGGCGGGGTTGATGACCGCTCCTTCAATCAAGCCGGTTGGGAAGGATTAGAGGCTTGGGGAAAAGACAAAAAGCTGACAGCAAAAAAAGATTTTACGTATATAGAAACGAACAATCCAGAGGATAACAGTACCAATATCGATCAGGCAATCAGAAATGGCTTTACCACCATTATTAGCTTGAGCTACTTGCAAGCAGAGGAGCTGGAAAATGCTGCTAAGGATAATCCAAAGTTGAATTTTGCCTTGGTAGATGGCGAAATTACTGGGAAAAAGAATATCTCATCAGCAACCTTTAAAGATCAAGAAAGTGCGTATTTAGCAGGAATAGCTGCCGCATATACGACAAAAAGCAATCAAGTAGGCTTTATTGGTGGAATGGAAGGTCCCGTGATTCAACGTTTCCAAAGCGGATTTGAAGCTGGCGTTAAGGCAGGGGCCGAAGCACTGAACAAAGAAATTACTGTTAACGTACAATATGCCGCATCCTATGATTCGCCAGATAAAGGAAAAGCTATTGCTGCTTCTATGTACAAAGAGGGAGCCGATATTCTTTATCAGGCGGCAGGAAGTACAGGAGCTGGGGTGTTCCAAGAAGCAAAAGCCCGCAATGAAAACGACTATAGCAGAAAAGTATGGGTGATTGGTGTAGATCGCGATCAAGCGGATGAAGGAGATTATAAAATGGAGAACGGCGAGACAGGGAATTTCACGTTGACCTCTACAAAGAAAAATGTCGGTGCAGCAGTCAAAGAATTTGCAGAAACTTCTTATAACGACAAATTTCCTGGAGGCAAGCATTTGACCTTTGGGTTGAAAGAAGAAGGGGTGGATCTGACAAAAGGACAATTATCAGAGGAAGCCTATCAGGCAGTTTCAGACGCAAAAGAGAAAATCATCAGCGGTGATTTGTCTGTCCTGGAAAAATAATTTTGAACTAATAAGAGAGCGCCGAAAAAGCAGACCATATTAACTGAGAATTGACTACAAACAAGGGAAGAGCATTTCAAGCTTTGTTGCCAATTCTGATATGTCTGCTGTAAAAAGAGTGTTGCGAAAATAATCTGTATATATAGTAGAAAAAATCCACCAGAAGATCAACTTGTGATATCTTGATGGATTTTTTCTATATAGAAGGTTCTGAATAGCGTATACTTAGTATAAAAGAAGACGTTTTCCCGAAAACGAGGAGATTGCTATGAAAAATTTTACCAAGATTACTGCCATTTATACCATCGTATATGCTATCACTAGCTTTATTCTATTAGTAACCATCGGTGTTTTCACTGTTGCTTCAAGAGGGATTTTCTTATTTTCAATTTTGGGATTACTTCCCTTTTTTGTCGGCTTCATGCACATTGTCGGATTTGTTTGTGAAATTATCTGCTTACGAATAAACAAGAATTCTCCAGCAAAGAGGAAAATGGTTCTTTTATCTTTAATTTTCTATGTTATTGAAATTCTGGCCTTGGCGTTGCCATTTATCAGTATGATTGCAAAAATGAACGCCTATCTGGTACAGAATATTCTTCTTTTTGCGTTGGGAAGTATTCCTGTGACTAAGCTTTGCTTGCTGATTCTCTCTATTATAATATTGGTGCGGTTTAGGAAACGGAAAACAACTAACGAGATATAGAAATTCCCTAAACTCAAGGAAACAACATAACATACGCCGACTATTCTGGCTCTTTCACCGATCCACTAGTAAAAGAATCTCGAGAAACATTTTGTAGACAAATAGCGTGTAATAGATTAAACTACAAATGTAGTTTTAGAGGAGGACACCATGAAACAAGAAATTAAGATCACGGATGCTGAACTCAAAATTATGGAATTCGTTTGGAAAAATAGTCCAGTTGACTCAACGGAGATCGTCCGAGCTTTTGAAAAGGACGAGGAGTGGAGTCCAAATACGATACGTACGCTATTGGTTCGCCTAGAGCAAAAGGGCGTGATAGATCATACAAAAGCTGGCAGGGTATATGTTTACCATGCAATTATTCCAAGAGACTATTTTGTTAAGCAAGAAAGTCAAAAATTTATTAGTAAATTTTTTGATGGGAAAGTTAGCGAGTTTCTTTCTAATTTTGTAGCGGATGAATCAATCGATGAAAAAGAAATTGACGAGCTTCGGAACTTATTGGATAAAAGGAGAAAATAAATGACTCACTTCCTTTTCAATTTAGCATCATTCAATCTATTTCTGATTCTTTTGTTTTTATTCAGAAAGCTGTTAGGGAAGCAGTTATCTCCATTATTTCAAGGGAAATATTGGCATCTAACAGGACTAGGATTCTTGTTTTTTACACCCAATCAGTTTTTTTCAAAAATTAGAGAAATGATTTTTTATCGAATACAAAGTGCAATCCCAAATGGGACCATACCCTCAACATCACCGATTGAGAATGCTCAAGCTATACTCAATAGTAATCCCTCTGACTGGATGAATAATAATGCTCTACCTGCCAATGGTTTGCTGGAAAGAGGAATGTTGCTACTGGGACTATTATGGACTGCAGGCTTCGTAATTTTCCTTATACGATCAACTATTTCCTATCTTCAGTTTCATAAAATGATTAGAAGCACCGTTTTAGTGGAGGATAAACGGATCTATACTCAGCTGCAAAAAGCGGCAGAACGACTAAGATATAAGAAAAAAGACTTAGTGATCCTACAGAGTGACCAAGTCAGAAGTCCTAGCACTTTCGGTGTCTTTCATCCTCGGATTATCCTTCCGAATCACTTTATTGACCAAGCATCGGAGGATCAATTATTTTTTATTCTATTGCATGAGCTTGTTCATCAGAAAAATAAAGATGCCGCACAAAATTATCTTTTGATTGGAATCGCAATTTTAAATTGGTTCAATCCCTTCAGTTATCTAATCGTAAAACAGGCAAGAGAGGATCGAGAAATTGCTTGCGATCAGCGTGTGATGCATTTGCTTGAAGAAGAGGATATCTATCATTACGGGACCACATTACTAAGCCTTGCACAAAAGCGTGAACATTCATATCTGCTAAGCTTTTCGGGAAAAAGAAATGAATTGAGAAGAAGAATCGAATCTATCAGCAGCTTTCATCCGTCATCAACTAAGACAATAACAGTAAAATTTGGACTGATCAGCGCTTTGGTTATTGCCTTTTTCTTCGTTATCCCTCAAGCGCGGACAGACGAAAAAGATCCTTTTTCTCATCAAGAAAAGTGGATTGAACAAAAAACTGATCCATTATTTGATCAGCATTCAAATAATTCTCTGGTCATTTACGATGAAGCGAAAGATCGATATTTAGCGTACAATCAGGCAGGCGGACATACACGTTATTCTCCTGACAGCACTTATAAAATATGGAGTGCCCTGTTCGCACTGGATGAGAAAACGATCACAGACATAGACAATCAAAAAGTTTGGGATGGAACCACCTATCCATTCAAAAGCTGGAATCGAGATCAAACGCTGCAAACCGCACTAACAAATTCAACGAACTGGTATTTTCAGCAGCTTGATTCTGAGTTAGGAAAAGAAAAGTTGAAGGAAAAATTTCATTCAATTAATTATGGCAATATGAATCTTCTTGGCGGAATTGATCATTATTGGTTGGAGTCTTCTCTAAAGATTTCTCCGTTTGAACAGGTCAATTTGTTGCGAAAACTAGTCGAAGGTGACTTACATTTTTCGACCAAAGATGTCTCCTTTGTAAAGGAAGCCATTCGTTTACAGACTCAATCGGATCATATTTTATATGGGAAAACTGGTACTGGTAATAGTTTGCAAACAAGTACCGGCTGGTTTATAGGTTTGATTGAAACCAAGAAGGGAAATTATTATTTTGCTTGTCATTTGCAAGGCAATAGTGCAACTGGAACAGCAGCAGCTCAAAAAACTTTAGCAATACTAAGAAAGCTAGAAATTTACTAATTTCTAGCTTCTCAATCACATCAAATACTACAAATGTAGTTTTAAGGAGGAGATACAAAATGAGACGAATTGATAAAAGAAAAAAAGGAAGTAGAGTAGTGATCATAATTAGTTTTCTTTTACTTGCGTGTCTTGGCTTTTTCATTTATCAAAATATCCATGAACAACGTTTGAAAAAGAATGGGGAAGAAACACTCAAAGAATATATAAACTTGCTTTCAACTGGGAAATACGACGAATCATTGGATTATTTATCACAAGAATCATTAAAATCAGGACAACTTTCGAAAGAACAGGTGAAGGAAAAATATCAAAATATTTTTGGTGGTCTAGGAATTCATGATATTAAGATTAAGAACCTTCGTGTGAAGGAGAAGACATTTAACTACACATTGATTCTACAAACGAGTCTAGGACGTCCGTTAGAACAAACGTATTCAGGCACATTAACGAAAGAGAATCATTTAATAGAATGGAAACCAAACTTAATTTTTCCAAAAATGAAAAATGGAGATAAGGTCCGCTATCATTATTTATCTGCTGCAAGAGGAGAGATAGTGGATCGAAATGGACACGGTTTGGCAATCAATGGTGACGTATACAATTTTGGGATCGTTCCAAAAAAACTTGGGAAAGGTGAGGAACGGAAAGACAACATCAAAAAAATCAGTGAGACACTAGAATTGCCCGAGAAAACAATCAACTCCTCATTGAAGCAGCCATGGGTAAAGGAAGATTATTTTGTTCCACTAAAAACAGAAACGAAGGTGCCAGAACACTTCGAAGCACCAACAGGTTTAGAAGTAAGAGAAGAAACTGGAAGAACATACCCACTCGGAGAAGCGGCGGCTCACTTAATTGGATATGTAGGTGCAGTGACCGCTGAAGATATGAAAAAGAATAGCTATCTCTCAGAAGATAGTGTTATCGGACGTACAGGATTAGAGAGAGTTTATGACAAAGAACTGAGAGGGAAAAATGGAGGTTATATCGCCATAACGAGTTCAGATGGAAAAGAAAAAGAAGTGCTTCAAAAGGTTGATGTCGTAGAAGGGAAAAGGATTCAATTGACTATAGATGTTCAAGCACAGTATCTTGCTTATCAATCTTTGGACAATGAACGGGGATCTAGCGTGGTAAGTGAACCAAAAACTGGAGATTTGCTAGCAGTTGCTAGTTCACCAAGCTTTGATCCAAATAAAATGACTCATGGAATCAGTCAAAAGGAATACGACGAACTAGCCAAAGATGAGAAGTTGCCTTTTTTAGCTCGTTATTCAAATGGTTATGCGCCAGGCTCAACTTTCAAATTGGTTACAGCTGCTATTGGGTTGGATGCTGGAACGTTAGATCCCAATCAAACCGTTGCTATTAACGGTCTGAAATGGCAGAAGGATTTATCTTGGGGCGGCTACAAGGTGACCCGTGTATCTGATGTATCATCAGTTAATTTACAGCGTGCAATGATTTATTCTGACAATATATATATGGCAAAGGAAACGTTAAAAATGGGAGAAAAAATATTTCGGAACGGTTTAAATCGTTTTATTTTCGGCGAAGCGCTGGATATTCCCATCGAAATGACCCCTGCGCAAATATCGACAGAAAAAAATTTCAATTCTGAGATACTTTTAGCAGATACTGGATACGGACAGGGACAGCTGCTTTTAAATCCTATTCAGCAAATCACTACTTACTCGGTTTTTCCAAATAATGGAACAATCGTGTATCCTAGATTATTGCTTTCTCAAAAAGAAAAAAGCAAAGCAGACGTCGTCACTGGTGAAACCATTGCACGAATCAATCAGGATATGCAAGCCGTTGTGAATGATCCCAACGGTACGGCGAACAGCTTGCAGTCTTTAGGAATTTCTTTGATGGCAAAAACCGGTACCGCAGAGATAAAAGAAAAGCAAGACGAGCGTGGGCAGCAAAATAGTTTTCTTTATGCCTTTGATGGGCAAAGTCAAAATTTTGCAGTCCTGCAATTTTTGGAAGATCGACCAGATGATAAATCCGCAGTAGGAATGGTTCCTGAATTATTGACGTATCTGAATGAAACATATAAATAGACAGAGCAACGTAAAAGGACCACTTCTTTTGAAGTAGTCCGTTTACGTTGTCTTCCCCTGAATCAACTTGATTGGCAGAGCATAATATTGCTCCAGTTTTTTCTCTGGAGTTGTGATGCGCTGGATTAATAGATCCACTAGTAAATCTGCAAAATCAGCGATTGGTTGAGCAATGGTCGATAGCTGCGGAAAATAATTTTGTACAAATTTTGTGCCGTCATAACCAATTAGCTTTAGGTCTTGCGGAATAGCGATGTTCATTTCTTGGCAGATGTTATAAACGAGGATAGCTGTCAGATCATCTGTACAAAAAAGGCTGTCTAAATCTTCATTTTCTAAAATCCGCTTGATCTCAATCGTTTTAAGCGCCATGGAGCTGGCTCTCGAGTCAATCGTGAACACATGCGACTGCAGCTGCTTCTCGGTTAAAAACTTCTCGTAACCTTCTAAGCGTTCATTCGTCGGTGAGTTTGATTTTAAGCTGCCTGTCAAAATACCGATTTTCCTACAACCACGCAGGTATAAGTTTTCCGTCGCAAGATAGCCGCCATGAAAATTATCGCTTCCGATAATGGGGATATTTTCAGATAGATGACGGTCAAAGGAAACAATTGGCAATCCAATATCTTCATATTCCTTAATTCCTAAGTTATGAGCTCCAGCGATGATACCATCCACACGATTGGCTGAAAGCATGTTCAGATATGCCCGTTCTTTTTCTTTATTGTTGGCACTGTTACAAAGAATTGTCTTATAGCCCTGTTCAAATAGGGTAGCTTCCAATTTATCGACAAGTTCGCCAAAGAAGGGGTTAGAAACTGTTGGGAAGATGAGCCCGATCAGCTGTGTATTTTTTCCTTGTAACGAGCGGGCGAGAGAATTTGGTTGATAGTTCAACTCTTTCATTGCCGCATGTACTTTATCGATGGTCTTTTGACTAAGTGATCCGTAATTATTGATCACACGTGAGACCGTCGTGGGAGAGACACCTGCTTTTTTTGCGACATCTGTTAATTTGATAGCCATTCTTTCGTTGTACTCCTTAGTCGTTTTTCATGTTACGCAAACACCAGAAATCAGCGGAAAAATCTCCAGAAATTCCTTCTAAATAAACATTCTTCTCTTCATGGTTAGGAAACACTCTTGCCGTCAAAACAGCTTGACCACCATTGACAAAAACCTCACAAACCGAATGATCAACGAAAATCTGCAGAGACAGAGACTCATTTTTATCAATTGTAAGTGTGCGAGTCGTTCCATATTCTTGAGCAAAGGGATTGCTTACGTGTGAGCGATCTACACTTATCATACCATTTTTTGTATCGAAATCGATGATGAATGAGTGATCCTGCTGCGCATCTGAATAAAGATGGAGTTTTCCTTGACTATTTGCTGAAAAATCAAGATGCATTTCATAGCAATTCGTTGTTTCTTCAGCAAGAGTCAAGGGCTGCTGAGAAATTTTCCCGTCCATAGATTGGCGTTCTTGTCTCAACTCAATTAGCTCCTTCACTGGCAGTTGATACAGCTGACCATCCTTGAGCTGCAGTTCCTTGACGAGACTTAGACAGTGCGCCCAGCCTTCTGAATCACTAGGATAATCAATCTCAGGTAAGCCAACCCAACTTACGGCTAAGGCACGACCGTCAGGTGCATTGAAGGCCTGTGTCGCATAAACATCAAACCCATGATCAAGATTTGCCAACGAACTCGGATTTACCAACGATAGGGAATCAGTATCAAAGCTATCCGCGACAATATAAGCGTTAGGATAAATATTTTGATAGTTCATAATCTTCTTATCCAATCCTTGAGGGCAGAAGAGCAAGACAGGCTTTCCATCAATAAATACGAGGTTCGAACATTCTACCATGAAGCCCATCGCTTGATCCGTGAAGTTCAAAGAGCCTGCAAAATGCAGCATTTCTAATGATTTACCGGTATAAGCCAGCACTTTTCCTTCCAGCGTCTCCGTCTGAGCGCCAATCAAAAGCCAATAATTCTCTTGGTACTCAAATACTTGAGGATCACGAAATTCATGCGTATAGCCTCGAGGCGGGGCTGGGATCATTGGCCGCTGATCCTTTTTGATTTCGCCAGCTTTATTCATACGGGCCAACATTTGATAAGATTTACGTTGCCAATCGGAATCACGCACATTCCCGGTATAGGCTAACACTAACTCATCCTCAATAACGATGCCAGATCCTGAATAAACACCATGACGGTCAAAAGACGAATCAGGGAGAAGGGCAATCCCTTCATAGGTCCAATCCACCAGATTTTCAGAAGTTATGTGTGCCCAAGATTTCACTCCATGAACTGGCCCCATTGGATATAGCTGATAAAAAAGCTGCCATTTTCCATTAAAATAGGAAAAACCATTGGGGTCATTTAATAGCCCGCTTTTGGGTTGAATATGATATCCCAGACGCCATTGGGAATGCTGAATTGTTACCTCTAAAAATTTCTGATATTCCTTGGTCCACTCATGGTAGGGCAGATAGCGCAGCTCATCTGTCCATTTTTTTATTAACTCCATTTCATTAACTCCTTCCACTTGCACAAAACTATAGTATCTTCAGAATGGGTCACCTATAAAAGATTTCTCTTTTATTAAACGCTTTCGTTCGTCTTTAAGATACTTCAAATCACATAAAATGTCAAACGTATATCATTTTTAAAATACTATATAAATCAACGTGAAAAGAATTACCATCCAAATTTAAAAATATTTTTGATAAACGTTTGACATTTTGAAAAATTACGGTATGATAAGAGTGAAAAAAGCGATTACATGGAAAGGAGTTTGATTATGAATCATCAGAAAGTAGCTAGAGAGGTTAGTAAAGCCGTCGGGGAAGGAAATATCCAAGCAGCCGCTCATTGTGCCACTAGATTACGGCTAGTATTAAAGGATCCAAGTAAAGTAGATCATGCAGCCTTAGATAATAATGACGATGTTAAAGGAACCTTCGAGGCCAATGGTCAATTTCAAATTATTATCGGACCAGGAGACGTAAATAAGGTGTATGCGGAACTCGTCAAATTGACGAATGTTAAGGAAGCGTCTACAGAAGATTTGAAAGCGGTGGCTGCTGAAGGAAAAAAAGTGAATCCCGCAATGGCATTTATTAAAGTATTATCAGATATTTTTGTTCCCATTGTTCCGGCTTTAGTAGCAGGCGGTTTACTGATGGCCATTAACAACGTTTTAACATCACCGAACTTATTCGGGCCACAGTCGGTTGTTGAAATGTTTCCAAACATTAAAGACGTTGCCAGCATTATTAACTTATTATCTTCCGCACCGTTTGCTTTTCTGCCAATTTTAGTCGGCTTCTCAGCAACAAAGCGCTTTGGCGGAAACGGCTATCTCGGGGCAGCGATGGGGATGGCAATGGTTATGCCAGACTTAATTAATGGGTACGGCGTGGCAAACGCGATCGCTGAAGGAAGTATGCCTTATTGGAATATCTTTGGTTTGCAGGTCGCACAGGCTGGCTATCAAGGCTCTGTTTTACCCGTATTGGCGGTTTCTTGGATTTTGGCTACGCTAGAGAAATTCTTCCACAAAAAGATTTCAGCGGCGTTTGATTATACCTTTACACCTATGTTAGCAATTATTATTACTGGATTTTTAACCTTCATTTTCGTTGGACCTGTCATGCGTACAGTCTCAGATGGTTTGACAGACGGATTAGTTTGGTTGTATCAGACAACAGGGGCCGTTGGTTTAGGAATTTTTGGTTTGTTCTACTCACCAATCGTCATTACCGGATTGCATCAAAGTTTTCCAGCGATCGAAACGACGCTACTAGCGGATGTCGCACGAACAGGAGGCTCATTTATTTTCCCAGTTGCGTCAATGGCGAATATTGCCCAAGGTGCCGCAGCATTGGCTATTTTTGTTTTATCAAAAAATGAAAAGCAAAAAAGCTTGGCCTCATCAGCAAGTATTTCTGCGTTGCTAGGGATCACCGAACCGGCGATTTTTGGAATCAACTTAAAATTAAAATTCCCATTCGTCTGTGCCATGATCGCATCAGGAATTGCAAGTGTCTCACTAGGAATTTTCCACGTTCTATCAGTAGCGATGGGACCTGCGAGCGTGATCGGATTTATCTCTATTGCACCTAAATCAATCCCGTTCTTCATGATTGGTGTCGTAATCAGCTTCATTTTAGGCTTCCTGCTTACATTTATTTACGGGAAAAAGAAAATGGAAGTCCCAGCAACTGCAGCCGCAGATGGACAAGAGGCTGTTATGATCAATGAAAATCCAGATCAATCATTAGCGGTGCAAGACGACGTACTATCAGCAGTGGTCACTGGAGAAGTCCTACCCTTAAAAGAAGTTAAGGATCCTGTTTTCTCCACAGAAATGATGGGCAAAGGAGTCGCAATCATCCCTGAAAGCGATCAATTATTCGCACCAGCAGATGGCGTCTTAACCGTCATGTATGATTCGAAGCACGCTTATGGCATCCAAGCCGACAGTGGTGCGGAAATCCTCATTCATATAGGTATTGATACCGTCAACCTTGCTGGACAGTTCTTTTCAACCAACAAGAAAAAAGGGGAGCGAGTGAAAAAAGGGGAATTACTAGGTACATTTGATCGAGAAGCTATTAAAAAGGCTGGTTATGATGATACAGTCATGCTATTAGTAACGAACTCAGCGGCCTATGGCGATGTCAGTACGTTAGATAAGCCAACTGTTACTCAAGGTGAAGACATCCTTGCTGTGAGTAAAGCTTATGAATAGCAAATGGTGGCAGCAGGCGGTTATTTATCAAATTTATCCCCGCAGTTTTCAAGACAGCAACAATGATGGGATCGGTGATTTGAATGGGATTGTCCAACGCCTGGATTATTTGGCCTTTTTAGGAGTGGATGCGCTTTGGCTAAGTCCTGTCTATTCTTCACCCAACGACGATAACGGCTATGATATCAGTGACTATGAAGCAATCGGGGCTGAATATGGCACAATGGCAGATATGGATCGATTGATTGAAGAAGCGAAGAAACGGAAAATCAAGATAGTGATGGATTTAGTCGTTAATCACACCTCCAGTGAGCATCATTGGTTTCAAGAAGCGTTAAAAGGTCGTGAGAATCCTTACCATGACTTTTATGTTTGGCGGAAACCCGTTGCAGGGGGACCGCCTAACGAGCTAAAATCAAATTTTGGCGGTTCAGCTTGGACCTATGTTCCTCACTTGGATGAGTATTATCTCCATTTACACTCAAAAAAACAGCCTGATCTCAATTGGGAAAATCCAAAAATGAAGCAGGCAATTTGGAAAATGATGAACTTCTGGTTAGCAAAAGGGATTGGCGGTTTTCGTTTAGATGTGATCGACTTGATCGGAAAGGAACCCGATCGAGAAATTACACAAAATGGGCCAAAACTACATGAACTCCTACAAGAAATGAATCAGCACACTTTTGGTAGTTATGATGTTGTAACTGTCGGAGAAACATGGGGGGCCACTCCCGAGGTTGCCGAGCTCTACTCTAGCCCTGAAAGAGACGAGCTATCCATGGTTTTTCAGTTTGAACATATCAATTTAGATAAGCATCCTGGGAAACGTAAATGGGATTTGAAGCCGTTAGATCCTCAAGATTTGCATGAAGTCTTTTCAAAATGGCAAATTCAACTGGATCAAAAGGGCTGGAATTCACTGTTTTGGAACAATCATGACTTGCCACGAATTATCTCGCGTTGGGGAAATGATTCAGAGGAATATCGTGAACGAAGTGGGAAGATGTTGGCTATTTATCTCCATTTCATGAAGGGAACGCCGTATATTTATCAAGGGGAAGAGATCGGGATGATCAATTATCCGATCAAATCGATTGATGAAGTAGACGATATTGAAAGCATTCGTATGTACGAAGAGCGACTGTCGCAGGGATATTCGATAGAAGAAATTATCACGTCAATAAACGCCAAGGGTAGAGACAACGCACGGCATCCGATGCAGTGGGAGAATCAGTTGAATGCTGGTTTTTCTAAGGATACTCCTTGGCTGCCGGTTCACACCAATTATCCTATGGTGAATGCGGCGGCCGCATTAGCAGACGAAGATTCTCTTTTTTATACCTATAAACATTTGATTCATTTGAGAAAGCAATTACCGGTGATTGTCGTTGGAAAATACGAAAAACTGGAAACTGGGAATGCTCAGGTCCTTGCCTATAAACGTTTTGATGCGAAGGAGTCAGTCATCGTCGTTGTAAATTTCTCTGCCTCTGTTCAGAATTATCAGTTAAGTGAGTCCGTAGTGGAGGGGGAGATCCTCATTCATAATTATCCTGAACACAAGATACGCCAGCAATTAGAGCCTTATGAGGCCTATGCTGTTCGAAAGACTAACTAAAAAGTGCTCTCTGCAGTTTTCGTTGCAGAGAGCACTTTTTTAGATCTTTTTCCAATGGAAAAGCAACGTGGAGAAATCCTCTTTGATGCGCGGAATTGTAATTCCCGCCTGATTTAATTCTGCACCAGATACGAGTGTGCCGGTTGCCGTATTTTTGAAGATTGCCTGTTCCTCCAAGTAGCGGGTCTTTACGTACTTAACAGGAACTGCTGGTCGAGCAAGTCCGTTAAAATAAATGACTATTGCTTCCTCATCATTTGTAAAGAGCCAAGCCGTTGCAAAAAAATCATCGGCGGATTGTAGGCGATAAAATTTACCAAACTGGAACAACGAGCGATGTTTTTTATAAAAAGTGATTTGTTCACGAATTTCTTTCTGTTCATCAGCAGGTAAGTGAGTAAGAGCCATCTCGTAACCAAAGTTCCCACTCATGGCAATCAATCCTCGTGTATGCAGTGAAGTCCTTCGACCAACCTGATGATTCGGTACAGGCGACACGTGGGCACCCATCATGATCGGCGGATACAACAAGCTGTAGCCATATTGGATTTTGCTGCGGCAGAGTGCATCCGTGTTATCGCTAGTCCACGTTTGCGCCATATAATACATCATCCCTGGGTCAAAACGCCCTCCGCCGCTTGAGCAGTTTTCAAATAAGCAATTAGGATACTTTGTCGTTATGACCTCAAGCACACGATAAAGCCCTAGAACATAGCGATGATAAATTTCCTTTTGCTGGTAAGCGGGAAAAGCGAAGCTGCCCACTTCTGTAAGATGTCGGTTCATGTCCCACTTAATATAGTCGATTTTTCCCGTGGATAGATAGCTGTCTAACATTTCGATCAAATATTCTTGAACGACTGTCTGACTCAAATCTAGGACCAACTGTCGTCGACCCTCTGTTTTTGGATAATCAGGAACCTGCAACACCCAATCTGGATGCGATTCAAATAAGCGGCTATTTTCAGAAATCATCTCCGGTTCGAACCACAGCCCAAATTTGAGTCCCTTTTGCTGAATCTTTTCCGCCAAACCGGCTATTCCCTGAGGGAGTTTCTCACGATTCTCAAACCAATCGCCTAAAGAAGAGGTATCATCATTACGTTGACCAAACCAGCCATCGTCCAGCACAAAAAGCTCAATTCCCGTATCTTTTGCTACTTCAGCCTGCTGGAGCAAATCTGCTTCATGAAAGTCGAAATAATTTGCTTCCCAAGTATTTACTAAGATTGGCCGCTCCTGATCTTTCCATTGAACAGGAATTAGTTCCTTCTGATAGAGTGCGTGAAAGGTCTGAGACATCCCATTAAGCCCGGCGTCAGAGTAACTGATAACGGCCTCTGGTGTTTGAAACGACGCATTTGGTTCCAAACACCATTCGAAAGTTTCAGGCTGGATTCCCAGCTGAACGCGACTGGAGCCGTACTGTTCAACTTCTACCTGTGCAGTGAAATTTCCGCTGTAGATTAGATGAAACGCATAAACCTCTCCCTGAAATTCGTTCGTAGTCGAATCCATCAGCGCTAAAAACGGCTGATGCTGAGGACTGCTGGTTCCTCGAGAGCTTTCGATTTTCTGAATTCCTTCATGCAGTGCTTGCCGACCAATCGTCGCTTCATTTGTGTGGGAGCCGTTTAAGGTAAGCATATCGAAATCCGTACGGGTAAGATCGAGCAGCATTGATCCCGCATTTTCAATAAACACCTTTTCTTTGCCACGATTAAGAAAGCGAACACTGCGAGTGACAACGGGATAATCTTTATAAAGTGTATAGTTGAGAACCATCTCTAACCTTTGTACGTCATCAACCAGCAAAATCGCCAATGTCTCCGCCTGTTCACCACGTAAACTAGGGAGTCCTTCTAATGTAGGCTTGCCAGAGGAAATAGTGTAGCTTTTATAGCTGAAACTCGTCACGTTCGCCCCGTTTTCTCGACGAATTTGATAATTGCCAATACGATGGTCTCCCGTTCCTTGGGTGCTTGTTTCCAGTGGTAAAGCATTCAAGGAAAATGTACGGTCGGATAGATCTGGATTCGTAGCGAAGCCGCGATCGATCCGCTGCAATTCATTGCTACCGGTATAAAAGGGGAGGGACCTGCCAAAGTATCGATGGGTAATAAATTTGTCTTTTTCTATCCCAATAACATAACTGATTTGAGAATTAGATAAATGAAATATTTGCCGTTGATGATCAAATAAAATAGGCATGAAAACAGCTCCTTTATATTATATACTGTAAGCATAAGGAATTAGATGTTGGGAAACAAGAATAAAAAATTTGAGTAAAGGGGTAAAATATTGCAAAATTATTTTTCTCATAGCTATTATTATTTTGACACCTACAACCTGCCTTACTTAAAGGGGATCGGTGTAGGACATGGGGATGAAAATTATCATTGGGACAATGCTGCACGCAAGGATGATTTAGTTGTATTGCAATATACGTTGGCAGGAACAGGATATTTTGAAGTAGAAGGACAGCGCAGTACTCAACGAAAGGGAAGTTTTTTTCTTGCTGAGATCCCTAGTAATTGCTGCTACTATGGAAAATCGGACTGGAGATTTCTGTATTTGGAGTTTTCCAAAGACATTCTTCAATGGTTCTATCCTGTAAATCAAACGCTGCATCAAAGTTCAATAGACTTTCAAGAAACACTAAAGAAGGCACATGACCAGCTCAAAAAGCAAGCAGAGAGTCCTTTTTTTGAAAATACTTCATTAGCCTATGACTTGGTTTTGGCAATAAAAAAGGAACTCGTTACACAACGGATAGAAAAACATCCTTTGGCTAAGGAAATCAAATCATTTTTAGAGCAGAACTACCAACAGGAAATAGGTCTAATCGATATCGAGGAGCGGTACAACTTGTCCCGCTACAAAGCAATTCGGCTATTTGAAAAGGCGTATCATATATCACCCATCGCTTATCTAAAGAAATATCGAATAAAAAAAGCACTGCCTCATTTACTAGATGGGCAACGAAGAGTTCATGAGATTGCTCGATTGGTGGGGATGTCGAATGGCAATTACTTTGCAAAGGTGTTTAAAGCGGAGATGGGAATGTCGCCTAGTGAGTATCGGAAAAACAAGCAGACCTTTAATGAGAAATCCGGTCAATAGAAAAAAGAAGCGCCTTTTTCATTAGAAGCAAAAAAACGACTTGTCCATTTTTGGATTCGTCGTTTTTTGCTTCCTAGATAACTATTGAGAAATGATCGCAAACATCGTCGCAAGGTCTTCTGCAGCCATCTGTACCTTTGATTTTTCAATCAGAATATTTTTTCCAGTCATAATATAAGAGGGCATGATTCGAATCCCTTGATAAAAAAGTTCCGTGTTTCTCAGCTTGTAGGTGGAGATAGCAGGGACAACGTTTTTCTTTGTCGTTTTTTTAGTGATCTTGTTATAGCATTTCTTCGCCACATCCCCCATCAGCATAATGACTTGGACATTTGGGAACAGAGCCAGTTCCTGTTCTAAATAGGGAAGGCTGCGCTCAATACTGGTGTTGTCAATCGTTGTTTCCTGCTTTGGCGTCTTTATAGCATTCGTAAGGTAGATCCCATGAGCCAAAATATCCTCAATCGTTGAAACTTCAATACCAGCTTTTTGGAACAAGGGAATAGTGGTCTCCATATAGGTCGCATCCGGTGAACCGTAAAAATCATTCTCTGGAGAAGCAGGCACGACCTCATTGATCATGATGGCCTTTATTGTACTAGGATCAATTTCGATGGCATTCAAGTAAATCTGAGGATCCTCCGGCAGCTGCTTCATAATTTCCTCTTTAATAATCATCTTTCGACCTCCTTTAAATCTAGTGTACCGTATTAATCTTGACAGGGGATGTCTAGTTTCAAAAATAATAGTCTTTTTATCCGGAAGTCCTAAGCAGATTATTTTCCTTCAGAAATTAATCGTGTTAGGGTAATTTTATCAACTGATAAGTGGAGGTATTTTTATGTTTTTAGCGATTAATGAAATCAAACATTCCAAGCTGCGTTATACGCTAGTGATGGGAGTTATGTTCTTGATTGCCTACTTGGTCTTCTTTTTAACAGGATTGGCTTACGGGCTGGCACAAGACAATCGAACCGCAGTAGATAAATGGAATGCGGACAATATCCTTTTAACCGAGGAAGCCAACAACAATCTAAATATGTCCATGATACCCTTAAAAACCTTCGATGAGGTGAAGGCGGATGAAAAAGCCTACCTAGCTCAAACCGCAGGTGTCATAAAAGGGGATAGTGGAGAAAAAATTGATGTCAGCTTTTTCGGCATTGATAAGGACCAATTCATCGCACCAAAGTTAACTAGTGGAAAAATGTTCGCCTCGGATGATGAAGCCGTAGCCGATAGTTCTTTAAAGGATCAGTACAACTTAAAACTTGGCGAAACGGTGAAGATGGCTGGCAATGAAAAAACTCTGAAGATCGTTGGGTTTACCGACAATGCAAAATTCAATGTAGCACCTGTTCTTTATACGACCATCGGAGCCTATCAAGAAATTCGCTTTGAAACACAAGGAGCGAGCGAAAATACTCGAATTAATGCGATTATTACACGCGGGGATGTCCAATCAATCCCGGATGATTTAGAGAAAACTAATATCAAAGACTTTATTAACGAACTGCCTGGCTACAGCGCACAGGTATTGACCTTTGGTTTCATGATTGGCTTTTTGATCGTGATTGCGGCGATTGTTATCGGAATATTTATCTATGTATTAACAATGCAAAAATCAGAGATTTTCGGCGTCATGAAGGCACAAGGAATCTCAAGCCGCTATATTTCTAATTCAGTCATCGCACAGACCTTTTTACTAGCAACAGTCGGTGTCGTGATTGGGTTAGGGGCGACACTTGGCACGGCCTTAGTTTTACCAGATGCGGTTCCATTCCAAGTCAATATGCTCTTCTTTGGCGGTATCAGTCTATTAATGATCTTTGTAGCGTTGATCGGTGCGTTCTTCTCCGTTCGAACGATTGTCAAGATCGATCCGCTGAAGGCCATCGGGTAAGGAGGAAAAAAATGAGTGCAATTGAATTTAAACAAGTAGAAAAAACATTCAAAGATGGGGATTCAACCATCGAAGCATTGAAGGAAACGAATTTTTCAGTCGAAAAAGGAGAATTTGTCGCGATCATTGGTCCGTCCGGATCTGGGAAGAGTACCTTCCTGACCATTGCAGGCGGCCTTCAATCTCCCTCTTCAGGTGAAGTGTTGATTAATGATGAAGATTTTAGTGAAAAGAAAGAGAAGGAGCGGGCAAAATTACGGTTCAAAGAAATTGGTTTTATTTTGCAGGCCTCAAATCTCGTCCCTTTTTTGACCGTTAAAAAGCAGTTAAAGCTAGTTGATAAGGTCAGCAAAAATGACAATACACAAGTGGCAGAAAAGTTATTTGAGCAATTAGGAATTGCCAGTTTGGAGAATAAGTATCCCGAAGAACTGTCTGGGGGGGAACGTCAACGTGTCGCGATCGCTCGAGCTTTATATCATGATCCGACGATTATTTTAGCGGATGAACCAACCGCCAGTCTAGATTCTGAAAAAGCCTATGAAGTGGTTAAAATTTTAGCAAAAGAGACGAAGGAAAAGAACAAAGCAACCATCATGGTGACCCATGACACACGTTTAGTGAAGTTCTGTGATCGAATTTTAGAAATGAAGGATGGCACACTGAAAGAAAAATCAGTTTCTGAGGACGAAAAAGAGTCGGATAGCGTATAATGAGGGTACCAAAGAAAAAATGAGGCGATTCGATGTACGAAGAGATTTTAGATGTTGCCGAAGAATTATTTATGAAGCAGGGGTATAATGACACATCTACGCGGCAAATCGCAAAGATTCTTGGCATTACCCAGCCAAATATCTATTATCATTTTAAAAACAAAGAAAACATTTATTATCAAGTCATGCTGCGGTTGTCCACCGAGGTAGGAGCAAGTTTGACAGAAATAGCTGAAAAAGCGACGAGCTTTGAAGAGAAAATTATGGGAATGGCTTTATACCTGCAGCAGAGGCATCCCTTCAGTCTGTTTATGATGATGCACGATATTCAGCACACCCTCAGTCCTGAAACGGCGAAAAAGCTCTTTTCCCTTTGGCAGGATTCATATAAGCAGCCATTTGTTGAGGTCTTCCAAAAAGAGAGCAACATCAAAGCATCAGTAGATCCTGATTTTGCGGTTCGTCAGTTATTCATTTTGATTTCTGCTTATCTGGACTCACCAGAAGAGACACGGAAAGACAATTTAGAAAAAGCCATTCAACTGTTTTTCTATGGCGTCTTGGACTAAACAGAAAATTTCCACTATCAATAATGATAGTGGGAATTTTTTTACGCTAATACCGCTGCGATCATATCTGGCAATTCTTTTTTCATGACGCGCTTTGTTGCTAGAGCATCAGTGTAAGTAATTGTTTGATCCGCTGCGATTGTTGCTAATAATTGACGCTCTTTTTTAGGCGGGTTGTAGAAGACTTCAATTGAGCTGTCTGCATCTGACCATTCAGCAGAATAATTCGTTTTAGTCTTCAATGATTGATTCAATGCTTCTGCTTGTTCAGCTGTTACGCCGGCACTTGCTGGTTCTTTGACAACATCAGCCAAAATATCTTGAGCAAGCTCTGCCGCTTTGTCCGTATCCTGATTTTCAGCAGCAGGTGCCGCTGACTTGAAGCTTTCTGACCACAAATTGTAGACGCTGTTTGTTAGTTGATTCAGCGTATTCGTATGTGGTTTTTGAATATGGGCATCCACCAATTCTTTGAAAGAGTGGTCGTGCTCCGCACTTTGGATATGACGTGTTTTGCCGTCAGGAGTTTTCTCCTCAAGGTGAAGTTGATGAGGATTCACTTTGTCAAAGTAGATTTTTACATCACTATGGATGTGATTTGCCAGTGTTTCTTCCACTTGAGCAAATGTTTTGCTAATTTGTTTGTTACGAGTTTTGATTGATTTTTTAATACTTTTTAAATTCACTAGTGTCATTCAGTCGCTTTCTTTTAAGAATAGTTCTAATCCGATTGTATTATAGCATACTTCGAAAAAAATGCAGTAAGAATAAGGTAAAAGATGTTATTTGAATCAAAAAAACACTAATTTTTGATTAGAATAACGAAAAAGATGAATTAGATAACGTTTTCAATGGCTTCGCTTATTAATTAAGAACTACGCACGCATGTACAAGTCAATAAAAAAGCCGCAGTTATTCCATTGAATAACTACAGCCTTTGAATTAACGTAAATCCTCTAAAAATTCCGTTTTTCCTGGATCTATTTCGTCTTTCATTTTAATGATCTTAGCAGGGGTACCAGCAACAACGGCTCCTGCAGGAACATCTTTTGTTACAACGGCACCAGCAGCAACTACCGCGTCTTTGCCAACATGAACACCCTCTAGAATCACCGCATTGGCACCAACTAGGACATTATCTTCAACAACAACAGGGGAGGCACTAGGTGGTTCTAGTACGCCGGCCAAGACTGCGCCAGCACCAATGTGGGCGTGCTTTCCGACAGTTGCACGAGCGCCTAAGATTGCACCCATGTCGATCATAGTACTTTCACCGATAGAAGCACCAATGTTAATAATCGCGCCCATCATGATTACTGCCTTATCACCAATTTCCACACGATCGCGAATGAGTGCGCCTGGTTCAATGCGCGCATTGACACTTGAGATATCCAGCATAGGAATCGCTGAATTTCTGCGATCATTCTCAACATGGACGTCTGTGATTTTTGCTTGCTGCTCGTTTAGTACCTCTTGCACGGCCTGACTTTCACCAATCAAGATCCAGGTCTTTTCTTGTCCGAAAAATTGAACCTTTTCTTTGGTGATACCCGTCAAGTCTCCTTGGACATATGCTTTGACAGGGGTCATTTTTTCGGCGTTTTTAATATATTTTGCAATTTCATAGGGATCGGTTAAAGTCATCAAATTCCTCATTTCTTGTCTCAGTTTCTTTTTTTTATCCTGGAAAAATCAGCTCTCGTCGATTAATTTCTCCATATCGTATAAGCCAGTGGATTTTTCACTTACATATTTTGCTGCTTTAACAGCTCCGCTGGCGAAAATGTTTCGTGATAAGGCTAGGTGATTTAGTTCAATGACCTCATCAGGACCGGCATAAATCACGGTATGCTCCCCAGGGATAGTTCCACCGCGAACAGCGTGAATGCCTAGTTCGGATAGCGGATTTTCCAAATCATTGCCATGTCGACCATAAATATAGGTTTTCTTTTCTTCCACCGCATCATTGACCGCATCAGCCAGCAACAAAGCGGTACCGCTAGGGGAGTCTTTTTTCTGATTGTGGTGTTTTTCCACAATTTCAATGTTGAACTCATCCTCTAAAACAGGTGTAATCTCACGAATTGCCTTCGCTAATAGGTTGATGCCTAATGACATATTTGCTGAGAAGAAAACGGCTGTTTGCTCTGCGGTTTTTTCAATTTGCTTCTTGATTTCATCGGTCAAGCCCGTAGTCGCGACAACGACTGGGATTTTTTTGTCAGCAGAATAATCCAACACTGCTGGAACCGCTGAATAGTGAGAAAAGTCAATAATCACATCGGCTTCAACTTGGCAATCTGCCATCGATTGATAGGTGGGAAAATCCGCCTCGAAGGCTTCACGATCAACGCCCGCAACAACCTGCATTTCAGGCTGTTGAGCAATCATGGTCTGTAAGACTTGTCCCATCCGTCCATTTGCCCCGCTTAAAATAATATCAATCATTTATTTCGCAACCTCCAAACCATAGGCTGACATTTCTTTTTTCAAGCCCTCGACTGTTTCTGCTTTGGCAGCAGAAAGGGGAAGACGGAAGTTTGGTTCAATTTTTCCTAGCAGACCGACACCAGTTTTCACAGGAATTGGATTGACTTCACAGAAAATGGCATGAATCAATGGCAGTTGTGCTAATTGCAACTCTTTGGCTAATTGGAAGTCGCCATCTAGCAATGCTTGCGTCAATTCATGAGTTTGGCGAGGAGCGATGTTCGCGACAGTCGAGATTGACCCTTTGCCTCCTAAAGCCATGATCGGTAAAACTTGATCATCATTTCCAGAATAAATCGTGAAATCCTCTGGCATAATGCGAGCGATCTCCGCAATTTGAGAAATATTTCCACTGGCTTCTTTGATGGCAACGACATTCGGGATCTCTGCTAATCGTTTAACCATTTCTGGAGCGATATTCATATTTGTTCGTGAAGCGACTGAATATAAAATAATCGGCAATTTCACGCTTTGAGCAATTTTTTGATAGTGTAAAAATAGTCCTTCGTCTGACGCTTTATTATAGTAAGGAGTTACGATCAATAAGGCATCAGCACCAACTTTTTCCGCACCAGTAGATAGTTCGATGGCATGCTGTGTATCATTGACACCTGTCCCTGCGATTACTGGGATTCGACCATTCACCTTATTGACCACCGCCTCAATGACAGCGATGTGTTCATTATTGGCTAGGGTAGAGGCCTCACCAGTCGTTCCGCAAGCGATGATCGCATCAGTACCTTCACTGATTTGCCATTCTACTAGTTCCTCTAACTTCTTGTAATCGACGGCACCATCGGCTTTCATGGGGGTAACTAACGCAACACCTGATCCTTCAAATATTCTCAAGAGAAACAACTCCTTTTTCTTTTTTTAAAGCCCCTTAAAAAGGTCCTTAGTAGTAGAATTATATCCCAATTATTAACGAATGCCAACGAAAATCTAATGAAAATTTCAAGTAAAGTCAATCAAAAAAGCAGAGGCTTTAATGCCCTTGCAAGTTTAAGCGATACGTCAGCCATAAATCAATTCCTGCGATTGCTAAATAGCAACTTGCAATCTCAACGCCAAATAAAGAAAAGAAAGCAAGAGCCCCGATAGAGTAGACAGAAATTTCTAAAATGAATTTTTTACGACCAGTTAGGACTGTGGGAGACTTCGGAGCCCCATATCTTGCCCAAATAAAAGTAAGTACGCACGCTAAGAAAGCAAAAAATACTCTTTGATAGAGTGTGGAATGTAAGAAAACACCACTAAAAATGCCAATAATCGTTGCTAGCTCCAGTAAAAAGCGCGTAAGTAAAACAATTGCTGCCAAGATTATAACCTCCAAAAAAAGATGTCGTTATAATTAAAGAATAAACGCGAGTCCTACAAATAAATAGGCCCAACGATTGTCTTTTTTGCATAGAAGACACAAGAAATCAATCGATATAACTTTTTTTATTCTAACTAAGAGCCCTACAAACTCCTATTCTTTTCAGTGTATCAATCACGGAGTGAAAAAGCATTAGTAAATTTTTGGGAAAAATTTTTAGATAATTTATAAGATTACTGAGCCGATCATTCGAAAAGATTGAAACAGTAAGTTCTTCGCGCTATTGTTACAACGATCAATGTTTTTAGAGGGGATTTTTTTAAGTGAAACTACTATTATGTGAAGACGAAGATAAAATGCGGGAGCTGCTGAGGAAATTTTTCGAAAAAGAAGGGTATTCGGTAGTGGAGGTTGTGGATGGCGAAGCTGCTTTGGAGAAATTCTATGATGAGTCTTTCGATTTGGCCATTTTGGATTGGATGGTGCCGAAAATGAACGGGCTAGAAGTAGCAAAAGCCATGAAACGAGAACGTACTATTAAAATCTTGATGCTGACGGCTAAGAACATGCCTGAAGATGAGGTAGAAGCCTTGAAAACAGGGGTGGACGATTACTTAGCGAAGCCTTTTCATGCTCAAGTTCTTCTGGCTCGTGTAGCAAAATTATTAGGCGTAATCCATCAAGACCTTCATCAGCCGCTGGTTATTCTCCCGAATGAAAAGCGCGTACTACTGAATGGGACACAGTTGGATTTAACCAGCAGAGAGTACGATGTGTTATTTTATCTATATCAGAATCAAGGTTTGCCTTTGACGCGTGAGCAGATTCTCCTTTCTGTTTGGGGATTGGACAACGAAAATGATGAAAGGACCGTCGACAGCTTTATTCGTATGTTGCGTGAAAAGATCGGGAAAGAATTTATTCAAACTGTTTACGGAACAGGGTATCGTTTTGAGCTTGCGAAAAAATAGTTTGACCCGTGTGTTTATTCAACGAGTAGCCATCATCTTTGCGTTGATCCTGTTGGTTTTGACGCTATTTTATCGCTGGGGTTTTCCTACTTATTATTACTGGAAAATGGAACAGCCGGTCAAGGAGGCGCAAAAACTGATCCAAAACGGAAAAAAAAAGGAGATTTCTGATGAACTTGTGGTGATCGCGCTGGATAATAGCGGCACACCTTCAGAGGAAGAGTTGACCAACGACATTACCTTTCGACTAAGTAAAGAAGGAATCGCCCTTCATCGTTTTTGGGTAGATAAAACAACGATTCACGGCGTCCAGCAGGGACAATCGGTCCAGCGCTTGTATAATCAAACCCGACAGCGAAATGATTTTTATACGGTGTTCTTCTCGGAGGGAAATCAATTCTATCTTGTTGGGACAAGCATCCCTGACTTTCAAGCCGCAGTCCGAACACTTTTTCCCATTCTAATCGCAGCTACAGTGTTATTTTTACTGCTGTTGTTTGCTTTGATTATCCTCTTGGTGCGTAATCAAATCATCCAGCCGATCCGTCGCTTGGAGCAGACAACGCGAAATATTTCTAAGCTGAATTTTACAGATTCTGACAATCAGGAGGAAAATGAGCTCGGTCAGTTAAGTCAATCGATCAATCAGATGAAACGCTCGTTGCAGCAGCATGAAATGGAAATGCTGGAGCGTAATGATCAACTGAAGGCCTTCTCTTCAAATCTAGCTCATGAGTTAAAAACACCGTTATCCATCATGCAGCTGCTAGTGGACGGTGAACAAATGGGGTTAGAAAATCCTGCATTTCTGGAAGATATCGATCAGCAATTGCTAAACATGAATGCCCTGGTGACAAATTTACTGGCCTATAGTCAGCAGATGAAGGAGACGATTCAATTTGAAAGAATCAACATTTCCTCGCTGCTTGAAAAGGAAGTCGCACAAGAAAGGCTCATCGATCAAACCTTTCAAATCGACCTGAAGGCAGAAGCCTGTGAACTGGAAACGAACCCTCAGCTACTAAGTATTGTATTGACTAATTTATTGACAAATAGTATGAAGTACAGCTTGGATAAACAGGTGAAAATAACTGGCAATAAGCAGGATTCCCAGTATCAGATCATGTTTGAGAATAGAGCCAATCCATTGTCCCAGCAGCAATTTTCCCATTTAAAGGAACCTTTTGTGGTAGGAGAAAAGTCTCGCAACAGCCATTTATCTGGGACAGGGCTCGGACTTTCCATCGTCGAACAAACACTTCGTCTCATTGGCGGTGAGTTCAAGCTTCGACAGGAAAACTATTCTTTCCTTGCGACAATCGTATTGCCCATTCAACAGACAGCACAATAATCTGTGCTGTTTTTCTTTTGCACAAGTTTTGCATAATTGTTTCGTATTCTTTTTCTGCAAGGAGGAGAGAGTATGGACAAGAAAACAAAACGAAAGATAATTATCGGAATTCTGACAGCCGCGCTGCTTCTAACAGGCGGGATGCTGGCGATGATCGCCATACATGAAAAAATCGCTCCAGCAGGCATGATGGATAAAACGACGCGATTACAGATTCCATCTGTCAGTCAGTAAACAGATAGATACTATAAGCAAAAGAAAGCAGGAAATTCTATGATCAAAAGACTGTTACTCGGAGTGTTACTACTCCTATTATTTATTCCCATCTACGCATTTAAAATCGAACCGAACTTGGTGGTTGTACATCGATTGCAGCTGGGTGCTTCCTCCAAGCCGGAAGAATTGAAGGTACTTCAGCTTTCAGATATTCAAGTCTCAGAAAGCTACGCTACCAAACGTTTGGACAAGGTGATTCGCAAGGTAAACAATGAGAAACCTGATATTATCGTTTTTACCGGAGATCTATTTGATAACTACAGCCAATACAACCATGAACAGGAAATTATTGAGAAGCTGAAGGAGATGAAGGCGACTATCGGTAAATACGCGGTTTGGGGCAACCATGATTACGGTGGCGGAGCCGCAAGAATTTATCAGCAAGTCATGAATGCGGCCGATTTTGACGTATTAAAAAATGCCGGCGAAACAATTTCTTTGGCAAATGGCAAAAGAGTATTCATCGGTGGATTAGACGATTCATTGCTGGGGTCTCCTTCGATCGATGAAACCTTGAGTTATCGTCAAGGGTATGATTATTCTGTGTTGCTGACCCATGAGCCGGATGTGGCGGATGGCTTCGTGGGAACAAATACACAACTCGTTTTAGCTGGTCATAGTCACGGGGGGCAAATTCGTCTGCCTTTTTATCAGGTGACGAATGTATTAGCGAAAAAATACGTTCGTGGTCTCTACGAACTCAGCGATCATACCAAACTTTATGTAAATACCGGATTAGGTACGACAGCCATCCATGCACGGTTGGGGGTGCCGCCGGAAATCTCTGTTTTTCAATTGCACTTTTGATAAAACGAACAAAAAAAGGGGAGCAGCTACTTCAAAGTATAAGTAGGCTGCTCCTTTCTTATTGGATAATCTCAAACCCATAGCCACGGATATGCTCCTTCAACAGCTCTAAATAGGTCTGAGCCAAAGGACTGAGCTCTAGCTGTTCCTGCTTAAGCCAGCCTAGCGTGATGACATCGTCATACTCTAAAGGAATCGCGACGATTTTGTCGTCGTTTAATTCGCTGCTGATGATCCCAGAGCTGATAGTATAACCGTTTAGCCCCACCATCAGATTAAAAATAGTCGCGCGATCACTGACCTTGATATTCTTCTTGCGATCCCAGGTACTGAGAATCTCTTCGGAAAAATAAAAGGAGTTCGTTTCCCCCTGTTCATAGGACAAATAAGGATAATCCTCAAGATCGGCTAATGTTAACGACTTTTTCGCCACTAAAGGATTGCTGCGACTAACGAAAACATGCGGTTTTGCTTCAAATAATGGAGTGAAAAACAACCCTTTTTCCTTGAATAGCTTCAACATGACCTGCCGATTAAAGGCATTCAAGTATAAAACGCCTAGTTCGCTTTTAAAGCTGGTGAGGTCGTCAAAAATATTTTCCGTCTCGGTTTCTCGCAAAGTAAAATTATACTCGTCAGAATTCACCGTGCGCAACAGCTCAACAAACGCGTGTACCACAAAGGCGTAATGCTGCGCCGACACGGAAAAGTTTTGCTTGCGCAGCGGTTCGTTTTTAAATTTTTCCTCCAGCAAATTGACTTGATCCAAAATTTGACGACAGTATATTAGAAATTCCCGTCCTTCAGAGGTTGGGATAATTCCCTGCTTGTTTCGGATCACTAGCTGAACATTCATTTCACTTTCCAGTTCCTTCAGCGCGTTTGATAAGCTGGGTTGGGTTAAAAACAGCGCTTTTGCGGCCTCATTGATCGAACCTTTTTCAATAATTTTCTCAAAATAAATCAGTTGCTGCAGTCGCATCGCTTCACCTCTTTTTTTAAAGAGTATAACGAAGGTTATAGTTATTGGCTATAACTAGTTATTACTTTTTTCAGTTATTCAAGCAAAAAAAAGCGTGCTATTGTGTACCGTAACACAACTGAAGGAGGAAAAACTATGAGAACAACCATTATCGGGTTTCCTAGAATTGGCGAAAATAGAGAATTGAAATTTGCGACAGAAAAATATTTTAGTGGAGAGCTGTCTAGTGAGGAGCTAGAGGATTTTGCTAAGGATTTAAGACAAAAACATTGGCAGTTAATCAAGGAAAGCGGGATTGACGAAATTCCTAGTAACGACTTTTCTTTTTATGATACGACGTTAGACACGACTTGCTTGTTAAACATTGTCCCACAGGAAGTAGCGAAGCTAAACTTAACGGACACTGAAAGATATTTTGCCTTAGCCCGCGGTTATCAAGGACAAAAAGGGGATATCAAAGCACGACCGATGAAAAAGTGGTTCAACACCAATTATCACTATATCGTGCCTAAATTCGAAAAGGAAACAAATATTTTTGTCAGCGGCGACAAGCTTTTTAAAGAATACTATGAAGCAAAGGCATTAGGCATCGACACACGTCCTGTACTGATCGGACCATTCACCTTACTGCAGCTTAGTGAATTTGAACCAGGAACAGATCGCAAAAAAATCACCGACCAATTAATTACGGCTTATGGAGAAATATTGGACAAGCTGAAAGATCTGGGGGCTGAATGGATTCAGTTAGATGAACCTAGCTTAGTGAAAGATTTAACAACCGAAGAACTAGCAGAGTTCAAAGCGATTTATGAACGGCTATTAACGGATCAAGAGATAAAAGTTCTGTTGCAAACATATTTTGGCGATATTCGCGATGCCTACGAAACTGTCATCAACTTGCCTTTTGCAGGGATCGGCTTGGATTTTGTTGAAGGACGTAAAACGGCAGAGTTAGTAGCACAAGGGTTTCCTAAGGACAAAATCTTATTTGCCGGAGTGGTAAACGGAAAAAATATCTGGCGAAACCATTATCAGCAAACAATCGAAACGCTGAAGGACTTTGATCAGAAAAAACTGATTCTAACGACTTCTTGCTCGCTTTTACATGTTCCTTTTACCACCGAAAACGAGGTGTTTCCTGATGAAATCAAGCAGCATTTCGCCTTTGCGAAGGAAAAATTAACAGAATTAGTAGATTTGGCAACCATTTTAGCGGGCAATAGAGAAGCTCTAAAAGACAATCAAGCACTATTTGCTAAAACCCGCTTTACTGAAAATCAAGCCGTTCAGAAAAAAATCCGCGAACTTACGGAGCAGGACTACACGCGCAAACCGGCCTTCCAGGAACGAGAGGCGATTCAAAAACAGGCGTTTGATTTTCCAGTATTACCGACAACCACCATTGGGTCTTTTCCACAAACAAGGGAGGTCAAGCTGACACGAGCGAAATACAAGCGCCAAGAACTCAGTCAAGAAGCGTATGATCAATTTATTGCCCAGCAAATCAATGAATGGTTGAATTGGCAGGAAAAAATTGGGCTAGATGTACTAGTTCATGGTGAGTTTGAGCGCAACGACATGGTGGAATACTTTGGTCAAAACCTCTCCGGCTATTTGTTTAGTAAAAATGGTTGGGTACAATCTTACGGAACAAGAGGCGTGAAGCCGCCGATTATTTGGGGCGATGTCGCTCGAGAAAAGCCGATCACCGTCAAATGGTCCACCTATGCACAAGAGCAAACAGATAAAATCGTGAAGGGCATGCTGACAGGACCAGTGACCATCTTGAATTGGTCCTTTCCGCGAGAAGACATCAGCTTAAAGGATTCAACGCTGCAAATCGCTTTAGCGATCCAAGAGGAAGTATTGGATTTAGAAAAGAATGGTATTCGCGTGATTCAAATCGATGAGGCAGCATTACGAGAAAAACTGCCGTTAAGAAAGACGGATTGGTACTCTGAATATTTAGATTGGTCCATTCCAGCCTTCCGTTTGGTCCATAGCAAGGTCCAGCCAACGACCCAAGTCCATACGCATATGTGCTATAGCGAATTCACGGATATTATTCCCGCGATTGATCAAATGGATGCCGATGTGATTTCCTTTGAAGCCTCCCGATCAAACTTGGCAATATTGGATGAACTGAAGGCGCAAAATTTCCGCACAGCGGTAGGACCAGGAGTCTATGATATTCATTCTCCACGGGTGCCATCAGTGAATGAAATCAAGGAGACCATCAGTAAAATTTTAGCAAAGGTTCCCTTGGAAAAAGTCTGGATCAATCCTGACTGCGGCTTAAAAACTCGTGGGATTCCTGAAACGAAGGCTAGCTTGACCAACATGACAGAAGCCGTAAAACAAGTCAGAAAGGATTTGTAGCCTATGTCCAGTGCACTATCCTTTGAAGTTTTTCCGCCAAATACACAAATTGGCACGGAGAAGCTGTTCAAAACCTTGAAAGAGCTGCAGCAGCTAGAGCCAGATTTTATCAGCGTTACCTGCAGCAATAATCGCCAAACTATAGAAGAGACTACCTTGAAGGTCGCGGATTATATCCATAGAAAGCTGAAGGTTCCAACGATTGCCCACCTGCCGGCAGCCTATCTTAGTCAGTCGCAATTAGCCGAATTGGTGAAACGGCTGGATCAGATTGGGATTAATCAGATTCTCGCTTTGCGTGGAGATATTCTTCCTGATTTGCCGCCTAAAAAAGACTTTGTCTATGCCAGCGATTTGATTCAGTATGTCAAAAGAGAGGCGCCGCATCTCCATATCAGCGGTGCTTGCTACCCAGAATCGCATCCAGAGTCACTAAATCGGATTGAAGATATCAAGCAACTGAAGCATAAGGTAGCGGTAGGCTGCGAACAGCTGATTACCCAGTTGTTTTTCGACAATGATTTGTTTTATCAGTTTCAGGAATCCTGTTACTTAGCGGATATAAAAGTGCCGATTCTTGCAGGAATCATGCCGATCGTCAATCGGAACCAAGCTTTACGACTGATTAAGACGACGAATACGAAGCTACCACGAAAATTCCTGGCCATTCTGGAAAAATACGAGCATGATCCTGTCGCCCTGAGGGAAGCGGGATTGGCCTATGCTATCGATCAAATCGTGGATCTGACTACACAGGATGTTTCGGGCATTCATCTTTATACGATGAACAATGCAGAGGTGGCAAAGCATATCTATCACAACACAAAGAATGTCTTAAATGGACAATGGAAAGCTGGATGATTTTATAAAAGATTTGACAGAGCTAACAAAATGATTATAATAAGATTAATTTAATAGACGAACGTGGAAGAGAAGAGTAATTGACGCTGCTAGATACAGAGACCTCGGCTGGTGAGAAAGAGGACAAAGCAAACTCAATGAAGATGAGCTCTGAGTTTTTTAGCAGGTTCACGCTTGCTAGACGGCCGTGACCGATACCTCACCGAGTTTCTTTATGGAACTGTCGAGGTATTTTTAATAATACGAATTTGGGTGGTACCACGGTTTGATCCGTCCCTTTGTCAAATGACAAAGGGGCGTTTTTTTTTTGTTTTTTGGAAGAAAACCAGCTATAAGGAGTGAGCAGATGGAAACAGCAGAATTTATTCAGCAGTATTATCGAAAAAGAAGAGGAACAGACTCTTTGAAATGGGATGCCTTAAAGGAACGCTACGGCAAAGCGGAGCTGCTGCCGTTATGGGTGGCAGATATGGATTTCTCCGTCCCTGAAGTAGTTCAAGAAACGCTGACGGAAAGGATCAATCACGGTGTTTTCGGCTATTCACTCACACCAAAAGAGTATTTCAACGCGTATCAGGGATGGCAGAACCGCCATGAACAAACAGCATTTCAAGAAGAGTGGTTGTTCTTTACTTCTGGCGTAGTGCAAGCCCTCCATGATTTGATTGCTTGCTTTACTGATGAGGGAGATCAGATTCTCATACAGCCGCCAGTTTATTATCCTTTTTTTGACGTTGTGAAAAATCAGCGGCGACAATTACTCACCTCAGAGCTAGTTAAGACTTCCGATGGTTATCAAATGTCGCTTGAGCATTTTGAAGCACAATTGATCCAACAGAACATTAAGCTATTTATCCTTTGCTCTCCTCACAATCCAGTTGGACGAGTTTGGAGCCGAGAAGAACTTAGGGAAGTTCTCTCCCTTTGTCAAAAATACGATGTCCTAGTGATTTCTGACGAGATTCATTCTGATCTGATTTTATCGGATTATTCCTTTATCTCCGCGGTGACAATCGCGGCAGAATTAGATTTTTTGGATCATTTGATTGTCTGCAACGCGCCGTCAAAGACCTTTAATTTAGCCGCTTTATTGAATGCGCATATTTGGCTGCCAGATGAGCACCTGCGAGAAAAGTATCAACAGTGGGAAAGCAAGCACCATCAAACAGGAAACAGTGTGCTTGGACAAGTAGCGGCACAGGCAGCCTATGCATCAGGAGATGAGTGGCTAGAGGGGGCACTCTCAGTAATCGAAAAAAACTATCAGCTTTTAAAACAAACACTAGCGCAGCAAATTCCGCAAATTAAAGTCAGTGAACTTCAGGGAACCTATTTGGCCTGGCTCAATTTGAATGATTGGCTGCCAAGCTTAGAACTGGAAGAATATATTAAAGAACAGGCAGGCTTAGCCATTGATTATGGCGCGTGGTTTTCACCAAACACTAAGGGTTTTATTCGAATCAATTTAGCCACGAGTCCAGAAAATATCGAGACAGCGATCAAGAATTTAGTAGCGGTTGAACACAAACTTAAAGGAGGAGATGAAGATGAGCTATCATACAGCCACCGAATTAGCACAAATCGGCAATCATAAGGACAAGCAAACAGGAGCAGTCTCAACGCCGATCCACTTATCAACGACCTTTGCCCATCCAGGATTAGGAAAAAGCACCGGCTACGATTACACACGCACGAAAAATCCGACACGAGAAATTTTGGAAGAGGCACTGGCAAAATTAGAAGAAGGCAGTCAGGCAATTGTGACTAGCTCCGGAATGAGTGCGATTCAATTGGTTTTCCAGCTGTTTCCAGCTAAAAGCGAATTTTTAGTTTCTCGCGACCTTTACGGCGGCAGCTATCGCTATTTTGACGAATTGGCGCGGCAAAACGGTTCAGTCTTTCACTATTTTGATGACTATGAAAGTTTAGCAGCACAGCTCACGGACCAGATCACGGCGATCTTTTTAGAAACACCCACTAATCCCTTGATGCAGGAAGTTTCTATCGCTGATACCGCAAAATTAGCCCGCCGCTATCAAGCCTGTTTAATCGTGGACAATACCTTTTCCACTCCCTTGCGGCAGCAGCCCTTAAAAGAAGGGGCCGATATCGTCCTTCACTCCGGCACTAAGTTCTTAAGTGGTCACAATGATTTACTGGCAGGAGTCGTTGTAGCCAAAACCCCTGAGATAGGAGAGAGGTTGGCGTGGTTAAGCAATACAACGGGGCCAACGTTGTCCAGCTTTGATAGCTGGCTCTTTATTCGCAGTCTCAAAACCCTGAAGATACGTTTTGAAGCGCAGGAACGCAATGCGCAGAAAATCGCGAAGGTCTTGACCACTTTTCCGCAAGTAGAGAAGGTTCTTTACCCTGGAATTGGCGGAATGATCAGTTTTTATCTTCAAGACACGAAGCAAATTCCAGCTTTTTTGTCAAAGCTGCGCTTGATCACCTTTGCCGAAAGTCTGGGAGGAGTAGAAACATTGATTACTTATCCAACGACTCAGACACACGCGGATATTCCGACAGAGCTTCGAGAATCCTATGGCTTGACGGCCAATCTATTGCGCCTTTCTGTCGGAATAGAAGATCCACAAGATTTGCTGGCGGATTTGGAGCAGGCACTTCAGTGGCAAGAATAAGTCCTTTAGATAGGAAATGCCATTGCTGCCGCTTTTCAATTGGTTTTACTCTTAAAAAGAACATGATATGATGACAGCGATAGAAAGGAATGAATCAAGTGAAAAAATGGAAAAAAATCCTTTTGATCGTTGTTCTCGCAATTGTTGTTATTATTAGCGGCGGAATCGCCTACCTAAAAACGCAAACCTATTCTCCTACAAATCAGGCCCAGCAAGTGGCTGAACAGGCGGAAGATAAAAGCGATTGGCTCTATTTTCCTTCAAAGGATACCTCTAAGCCGCTGATCATTTTCTACCCCGGCGCACTGGTAAAACCTGAAAGCTACAGTGATTGGGCAGAAACAGTTGCGAAAGCGGGGTATCCTGTTTATATTGTGAAGATGCCATTGGATTTGGCTATTTTGGCCCCAAATCGCGGAGAGAAAATCCTGTCACAACAGCCAAATCGAGACTATGTTATTGGCGGCCATTCATTAGGTGGCGTAATGGCCAGCCGTTTTGCCAATGAACATACGAAAAAGCTGCGAGGAGCATTTTTCCTAGCAAGCTATCCAGATGAAAAAGGCAGTTTAGCAGATAGCAAGATTCCTGTATTATCTCTGACCGCAGAAAATGATCAGGTACTAAATCAGGAGGCTTACAAAAAAGCGAAGAAGGAATTACCTAAAACAACAGATTATCAAGAAATAGGCGGAGGAAATCACGCAGGCTTTGGTTCGTACGGCAAACAAAAAGGCGATGGAAAATCAACCATTACTGATCAGAATCAACAGGTAGCTCAGCGTTTAATTGCTTGGCTAGAGGAAAAAGTGCATACGAAAGACTAAGAAATCATCCTAGATGGTTTCTTTTTATATTTATCGTTATTTTTTAATTCAGTATCTATTCATTAATGAACGGTTTGTTTCACTCATTGTCGTTATAAAACGATAACAATGGCATGAAAGTTCACTCTATATTTTCTAACAGACCCACCTAAAATTCCCTGATGTGTTATTATAACGAAATGAAAGATTGATTTAGGAGTGATCAAGTGAAAAAAGCGATTATCGGAATGGGGATCTGTGTGGGTTTATTAAGTCTAGCAGGCTGTTCCAAAAATGAAACGCATGCGAGTCATAAAAACAGCAAGAACACCGTTCATGTTTCAGAAGATTTCTCATTAACAAAGCAAACTTCAACAACAGCAACCAGCGACAAAAATTTAAGTAGATCATCGACAATAGCCAGCTCCACTTCATCATCTGAGAGCCAGGAAGAGTCAACTAACTCCAGTCTTTGGACAACTCAAAAAGCCAGTGAGCTTCAACAATTCATGGAGAGCTGGGGCATTACTATGAAGCAAACTTACAGGGAATACACACCGAATAATAACGTCAATTTTTATGGGTTGCAGCTGCCGGAGGCTGTTTTAGGCAGTTCAAAGACCTGGGGAATCGCTGTTAATGACGTTGCTGTCTCTGCTGAGTGGTCGACTACTGGCGAATCTTCTTCCGAATACAGCATTGTCGCGGTTTATTCAGACGCAGAAACCGCAAGCGGTTCAGGAGCAAGACACCTTTACTTCTTTGGATTTAATAATAATCAGCCAGTCGTCCTAGTTTCCATGCAAAACCAAGGCATGGAGGATCACGCGCTGCACTTCAAGCAAACAGAAAACCAAGCGCTAACTAGCGGCTTCCAAAATATCGTTGCCAACGGTAGAATCTACTGAACCAGTAAATACCTGGACTTCCATGGATGAAGCGATTCAGTTTTATGAGGATACATATAAAAACACTGCGAACGAAGTCAGCCAACAAATTCTTTGGGAAAATTATCATCGAAGCTGCTGGAGTTTAACAGAACAAGCAGAGAATCGCATGGTTCTCCATTGGAAGAATATTGGTGGCGCTGGCGGCAGCTATGTAGCTTTTGAAAAATTCGCTGATCACACGACGATCACTCAATATGATGGCAACAATTCCTATCCAAATAGCCCAAGCAAGGCCTTCAATGTTCGAAACAGCGATCATACCGTGTATTAAAATAGAAGGAAAGTCTATCAAAACAACGATAGGCTTTTTTCTATTTAAACAATTTTTTGAAATCGTTTCCATTATTTTTTGAAGCGATAATCCTTGATGCATCAATATTTAGCTTTTGAGAATCATTATGCTTTAATAAATATTAATATTTTGGTATGCGAAACCCGTGACAAAAGGCGTATTTTGTTGATGTAGATATCTCAACTAAGAATGAATAAAAACAAATTAGAAAGGAGGACCTCTTTTGACAAAACAGAAATTAACCAACCAGCAATTATTCACCTTATCCCGTCCAACACTGGAAAAACGCATTCGCCGGTTTTATTTTGATACGAAAGATGGAAAGACCGCCATCGAAATGCTGATCACATTACAAGTACGAGAAGAATTGTGCGAGACGGATTTTTCAAATATATTAGGGGAGCTGGTGCGACACATTTTTCTAGAAACGCGTTCTACAGCCGCTATGCGCCGTTATTATTTGTATTTCACCGATTATTTCACTAAAAAGGATTGGCAGCTGTTGAACCTTAAATTATTCCCAGCGCAGACCTTTATCGCTGAAAAGCTTGAGCAATTATATACACAGGTCATCGGAAAACCCTTAGCAAGACTTGCGGAATCATGACCATGCTTTTGAAAAAGAGGAGATAAAATGGAAAAGAAAGGAAAGATAGAAAATGATTACCACATTTACTTTAGATGCAGAGTTCGCTAATAGTGATGGCAGCTCTCAGCATTTACGTTTAAAAAATTTTGATCCAACTAAAATAGCCGAGGAAATCAAAGCCTCGTTAACAAAATTGACACAGCTGAACCTGTTTGAAAAAGACGGCGTCGGTTTATTTAAAAAGGTCCTGCATGCGACCATTATTGAAAAAAGAGTCGAAACCATTTTCGACAAACGAGTGGAGACGCAAACAAAAGATTCATCAACGAGATTAATGGAACAAGCCCAATCTGAAACTCTCCCAGTAGAAGAAACAACATCTTACGTTCAGCCTTCAATTAAAGAACGTGCTACTTTTGATACACTTCAAAATTTAACCATCACGGAGGAGCGACCAGCGCCTGGTACGCTGATTCAGAAAATTGAACTGCCGAAGGGTCTTGATCCGTGGTCCCTGAATGAAAATCAAGCCATTGAGCTGTTACAGGCCTGTATGCCGTCTAATGCCACGTTAATGAATGTCGAGGTGGACGATCAGTCTGTTCCGGCAAGACTCATTATTACGGAGGCGGTAGAGGATCAGCCTATTTCCTCAGAAGCAGAGGAGGTCACCGAGACTCTGCCAGAAAAAACGAGAAAAAGGCGAAAGCGGCTGATTGATCGGATTCGAAAACGCGAATAACCAGCAGTGTCTGTCTCATCAAAAAATCCAACGTTGGTATGAGACGACAGTTATTTCTCATAACTAAAATTTTTGCCCGCCAAACCAGCGGGCTCTTTGTCATGCAAAGCAATCTTGTCTTAAATAGAAGGATTGAAGCCAAAGGGAAACGTGATGATAACGTTCAGTCGTTTAAAGAATTTTCCAAATCATCCCACAAATTTCAGCTGAAAAGAGGATAGGGCTTATCAGGATACTCATTCTGCAAATCCAATGACGTTTTTGCACGAAATTCCCAAAGGCATCCATCTCAGCTACGCCATTGTAAACCTCTTCGCCAATCATATAATCTATCGCTAAAAATTCTGTCTTTGTCTTTTCAAACTTTTCAATAATAACCTCGGCTCTTTTTCTTAAAAGTATGTCTTCATTTGCAAGTTTTATACTATAGTTACTCCCTACAAAGAGTTTTATTTCACCTACTTGTTTTATACTCGCATTCTCAGGTATTCCTTAAAAGCATATCTAGATATCAGATATAAGTATTGGATATCTGTCTGTTCATAAAATAGAATAAATGTAGAAACATTGCCAAACAAAAGCAAATTGACAGTATAGATTATCTGTTTTTATTTCGTAACTTTAAGGTGTTGATCATAAAAGGTCTAACTAACTTTATCCTATGTCAACAAAGAAAATGAAAAAGGAGCGTTTTTACAATGAATGAAAAGTTAAGCATGACCCAAGAATGGGACAAAGTATTTCCAAAAAGCGACAAGGTGAATCATCGAAAGATCACCTTCCACAATCGCTACGGCATTACCCTAGCAGCTGATTTGTATGAACCGAAGAATGAGAGCGGAAAGCTGCCAGCCCTTGCGGTTAGCGGACCCTTTGGCGCAGTGAAGGAACAATCATCTGGTCTATATGCTCAGACGATGGCGGAAAGAGGCTTCCTTACGATTGCTTTCGACCCATCCTTTACTGGAGAAAGCGGTGGACAGCCTCGTTATGTCGCTTCGCCAGATATCAACACGGAAGATTTTCAAGCGGCGGTTGATTTCTTATCCTTGCAGGACAACGTTGATCCTGAAAAGATCGGCATCATCGGGATTTGCGGCTGGGGCGGTATGGCTTTGAACGCCGCCGCGATTGATACCAGAATCAAAGCGGTCGTACCTGTGACCATGTATGACATGTCTCGGGTGAATGCTCGTGGTTACTTTGATGCGATGGATGAAGAGGATCGCTACGAAGCGAAAAAGACGTTGAATGCCCAAAGAATCGAGGATTATAAAAATGGGGAGTACGCAAGAGCCGGCGGAGTCGTGGATCCTTTACCAGAGGATGCTCCATACTTTGTCAAAGACTACTATGATTACTATAAAACCGCTCGCGGCTATCACAAGCGTTCTTTAAACTCAAATGGCGGATGGAATACAACCTCCTCATTATCCTTCATGAACATGCCGCTGCTGCAATACATTAACGAAATCAAAAGTGCGGTGCTCTTAGTTCACGGAGAAAAGGCACATTCCCTATATTTCAGCAAAGACGCTTTCGCAGAATTAACAGGGGACAATAAGACCTTAAGAATTATCCCTGATGCTTCTCATACGGATCTTTACGATCAGGTTGATGTTATTCCTTTTGATGAGATTACTGATTTTTTGCGGGAGAATTTGGAATAGGGCGAAAGACTAATCATGTGTTTTATCGATTGCTATGAAAAAGCGGAGTAACCAAAAAAGGTTCTCCGCTCTTTTGTTATTGGTGCATTGTATAAGTAACTTTTTGTTTATTGAAAAAATATTTTTTATATGTTCGATGAAGTCTTGACCTCCTAAAAACTTTTTCCATAATCGACTAAGCCCTTGCCTTGGAGCCCACTCCATGGTTTATGATAAGTTAGAAATAGAAGGAGGCGAGACGAATGAATATAAAAAAAGCTGCAGAGATGTTTGATTTGACGACGGACACATTGCGTTACTATGAACGTGTAGGCGTTATTCCGCCTGTTCATCGTAATGAAAGTGGCTACCGCGAGTATTCAACAAATGATTTGAACTGGATTTACTTGGCGAAGAACTTACGAAACGCAGGACTATCTGTTGAGTCATTGATTGAGTTTGCCAATTTGGCTCAATTACGAGAAACACAGAATGTAGAAGAAGCTCAGAAACAAATTTTGGCCGATCAATTAGAGGAACTAGATAAAAAAATAGCAGAGATGGCAGACGTTCGAGAACTCTTATCCTACAAGATCGAAACCTATGACGATCATATCGCAAAATTTAAAGCCGGAGAAATGCCCTCTGATAAAGTCGAGAAATTATGGGAACGAAAAAAATAGAGCCTTTCTCTTGCTATGGAGTTCACTTCAAGGTTTAGGATGATTCATGTAATACAATTTAAGGAGGAAATGACCATGCGAACAATTCAATTAAACAACGGTGTAAAAATGCCACAACTAGGATTTGGTGTTTATCAAATTCCTTTAGAAGAAACAGCGGAAGCTGTGTATCAAGCAATCAAAGCAGGCTATCGTTTGATCGATACAGCTTCTATCTATGGAAATGAGAAGGAAACCGGCGAAGGAATCAAACGGGCGATTGATGAAGGTCTTACTACTCGTGAGGAACTTTTCGTTACGTCTAAACTATTCATTCTTCAAGCACCAGAAGAAAAAGCAGCAGAAACAATTGAACAATCCCTTAATGTAATGGGACTTGATTATTTAGACCTTTATCTGATTCATCAACCTTATGGTGATGTATATGGCGCATGGCGGGCAATGGTTGCCGCACAAAAAGCAGGGAAATTAAGAGCAATTGGTATTTCAAACTTCAAATCAGCGAAAATGATCGAATTTGTTGGCTTGAATGATGTAAAACCACAAATCAATCAAATTGAAGTAAATCCTTGGAATCAACGAATTGAAGACCAAGAATGGCATGAAAAATATGGTGTGCAGATTGAAGCATGGGCGCCTTTTGCTGAAGGACATCATGACTTATTCACGAATCCCGTTTTAGCTGAGATTGGCGAACAGTATGGCAAATCAGTGGGACAAGTAGTTCTACGCTGGTTAATGCAGCGAGGAATTGTTGCCTTAGCAAAATCGGTTCGCCCAGAACGTATGGCAGAAAATATTAATATCTTTGATTTTGAATTATCAGACGCAGATGTTGAAAAGATCTCCGCATTGGATAGGAAAGAATCCGCCTTCTTTGATCATGACGCACCACAGCAAGTAGAGTGGGTTATGAATCGAATGTTAGACACAGAAAACTAATCTATAAATATATCAAACGATAATCGCCATCCCTGAGCTGAACGCTGTCTTTTTCCAAGGAGGGTACGCTACAATAGAAGTGTATCAAACAAATAAGGAGGGATTTTTGATGAAGGTTATTGTATTAGGATCTTCACACGGCGGCTATGAAGCGGTCGAAGAGTTACTATTGGCTCATCCCAAAGCGGACGTGCAATGGTACGAAAAAGGCGACTTTATTTCATTTATGGGATGAGGAACGCAAATGTATCTCGAAGGAGTCGTAAAGGATGTTAACTCTATCCGTTACATGACTGCCGAAGAGATGGAACGACGCGGGGTTCGCGTTTTTACCAACACTGAAATTACCAAAGTAATACCTGACAAACATGAAGTAGAAGTACTTGATCATGTTAGCGGAGAAACTCGTACGGAAGCCTATGATAAATTGATTTTAAGCCCTGGAGCAAATCCATTTATTTTACCGGTTCCGGGTCATGACCTGAAAAACATTGAAACGATGCGGGGACGTCAGGATACGATCGATCTGAAATTGCATTCAGTAGACCCAGATATCCAAAACGTTGTCGTCGTTGGCGGCGGGTATATCGGTATTGAAGCTGCGGAGGCTTTTGCTAAGGCAGGGAAGAAGGTCACACTGGTGGATATCATCACCCGTCCATTAGGTGTCTACCTTGACAAAGAATTCACTGATATCTTAGAAAAAGAAATGACAGACAACGGCATGACATTAGCGATGGAAGAAAAAGTCGTTGAATTTGTCGGTGAAGACGGCAAGGTCAGCAAAGTGGTAACAGACAAAGGAGAATATCCAGTTGAGATGGTCGTGATGTCTGCGGGTGTCAGACCCAATACAGCTTGGCTGAAGGATGCGGTGGACATGCATCCAAATGGGATGATCAAGACGGATGAATATATGCGGACAAGCGCTGAAGATGTTTTCGCAGTGGGAGATGCGACCTTGATTCAATACAACCCAGCTCAAACGACTGTCAATATCGCTCTTGCGACAAACGCACGAAGACAAGGACGCTACGCTGTGAAAAACCTAGAGGAAGCAAAATATCCTTTCCCTGGTGTACAGGGCTCATCGGCATTACGAGTGTTTGATTATAAATTCGCTTCGACTGGTTTGAATGACCAAATGGCGGATCGCTTGAAAATCAAGACAAAATCGGTCCTATTGGATCAAGAAACCTTGATGGATTTTGTCCCAGCGGATATGAAAGAGCGGATGCTATTCAAGCTAGTCTATGATCCAGAAACTCATGCGATTTTAGGGGCTCAAATCATGTCGAAAAAAGATCTGACAGCCAACATCAATGCGATCTCGATTGCGATCCAAACGAAATTTACCATTGAGCAGTTGGCATATGCGGACTTCTTCTTCCAGCCTGAGTTCGATACGCCATGGAACCTACTGAATATGGCAGGTCTAAAGGCGCTTCAACAGGAAAACGAGGCTTAGCAGACAGGTATTCTTTTAAATAGATGACAAAAGGACCCACTTTACTTGGAGATTCATGTAAGGTGGGTCCTTAATAATTGTCAAATAAAGAATAAAGACCGTCTTTATTGATCGAGCAAAAAAAGTTATTTCTACGTAAAAATACTTTACTCCTACATTCGGCGGTATGGAAGACTTTCTTTCGTCTAATCCAAGAAACGGCTGCTCCACTCTGTAATTTGCATTCATCATCTCCTAACGTATTCTCATAACCCAAAATTTTAATAGGAAATCCCTTGCAACTGAAGTTTTGTGGTGTATTTCACCCGCATTTTGGTCATTCATAGGGAATCGTGTAATTTTTAAATTCCAAAAAATGAGGTCTCTTAGAAAATAATAAGATACCAACGAAACTACTAAATATGTTTCAGTAAATCCTCTTTTTCAAATTTAATATAATCAATAAATCTTTGTACAGCAGGAGATTTATATCGTAATGAATTTTGCGCTAGGTAAATTGTCTGAGTAAGGAAAGGCTCCTTAAGACGAATCTCCTTCACACTGAAATTTTCCATAATACTTGATTGCGGAAAGATTCCAATACCAAGATTTTTGCTGGTTAGGCTAAGAAGAGTCAAATCATCCAGTACTTCATAAGAAATATTAGGTATCATCTTCTTTTTTGCAAAGTAGCGATTAATTAACGGACGGAGCGTGCTCGGTTCATGAAAAGTAATAAAATCATAAGTTATTAGTTCTTCAAGTGTGTAATATTTATTGCTTGAGAGAGGCGAGTTTAAACTTGCGATAAAAATAACAGGTTGTATGTGGATCGGTATAATTTCTAAATCTGGAAACTGCGCAAAAGTTGAAAACTGTTCGTTGCCTGTAAAAAAAGCCACATCATAAGCGCCATCTTGAAGTTGGGTTAATAAATTGATTGTATTGTTTTGACTAACTCGAATTTTAGCGTGACTTTTTTTGGCATAATTTGCTAATAAGTTCGGAATGAATACAGGTCCTAAGGAATAGACGAACCCCAGATCGATTCGGCCACTTTCAGCATTCGTCAATGCATACAATTCTTTCTGTACAATCTCAAGTTCGTTCATTGCGCGATACGCTCGCTGCTGGAAGAGTTTGCCATATTTGTTCAATTGAATGCCACGACCAACACGATCAAAGAGTTTGGCAGCTAAACCTTCTTCAAGTTTACTGATAGATTTACTTAAGGCAGGTTGGCTGATAAATAATTCATCTGCGGATTGTTTCATATTTTCAGTATTAGCTAAATGGAGAAAGTAACGAATCTGTTGGATGTTCATTTTAATCACTCCTTTAGAGATAGTATAGCTTATTTTGATAACTATTAGTTATTGATATAAGAAAAAATGATATTAGATTTTATGGAAACGCTACCTTAATATAGAGGAAAGGAGGCGACGTTTTGGGTACGAAGAAATCAAAGTTAATGAAAGCCAGTGAAGCAGTTCGATTAATTTCCAATGATGAGGTTGTTGGTTTCTGCGGAGCAGGTGGTGGTATCACTGAACCTACAAAGGTGATTGAGGCTTTAGCGCAACGATTTAAAGGGGAGCAGCTACCAAAAAATCTGACGCTGATTCATACGACAGGGCTTGGCGATAGAAATGATCGTGGGATGTCCCCACTAGCACAACAAGGTATGGTCAAACGAGTGATCGGAGGTCATTGGGCGCAGTCCCCTCGATTGGCGGAAATGGCAGAACGCAATGAAATCGAGGCATATAATTTTCCACAAGGGATCGTATGCCATTTGATTCGAGCGGCGGCTTCGAAACAGCCGGGCATTCTAACTCATGTTGGATTAGGAACCTTTGTTGATCCTGAACAAACAGGTGGTCGCCTAAATAAAAAAACCACGGAGCCATTAGTGAAGAAGCAAACAATCGATGATAAAGATTATCTTTTTTATAAAACTACACCACTGGATGTTGCTGTCATCAGAGGGACGACAGCAGATACCGACGGCTATATATCAATGGAGGATGAGATCATTTACGCCGATGCATTGGTCATGGCCCAAGCTGCCCATAACAATGGAGGAAAGGTCATCGTCCAAGTGAAAAGAGTGGTCAAAGCCGGAACCATTCATCCAAGGCAAGTCAAGATTCCAGGTTTCTTGGTGGATGCCATCGTGGTGGATGAGGAGCAATCACAGATGTATGTTGGTGGTGTCAATCGCTTCATCTCAGGAGATTACATTTTTTGTTCAGACTCAAGTGAGCTGATTCCGCTAAATCAACGGAAAGTAATTGGTCGTCGAGCGCTCTTTGAAGTTTCTCCTGGCGATGTTGGAAATGTTGGTGTCGGGATCGCGGATGGTATCGGGATTATTGCTAGAGAAGAAGGAGTACAAGATGCCTTCACTTTGACTGTTGAAACAGGAGCGGTCGGGGGTGAATCTGCTCAAGGAATCTTTTTCGGAGCGACATTAAATAGTCGAGCGTTAATGGAAATGCCTGCACAGTTTGATTTTTATGACGGTGGTGGTTTGGATGTTTGTTACTTAAGTTTCGCAGAAGTAGACAGAGACGGAAATGTCAATGTTCACCGTTTTAATGGAAAAATTGTTGGTACAGGCGGCTTCGTGGATATTTGCCAAAATACACAAAAAGTCGTGTTCTGCGGTACGTTAACAGCTGGAGGATTAAAGACCGCAATTGGTAATCAGCAAATCGAAATCGAGCAGGAAGGTTGCTTCAAAAAATTTATCGACAAGGTTCCGGAAATCACATTCAACGGGAAAGACGCCATTCAAAGAGGTCAGGAAGTTTACTATGTGACAGAGCGAGCTGTTTTTAAGCTAAAAGTAAACGGACTAGAGTTGATTGAAATCGCTCCAGGTGTAGACTTTGAACGCGATATAATCCAGCAAATGGCGTTTCGCCCAACAGTTTCAGAATCTTTGAGTAAGATGGATGCACGCTTATTTAATGAAGACATCATGGGCATCAAAAATGAATGGTTAGAAAAACAATTAGGAGGAAAATAAAAATGACAGAATTACCATTGAAAGTAAATGACACCTGTTCTTACACTAAGACAATCAGCGAATCTGATGTGTATCTCTACGCGGGAATCACAGGAGATTTCAGCCAAATGCACATGAACGCGGAATTTATGAAAACAACGCCGTATAAAGAGCGAATCGTTCATGGCGTATTGACGTTTTCATTTGGCTGTACCGCATCAACACTGATTCAACAACAATTGAAAGCAGAAATTCCAAGTGTTTCTTATGGCTATGATAAATTACGTTTTATCAAACCAGTCTTTTTTGGGGATACTGTGACTGCAAAATACACCGTAAAAAAAGTCGATGTTGAAGCTATGAAAACCTATTCCGATGTTGAAATATTTAACCAGCACGGTGATATCTGTGTGTACGCACAACACATTTTGAAATTCATTCCAGAAGAGGAGATGGATCGATGAAATTTTGTTTTTTAGGTGCTGGAGCGTTAGGCAGTGCCATTGGCGGTACCTTAGCTCGTAATGGGAAAGAAGTCTATTTAGTGGATCAATGGCAGGAACACGTAGATCGAATCAATCAAGAGGGTTTGATTTTTATTGAAGGGGAAAAAGATATCCGTATCCCGATCAAAGCGGTGACAGACCCTTCATTACTTGGGCCGATGGATGTGATCGTTGTCTTAGTAAAATCATTTGCGACAGAAGCCGCGATCAAACAAGCGGCACCGTTGATTGGACCTGAGACTGTTGTTATGTCCTTACAAAATGGTCTTGGTAACGAGAAGATTATCGAAGAGGAAATTGGTTCAGAAAAAATTATCGGTGGAAAAGCCTATGTCGGTGGTGTATTGAAAGCCCCGGGAAAAAATATTCCTGGCGTTGTCGGCAAAGAAATTTGTATTGGTGAAATGACCGGTAAAACAACGGAGCGCATCCAGAAAATCGCTCAAGAATTCAATGAGGGGGGGATCATCACAAAAATAAGTGACAATATAAAAGGGATGATCTGGGATAAATTGCTCATAAATGTCGCGACTGGCGCATTAGCCGGAATCACAGGTTTAGGATATGGCGATCTCTACAAAATCAAGGATATCGAAGAAACGGCCTTTGCGGCGATCGAAGAAGGGATCAATGTGGCAAAAGCAAACAAGGTCATATTGATGACTGAAAAGCCGAAAGAGATTTGGGAAAAAGCGGCGGCAGGTTTGCCCTATGGATTCAAAACATCGATTTTACAAAGTCTCGAGAAAAAGCAACGTTCAGAAGTGGATTTTATTAACGGGGCAGTGGTTCGTTGGGGAAAGAAATTGAATGTCGAAACGCCTGTTAATCACGCTTTGACTGCCTGTGTCAAAGGAATCGAAATGCGAAATGAGGTGACATCTATTGAATAGAGCATATATCGAACATGTTGCAATCTATGTGACAGATATTGATTGGTATATTGATTTTTTTGAAAACACCTTAAACTTTACGGAACGTATGCGTAAAGTAGAGAACGGACAGCCAAGACAGGTCTGGTTATATGGAGGGATTCAATTGATCGAAGTTGAAAAAAATCACCTCACTGGGAAATTAGGACATCTCGGAATTATGGCGGAGAATCAGCAAGAAGCGCTAAAAAAAATCAAACAATACGATGTTGAACCAATGCCACAAGGAAATAATTGGTGGCAATTGCCAGACGGGCTTTGTATTGAAATCCTACAAGCCAAGCCAGGCACTGTTAAAGATATCTTAGATGTTACACCGTGGAATTAAAAGGAGGAAAAAGAATGAAAAAAATATTAATGCTTCATGGAGTGAACCACAATATGTTTGGGCATCGTAATCCAAAACACTATGGAACAGTAAGGCTCAACGAGATTAATCAAAACATGGAGAGTCTTGCTAAAGAACTAAACGTTGAAGTTGAACACTATCAAACTAATGATGAAGGGAAAATGGTCGATCGAATTCACCAAGGTTACAGAGACAAAGTTGATGCCGTGATCATCAATGCAGGTGCCTGGACACATTATAGTTATGCGATTCGCGATGCATTGGAAATCTTAGAAGTTCCCTTTATTGAGATGCACATGTCCAATGTCCATGCCCGCGAAGAATTTCGTCATCATTCAGTTTTTTCAGAAAAAGCTGCTGGTGTGATGTGTGGCTTTGGATTTGAGACCTATCAGTTAGCACTACGAGCTGCAGACCATTTGACTAAATGAAAATAGATATGTGATTTTTCGTCGTTAAGTGAGAGCTTAGTCTTAAATATTGCTTATTAATTCAAGTTGGATGAAACATGATAATTTTTTATGATTAAATTTGGTTCTAACACTGAGTTAAGTGATTACAAACAAAAAATGACTTAGATAAAACCCTCAAGAGAAAATACACTCTTGAGGGTTTACTAAATCATTAAATGAAACAACTTTATTTGATGTTTTTTCTAGTGTAGTGAGTCGACCGTTCGCACTGAATTGAAAACCTGGTTTATTTACTTAACTAATCGTTTTTAATATCTATTTTTATGAATAGATTTGGATAGAAATGCTTACGTCAAAATCACGTCCACAGATCATTCATAGCATCGCGTTTTTTCTTCCCGGCGATATGAGTATAGACGGTTGTTGCGGATGTTCCAGATTGTCCCAGCTGCTCCGCAACTTGAACAAGGGAATTGGTTTTACTGTATAGCTGAGTTGCTACAGAGTGCCGGAGCTTGTGGGGGGAGATTTTGATTTTGAAGGCTTCGGAATATTTTCCCACCATGGCTTCAACAGCACCGCTGGCGATGCGTTTGGCTTTGCCGCGATAACGTGTTAAAAAAAGGGCGGATTCGTTTTCGTCTGGCTGATATAACTGCTGCCGCTGAGCGAGATAAACAGTCAAATATTCAATGGCGATAGACGAAATGACTACCATATCCCATTTCCCGCCTTTTCGATAAACCCGAGCTTCACCGGCAGTTAAATCGAGATCCTGTACGTTCATGTTCACGAGCTCTGATAACCGCATACCTGTGCCAAGAAATAGACCAATAATCGCAAGATCCCGAACTTGGTTTTTCTTGAAGGCGGTGATTGCTTGCCGGGTTGCTAGGGTATCAATGTAGCGATTCTCAACAAACTCTAAAAAATCTAATGCTTCTTCATCCAAAAATAATTTCTTCTCGATGGCGGCGCCTCGCTCGGCCATCGTCTTATTATCCTTGACATTTGCGACTTTTCCCATCATATTGTGTTCAAGATAGGGTTTTCCGGTAGTGCGATCTATCGCTTCACTTAAATAATTGAAGAGGGAACGCAAGGCGGTGACCCCTCGTTGAACTGTCGCATTTTGCCGCAGGGGAAGGGCTTGCTCGCTTTCTTCTAAACGCTTTTTAGTGGACTCTTTTAAAATTTTCGGTGCTTTGACGAGATGTGCTTTATAGAATTCTAAGTCTTCTGGCCAAAGTGCCGCAAATTCTGCCAGGGTAATCTCCGAGAGCTCTTCGGCTGAGGAAAAGCCTTCTTGAATCAACCAATTTAAAAAGCGTCGATATTCCTTGGCATATTCATATAGGGTGATGGAGGAATACTGATCCCCACTTTTTTTTCGGAAATAATTTTGGACGAACCAAGGGAAAAATTGGATTTCCTCCTCCATTCGTCGATTGGCTTCCTGTTGATTCATCTGTGCCAACTCCTTTATAACTAAAAGTATAAAACAGAGAGCAAACGTTGTCAAACAATGGTTATTTTATAATGCATACTCATCATCTAAATAGATTTTATCGTCTCATATCGGTTATTTAATAAATTAAGAAAGAAAAAATAGTTGTTCATTTTTCGAAAGATTTTTCTTGTAATAGAAGCTATACTTTAATCGTAAAGCAAGGGGAGGGAGTAAGAATGATTACTTCAAAGAAAAAACGAGAAGAGTATTATCATGCACTAAAGGAACGCGACCGAAACTACGATGGTATCTTTTTCGCCGGAATCAAAACGACCGGGATTTTTTGTCATCCAACATGTCGCGCTCGTAAACCCAAATTCGAAAATTGTGAGTTTTATCTAACTGCGGAGGAGGCTTTATTGGCGGGATATCGACCCTGTAAAATCTGCCAGCCGCTGTCCTTTCCGCAAGCCATTCCAGAAGAGGTTCAATTGTTAGTGAATGCCGTGGAGGAGCATCCAGAAAAACGCTGGACGGAAGCAGATTTCTCTGCTATTGGGCTAAATTCTGCCACTGCGAGAAGAAAATTCAAAGAGATCTACCAGATGACCTTTGTTCAATATGCCAGAGCTCGCCGAATGGGCTTAGCTTTTAAGGAAATTCGTAATGGAAGCAAAGTCCTCGATCAGCAGCTGGAAACAGGCTATGAATCTTCCAGCGGGTTTAATGATGCTTTTACGAAAATCATGGGAAATCCCGCAACAAATGCGTCAACTCGAATCTTGAACGCCTCCTTTATTTCCACACCAATCGGTCGAATGCTCTGTTTGAGTGATGAGGAGTACTTGTATTTACTAGAGTTTGAAGATCGCCGCGGGCTGGAACGGGAAATTGAACAATTGCGCATGAAGCATCAATTTCGGATCATTTATGGTCAAACGATCATCCATCAGCAGGTGGAAACACAATTAGCAGAATACTTCAAAGGTGAGCGTACCAACTTTTCACTACCATTGTTCTACGATGGTTCCCCTTTCCAGAAACAGGTCTGGAAAATTTTAGAAACTATACCTAGCGGACAAACCCTAAGCTATCGAGATATTGCTCTCCAGCTAGGGGATAAACACAAGGTACGCGCGGTAGGTCGGGCCAACGGGTTAAATAAAATCGCCATCATAATTCCTTGCCATCGAGTAATCGGCAGCGATGGAAGCCTCACTGGCTATGCTGGCGGCTTGGAACGAAAGCAGTATTTACTGAATTTGGAAAAAAGAACCTCAAAACAAGACAAGACGCATCCAAACGATTAAAAATTTTTGGTTAAGACGAAAGACTTATTGAATAAATAATAATATTATGTTAACTAAAAAAGAACTAGTAAAAGAAATAATCTTTAACTAGTTCTTTTTTTCGGATTAATCAAACCGAAAAATTACCACCACAAAGAGTAGGAACAGAACAAATACTACGGCCAACAGACAAAAGACTTTCCGTTTCAGCTTCAAAAACTGAGCCGTTTCCGTTGTATTCATTCGACTGGTTGTTTTCCGACGGGTAAAGAGATATAGCAGCAGACCCTCACCATGTTGTCCACCAGCCGCCACGATCGACCAAAATTTCGGATTCTTGATCCCGCGACTTTTCGCATCCATCATAACAAGGGAGTAGATATAGTAACACATACAGCCAGCAGCAATTACCAGCAAGGTCATTAAAAGAATCATAATCAGTGTTAAACTCATTGCAATCGGCTCCTAAATTTTTTTGATAATCAAGTAGAAAAGGGAGAGACTATTCGCGCCGATCAAGGCAAAGATAATCAGTAGAAACACTTCATTCATTGTTTGATTGACTAAAAGAACCACCATTAGTAGAACATTTACGAAAAGCATCGCAATAAAAATTTTCAAAAAGTGGTTCACAACGGTATTCTCCTGCAAATGCTTGACCATTTCTCGATCTCCTTTCAATAATTCATCTAAAGATAGCTGATAGATTTCTGATAAGCGAATGATTCGTTCAATATCAGGATAACTGCGACCATTTTCCCAATTAGACATGGTTTGACGAGTAATCCCTAACTCCTCAGCTACATGATCCTGTGTGAAATTTAATTCATTTCTCCGTGCCTTTAAGCGTTGTCCAACTTCCATTTTCTACACCTCAATTTTCACCGATCTTTCTTTAAGAATAAATCAAAATTCCTTTACCTGCGAGAAAAAGTTAAGTAAAAAAGCTTTTACGTACTGATAAATCAATGATTAGTGAGTGGAGATAACTAGTAAAAGTTGGAAAGCACACAAGTTTTCAACTAAAAAAAAGTTGACATTAAAAAGGAATCAGAGTATATTCCAGATAGATACCGACGGTAGGTATGTTATTGTGAACCGTTTTAGAACCGAACAGATTAGAAACACTTTCTTCTATTTTTTTGAAAAGGACTAAGAGGCTGCTTGAGGTTAAGAAATCCTAATAGTAGGTCTTGAATGGTGATTTGTCCGTGCTTTCATTAAAGTTTTGAAATCCGAAAGATTCCACTGAAGAGAACTCATGAAAGCTGCAAATTGCATTTGCGTAATCCATTTTGATGGCATCAATCACGCACATTTTAATCGGGAAATTATGATGGAGGTAGATCAAGAGGTGTTCAAGAAAAGGAAAGAATAAAAAGCTATTTTTTTAGACGAATAGATACCAACGGTAGGTATGTATTGTTTTGAAAGGAAAAGATTAATAAAGAAAGCAGGGAGTTAACTATGAGACAAAACAAAAATCTTCATTTGCTAATCGGGAGTCAATTATTTTCAGTTTTAGGCACAACCATTGTTCAGTTCGTAATTTCTCTATATGTATTGGATATTACAAAATCAGCATTTACCTTCAGCGTGATCACCTCCTTATCTGTCGTAGGTCGGTTAGTCTGTTTGCCATTTTGTGGGGTATTGGCGGATCGATTGCCAAAAAGAAACTTAATGCTGTTTATGGATTTTCTCTATCTTGTCTTATCAATCGGTCTCTTTTTAGTTACTCGTCTAGCAAATCCAGTGACAGCGATCGGGCTGTTGACGGTTATTATCGGGATGGTTTCTGCCTTTGAAACACCTGTTGTCCAATCCGCCATTCCCGTAATCTGTTCAGAAGGGGAGGTTCCACGAGCGAACGGGATTATCAGTTCGATTGGAACTTTAGGAACGGTTTTAGGGCCTATCCTTGCTGGGATGATTTACCGTTTCGAGGCAGTGTACCAGATTTTTTTAATTACAGGCGTACTTTTTCTAGTTGCGATCTTCTGCGAAGTATTACTAAAAATTCCGGTTCAAGCTCAGACCGCTATAGAGGGCTCTTTAGTCAAGGTTGTGACAGGTGACTTAAAGGAAGTGACCCATTACTTAAAGGTTCAAAAGGTCATTGTGCGGGTAGCTGTAGTTGCCTTCATGCTGAACTTTTTCCTAGCTTCCTTTATTCAAGTCATCGTACCTTACGTTTCACGAATCCAGCTGGGAGTTAGTGATGCGCAATTTGGGTTAATGAATACTCTATTTGCCATCGGCAGCTTACTAGGGACCATCATTTACGGTGTGTTGGCGAATCGTTTAAATGAAACGAGCATTACCAAAAATTTGATTTTAGTTGCCATCCTCTTTGGATTGCTGATTATTCCTTTCGGCTTGATCCAAGAACCAACAATGGCTTTTTGGGTGATGACGTTACTTGTAGCAAGTGCAATGGGGGTAGTTACGGTCATTTCTGTTCAACTGATTGTTTATATTCAATTGGTTTCTGATAAAGCTTTACTTGGTCGCATCATGTCATTGGTTATGATTGTGACGACTTTAGCCGTTCCGTTAGGTCAGGTGATGTACGGCGGTTTTGCCGCGATGGCTTCTGGAGAAATGCTGCTGCTTCTGATTATAGCCACTTCACTTGTCACTGTGGTGATTGCCTTCTTTTCAATCAAGATCTTTAGACAAATGGGAATAAAAAAAATATTAGAATAAATCATACACTTTATAAAAAGTCAAACCCAATTATTTTATA
>ERZ786685.11-NODE-11-length-72661-cov-7.750819_pt1 | contig 72661 bp, 70 predicted proteins | sample MGYA00433075_ERZ786685 | MGnify/ENA primary metagenome ERZ786685 (study PRJEB29978, sample SAMEA3491273) | human gut metagenome | biome: ENVO:mammalia-associated habitat; material: ENVO:feces | place: Bangladesh | collected 2010-04-07 ...
AATTGGCAATTTGTTCAAAAAAACAGGTTAAATTTAGAGCTATGAATTATTCAGGATATACTAATGCATTCATAATTCTCTCTCCCTTTTTCCATAATCGTCAAAAAGACATCCTCCAGTGTCAAGCACTGATAGTTTTTCTTCAAATTCTCTGGGGCGTCATACGCCATAATTTTCCCATTATCTAGCATCAAAATATTATCTGAATCTCGAGCCTCTTCCATGTAGTGAGTAGTTAATACAACGGTCATGTGATATTTTGATTTTAATTGATGAATCAATCGCCACATGTCTGCTCGTGAACCAATGTCTAGTCCGGTAGTTGGTTCATCTAAGAACAATAATTTCGGTGTGTTAAGCAAAGCTCTTGCGATATCAACCTTTCTCTTTTCTCCGCCTGATAGAACACCATATCGTTTATTTAAGAGATGTGCGCCTTGGACATCCGCTAGTTTTTCTTTGGCTAATTGCTTGGCTTCTTTCCAATTATTAGTGTAAAAGTATGCCCGAATAAATAAGTTTTCTTTCACTGATAAATCTGGATCTAAGATACTGTTTTGAAAAACAACGGAGATCATTGATTTATGCTCAGTGGATTGTGTTTCTAAAGCTTTTCCTTCAAATAGAATTTCACCAGCATCTGCCTTGGCTAATCCTAGAATCAAAGAAATCAAAGTAGATTTTCCTGCCCCATTCGGACCTAAGATAGAAAATAACTCTCCTTCATTGATTGAAAATGAAATATTATTTAAAACTTCTTGATGATTATAAGATTTAGCTAGGTTTGATATTGTTACGAGTTCATTCATTTTAGTTCCCTCTCGTAATATATATTTTGAAACGATTTTCATCGTTCCAGTCACCCTTTCGGGTTATTCCTTATTAAATAACTTTAAAACCTTGGCTATTGACTTTTGTTCCTGAATAATAGACTTGTGGAAATGGTCTATCGAAACACTGCTATTTTCCTTTGTAGCTATGACTACAGCAGAAAGCCTGCATCCCGACTTATTGGTTATCATGCCTCAAACCCATTAGCTGTACCGTTTACTTTTTATACTATTTCTAGTAGGAAATAGAGTGGCTTTTAGAAAGTAAACAATTGAGTACTATTAAGCGAGACTGCGGTTATCCAGTAAGGTTCAGGGATAAACTTCAATAGCTAAGTATTTCCAAATAATTTACGAAAGGAGGCCCTTCCATGAAATTATTTATCGGTTTAGATGTTAGCTCTCAAAAATTAGATACTTGTTTTTTAACAGATTCAAAAGAAATTCTATTTGAAGATTCACTTAGCAACGATTTGATCGGAGCTAGTGAAATCAAACAAAAAATTCTGAATTACCAAGAAACCTGCGATTTCAGTCGAATTGTCATAGGCATGGAATCAACCTCTGTCTACAGTTTTCATCCATCAATGTTTTTCTACTTAGATGAAGATTTAAAGCAGTTACCTGTCGAAGTTACTGTAGAAAATCCTTATAGAATCAAACAGTATTCAAGAATGTTTGATCAGGATAAAACAGATAAAATTGATGCACGGATCATAGCCGATTATCTGCGAGTAGATCTTCATACACTATCTCCTATTAAAGAAGAAATCTATGTTGGTCTTCAACGATTGACAAGATCTCGTTATCAATTAGTAACTCAAATGGTAGAAGCCAAACAACATTTTTTAGAAAATCTAACGTATAAATGTAACACCTTATCAAAAGAACTTGCGAATGAAGACAATAAAACTTCCGTATTCGGAACTACGATTATGAACCTCCTAACAGAGGACATTACCTTAGACGAATTTTCAGAAATGCCTTTGGAAGAAGCAGCCGAATTACTTCAAAAGCTAGGAAAAGGTCGATTCAAAAATCCAGAGCAACTTGTCAAAAGTATTAAAAAAGCTGTTCGTAGTTCTTATCGTTTAGGTAAAGTAACCAAGAACTCTATTGATCTTGTGTTAGGAATAATAGCCAATGAAATCAAATTTCTAAAAAAACAGATTAAAGAAATCGAAAAAGCCATTACTGCCTTACTTGAAACAATTCCAGAGGCCCAATGCTTGTTAAGCGTCCCAGGTTTAGGGCCTGTTTATACCGCAGGCTTAATCGCTGAGATTGGTCAAATCGAACGATTTGACGATCAATCTAAATTAGCAAAGTATGCGGGTCTAACTTGGACTAAGAATCAATCGGGAAACTCTCAATCTGAAAACACACCACTAAATCGTTCTGGAAATCGCTATTTTCGTTACTACTTAATTGAAGCCACCAATCGAGTAAGAATCACGCTTCCAGAATTTAAAGAGTACTACCAAAAAAAGAAAAATGAAGTACCTAAACACAAACATAAGCGAGCGCTCGTCTTAACCGGAAGAAAATTTGTGCGCTTGATCGATGTGCTACTACGCAACGGTCAACTCTATCAGCCAACGAAGGTGGTGATAGAAAAATAACGCAAAGTTATTTGCACAAAACCTCGTAATCAGCCCGAAAAAATTTGAATTTTCGTCGGGTCTAGTTCAGTGCGGTCTAATCTTTGAAAATCTAACTCATTTTTTTAAATTTCTATCTTGACTTATTACCATTAGGCTTTCTAGTTAATATTTCTCTCGTTGTTCTTCTTGATAAACCCACTATAAGCAACTTTTCTAGCTGAAACAATGGAATTTCTCTAAGTGGTCGTTAACTCGAACTAAGGTGACAATTCCCTTATTTTTTTACCGATCTTCAATAAAAAATGCCTAGTAAAATCATTTTGATATAATGGAAGCAAAAACTTGTGAGGTGTGAAAGATGAAAGATAGATATCAACAATTCGCTTATGATTATGATGAGTTTGGCAGTATTGAGGAATATCTTGGCACAGAGAAGGAGTTTTTTCAATCCGTCTTTTCGAAAGGGAAGGTGGAAAGTGTGTTGGATTGCGCTTGTGGAACAGGACAGCATCTTTATATGTTTTCAGAGATGGGCTTAGATGTCGCTGGATCGGATTACTCAGCATCTATGTTAGAAGTTGCTGCTAAAAATTTAAGTGAAAAAGGGATAGAGGTACCACTTAAACAATGTGATTTTAGGTATTTAGAGAAAGAGTATCAAAAGAAATTTGATGCAATCGTCTGCTTAACGACCTCTTTGCCTCACTTGCACACGGAAAAAGATCTAGTTACTGCTCTAAAATCAATGAAAGCAAGGATGAAAGACGATGGGATACTTATTTTGACACAAGGGACGACACATCATAATTTAAGTTTGCCAGCAATTGAAGTAGTAGTGAATAAGCCAAATTTCTCTCGTGTATTTGTTAAGGAACAGGATGGAGCATTCCAAACCATCCATGTTTTAGATCTGTATCATTCGACAGAGCGTCTGGAAAGCAACCAATATGACATTGTATACAAGATAATTCTTGATGATGAGTACCGTCGACTGCTTAGTTTAGCTGGATATAAAGATGTACGAATATTTGGAGATTATGATCAAGCCCCTTATAATTTAGAGAGCAAGCGATTGATTGTCGTTGCGAGGTGTGCATGAAAAATGCCGATTGGCTATTCCAATCGGCAGAGAATTGTATTTTAGCATTCACTTAGCTATTTTGCTTCCTTTTTCGCTGAATTAGCTGATTGATCTCGGCTGCTTCCTTCTTGTCATTACTGTAGATGAAAAATTTAATGAAAGCGTAAATTAATAGAGTGATCCCAAAATTTTGCATTAGTCCAATCATTCCTAAATTCCAACCATACCAAATATCGCCAATGATAATTTGTAGGAAAATCAATCCGATATAGAGCAGTTGATTTAAAATAATACGACGATTAGAGTAGGTTTCCTTGTCTTCAATAATGAAACGCAGTAATCCAGATATTAATGAGACGATCAGCATGTATTCTATGATCTCAAAGAGCGTTTGCTTATTGATTGCCAAGTTTACAAGGACTAGTAACGTAAAAATCATAGAAGACAATCGAAAAACACTTTTGAAATAGTCGATTACTCTCATATCCGTTTCCTCATTCCTAAGGCTTTTTTTAGTTCAGGAACATATTTTCTCGATACAGCAACGCGTTCATCGTTAACAAGAGTTGCTTCAAAGCGGCCACTCAAAGTAGGTGATACAGATTGAATGACTTCGATATTTAGTAACATTGATTTTCCGATTCGGATAAATTTGTGGGGCAAAAGCTTTTCTTCCAGCTGATAAAGCTTTTCAGCACTTTGGTAGACCTTGTCTTGCGTATAAATAAAGCTTTTCTTATCGACAACTTCTATATAAAAAACATTTGAGTATGGCACTTTGTAGTGAGCACCATTTTCCTCACCAACTAAAAAAAGTTTTTCGTTCTTGAGAATAGAAAGCACATTTTGAAGGGATTTTGTTACTTCATGAACTTTAAAATTGGCTATTTCTTCTTTTGATTTTTCAATAATCTCAACAATTGTCTTCAAAAGCGGCTCCTTTCCAATAGATTCCTGTCTAAAAGTATAGCAAGCGCTTTATGGAAAGGTCAAATCGGAGAGAAAAGAAGTGTCCTATTGACTGACGGAAAGAAAATGAAATAATCAAAGCTAATAAAAAGACATCAGAGAGCTGATGTCTTTTGACTAGTTTAAAAACGCTAATCCAAATGAAAGGTAGGTAGCATAAATAATCCAAATAAGGTAAGGAACAAAACAAATCGCCGCTCCTGTAGAAATTCCTCGAAATTCACGAATGCTAAAAATGATACTAATTAATAGAAACAAACTGATGAAGGAGGCGATCCAGAAATGTGAACCTCCAAAGAAAATGATACTCCAAATAAAGTTAAGTACTAATTGGATGCCAAAGAGAATATAAGAAAGAGTTTTGCTTTTTGCTTCCTTACTATCGATCACCAAGAATAATGCCAAACCAATTAGAGCATAAAGGATAATCCAAATCGTTCCTACGATGCTTCCTGGGGGTGCTAAAAATGGTTTATTTAGCTGAGCGTAGATTGCAGGGATATCGCCAGCAAAGAAACCAGAGATTGATCCAATTAATTCTACACCAATGATACAGGCAAGTAATTTAAAAAATCTATTGGGCATAGTAGAGCCTCCTTTGTTTTTTAAGCAAGAAATGTATTTAGTAAAACAAGTTATAATTTCAGTATAACGAGCATTATCCTTAAAAGAAAAAAAGATGCTTATAAAAAAAGACATACACTGGAGGAAAGCATGTTATAATAATTTGGAAGATTTTCTAAAGCCAATAGATTGGCAACTTGCAAAGTTTGTAAGTTTTGTCTTCTTTTAGTAGAATATAATTGTTGATAATTCCAAGGAGAGGTGTGAGAAAATGGGATACACAGATGAAACAGTCCGTTTTGATTTTGATGATAATCGTAAGAAAGAAATTAGTGAAACGTTAACGATTGTCTACAATGCTTTAGCTGAAAAAGGCTACAACCCGATTAACCAAATCGTCGGCTATTTATTATCAGGAGATCCTGCGTATATTCCTCGTTATCAAGATGCACGAAACTTGATTCGTCGTCATGAGCGCGATGAAGTCATGGAAGTTTTGGTAAAATACTATCTAAAAGATCACGGTATTGATATTCGATGAGAATAATGGGACTAGATGTCGGCTCTAAAACTGTTGGAATTGCGGTAAGCGATCCATTTGGCTGGACGGCTCAAGGAGTCGAAATCATCCGTATTGATGAGGAGCAAGGGGAGTTTGGCTTTGATCGTTTACGCGAGCTTGCCAAGGAATATCAGGTTACTAAATTTGTAGTAGGACTCCCTAAAAATATGAACAATTCAATTGGTCCACGTGCAGAAGCTTCTATGGCCTATGCTGAAAAAATCAAAGAACTTTTTGATTTACCAGTTGAGTTTCAAGATGAACGACTGACGACAGTGCAAGCTGAACGGATGTTAGTCGAACAAGCGGACGTGTCGCGTTCGAAAAGAAAAAAAGTTATCGATAAACTTGCAGCGGTGATGATCTTACAAAATTATCTTGACCGTACGGGCAATAAACTTTAGAAAAGAGGAATAGACATGGCACACGAACATACACATGACCACGATCACGAAGTAATTACTTTAGTTGACGATGAAGGAAATGAAACGTTATACGAAATTCTTTTGACAATTGATGGACAAGAAGAATTTAATCGCAATTATGTATTACTTTATCCCGCAGGAGCACCTGAAGACGAAGATGTTGAATTGCAAGCTTACGCTTATGTTGAAAATGAAGACGGTAGTGAAGGCGAATTGCAGCAAATCGAAACAGATGCTGAATGGGATATGATTGAAGAAGTTTTCAATACCTTCATGACCGAAGAAGAATAAAATGAATTAAGAAGAATCCTTTTTAGGGTTCTTTTTTTGTTTCCACCGGAATAAAACGTCAATAGGAAAGAATATTTTTATAGATTACTACTAAAAATAATCGATAAACAGATCATTTGTCACTAATTAAGTAGAAGGGTAACATTGAATTTGTAAACGTTATCAAATCGAAGGTGGGGATTTAGATGGAAAAGATTTATCAGGCGAGCACTGCAGAAGGTGCCATCGATTTTATTAATATGTTTGACCTGGAAGAAGCTGCAAAAGAGGTTATCCCTAGAGGCGGGTATGGATATATCAGCAGTGGTGCAGGGGATATCTTTACGTATCAGGAAAATGAAAAGGCTTTTAATCATAAATTGATTATTCCGCATGTATTAAGAGATGTGGAATTACCTAATACGAAGACAACGTTTGATAATGTTGAGTTAGCAGCACCGATAATTATGGCTCCTGTTGCAGCTCATGGATTGGCTAATGTTTCCGCAGAAAAGGCTTCTGCAAAGGGTGTTGCTCGCTTCGGTACAATTTATACAGCAAGTTCTTATGCTTCCTGTACGTTAGAGGAGATTCGACAAGCTGGAGGAAAGGAAGCGCCTCAATGGTTTCAATTCTATATGAGTAAAGACGATGGGATAAATCGTGATATCTTAGATATGGCAAAAAGAAATGGCGCTAAGGCGATCGTTCTGACTGCGGATGCTACCGTGGGAGGAAATCGTGAAACAGATCGGAGAAATGGCTTCACTTTCCCTTTAGCAATGCCAATTGTTCAAGCGTATCAATCAGGGATCGGACAAACCATGGATGCTGTATATGGTTCATCAAAACAAAAACTTAGCGCGAAAGATGTAGAATTTATCGCTCGATATTCTGAACTACCTGTCTATGTAAAAGGGGTACAATCTGAAGAAGATGTTGAACGATCACTTGGAGCAGGGGCCTCAGGTATTTGGGTTTCGAATCATGGTGGGCGTCAGCTTGATGGCGGTCCGGCATCCTTTGATTCCTTGCAGTACGTGGCTAAAGCTGTGGCAGGCAGAGCTCCGATTGTTTTTGATAGCGGCATTCGTCGCGGCCAGCATGTTTTCAAGGCGCTGGCATCTGGCGCTGATTTGGTTGCGATAGGTCGTCCTGTCATTTATGGTTTAGCACTTGGCGGCTCTATTGGTGTGCAGCAAGTCTTTGATTTTTTCAAGAAGGAATTGGAGATGGTGATGCAATTGGCAGGAACACAAACAATTGAGGACATACGAAAGATAGAATTAAGAGAAAATAGGTATTTATAGAAGCCCTTAAACGAATAAAAGTCGGAAACTAGTTATTCTTTAAAAATAGATCTCGTTATTTTAGGAGGTGTTTTATCACACATTGAAATTGGTCATATCTGTATTATATCCTGTTTTTCATAGGCAACTTTCTATTAACATGTGTTTTTTATATGCTATAAGTAAAGAAGCAATAAAAAAATATGTTTAAAGGAATGGGTGAAAGAGCATTGAAGAAATGGATGATAGGTGTGACACTTATTGCCGCAGGATTTATTTTGACTGCATGCGGAAATGGTCAAGCAAAAGAGGATGCGAGTTGGGAAAAAGTTGAGGACAAAAAAGAGATCGTTGTGGCGACTTCGGGAACACTATTTCCGTCATCCTATTACGATGATAAGAACAATTTAGTTGGTTATGATGTAGATGTTGCCAAAGAGATAGCGAAAAAACTAGATTTGAAAATTCAATTCAAGGAATATAATGTCGATGGACAAGTTACCGCAGTTAATCGAGGGGAAGCCGACTTTGCTGCCAACGACTTTGGCATGTCTAAAGAGCGTTCGGGAAAATTCTCTCTTTCATCCCCGATCAAATATTCTTTTGATAGCATGATCGTTAGGAAAAGCGATGACTCAGGCATTCACTCTTTAGATGATTTAAAAGGGAAAAAGGCTGCAGGCGAACCGAATACTAGCTATATGAAACTTGCGGAAAAATATGGTGCAAAAGCAGTTACTTACGACAATGCTACGAATGATCAATATTTAACGGATGTGGCAAACGGCCGGACAGATGTGATCTTAAATGACTACTATCTGCAAAAAATGTCCGTAGCAGCGTTACCTGATATCCCCGTAAAAATTTTAGAAGATGTCTACTTCAATGCAAATACAACTGGTTTTCTTTTCAAAAAAGAAAATAAGATGTTAAAAACTAAAATTGATCATGCGTTGAAGGATTTAAAAGAAGATGGGACTTTAACAAAAATAGCTGAACAGTACTTTGGAACAGATGTTTCAGTAAAACCGAAACAAGAAGTAACAGAAAAGGTTTCACCAGATTAATGTATATCCCTACAATTGATATCAATTTAATGATAGAATCTATTCCATTTATAGTAAGCGGATTAGGCTACACGTTAGGGATTAGTGTGGCAGCCTTTCTGCTTGGGAATTTTCTTGGAATAATTGTAACTATTTTAGGGTTTATATCTTGGAAACCCCTTCAGCTTTTTGTACGTTTTTACTTGTCTTTCTTGCGTGGAACACCAGCATTGGTTTTACTATTTTTATTGTACTTTGGTTTGCCTTACCAATTAAATGCAGTGGCCGCGGCAATTATTTGTTTTAGCTTGACCAGTAGTGCGTTTATCGGTGAAATCTATCGTGGCTCAATTGCAGGCGTAAATAAAGGTCAATGGGATGCTGCGAATGCTTTGGGAAATCGTTTTTTTCCAACGATGCGCTACATTATTCTACCTCAAGCGATGAGAATTTCTATTCCGGCTTTAAGTAACGTTGCGATGGATCTAGTAAAAGGGACTTCCTTAGCTGCTATGATCACCGTACCAGACATCTTTCAAAAAGCTAAAATCGTAGGCGGACGAACATTTGATTATTTATCTATGTATATTTTAGTAGCGATTATATATTGGCTGCTTTGTATTATTGTTGGCAATATTCAGAAACGTTTGGAAATTCATTTTCAAAAAAAATATATATGATAAAGTAAGAACTCACAAATCCAATGTGGGTTCTTATTTAATCTAAGTTTCAATCAGCGGTGATGACTTTCTAACGCAACCATCATCAGCAAGTGTTAATATAGAATGATTGAATTCAGTGGTTTATTCCTCTACCTCTTTCTAAGAATCAGCTGCTAGTATTATCCAAAAAAATTTGTGATAATAAATAAAACATAAAACGAGGTGTCGCTAATGAAAGATGGTTTATATTGGGCAGAATTGCTGCGAAAAAAAGAAATAAGCTTTCAAGAATTATTGAAGAAATTTGAAGAAAGGGTTCTTAAACAAAATTCAGCTCTAAATGCTTTTGTAACGATAATGGAGCAAGAGGCACTTAAAGAATATGAAAAACTAGATAATATTTTGGACCGTCCGTTTGCTGGTCTACCGATCCCATTAAAAATGTTGGGGCAAGAAAAGAAAGGGTGGCTAAGCACATCAGGTTCTAAGTTATTACGAGAACATCATGCAAGTCATAGTAGTAATTTTACTAATCAATTGGTGGCAAATGGCTTGATCCCTTTTGCTCAAACAAATACACCTGAATTTGGGTTTAAAAATATTACAGATGCTCAAATTTATGGTTCTGTCAAAAATCCATGGAATCTTGACTATTATTCTGGCGGTTCTAGCGGAGGCGCTGCCAGTGCAGTCGCATCCGGAATCGTTCCGATCGCAGGAGCAAGCGATGGCGGCGGTTCCATCCGAATCCCTGCCTCGTTTTGCGGATTGATTGGGTTAAAGCCTACTCGAGGAGTGATGCCAGTTGGTCCAAGCGGATGGCGTGGCTGGCAAGGAGCGGCAATCGATTTTGCATTAACTGTTTCAATGCGTGATACGGAGAAACTCTTCTATGGAATGCGCAGTATCCATAGTGCAGCACCCTATCAAGCACCTGAAAGAGCTTGGCAGCATTTTCAAGCAGCACATGGAAAGAAACTGCGAATAGCAGTCATTATTGATTCTCCAATCGATTCGCCAGTTTCTGATGAAGCAGTCAAAGCAGTGGAACAAGCACGGGATTTCTTATCGGAAAAGGGACATCAAGTAGAAATGATTTCGTATCCAGTAAATGGAAATGAGATAATCACCAGTTATTACTTAATGAACGGTGCAGAAACTGCGGCGATGTTTTCAGGGATCGAAAAAGGCATGAAACGACCGGTTGAAAAGAATGATATGGAATTGATGACGTGGGGAATCTATCAATATGGAAAAAAAATTCCAGCTAGTCATTTTGTAAATGCCTTGAATCAATGGGATTACGCTGCTTTTAAAATGGAAGAATTATTTACGAAATATGATCTGCTCTTGACCCCAACGACCGCGGAGACCGCGCCTAAGTTGAGTGATCATTTAGTAAGCGATGAGGTTCGGGATGCACTTGAAGCAGCAGCTACGCTAACGGAGTCGGAACTTCTTCATTTAATTGATCGCATGTTTGAGAAGAGTTTACAAATTACCCCTTATACTCAGTTAGCAAATTTAACAGGTCAACCGGCAATTAGTTTACCGACACATGTGACCTCAGAAGGCTTGCCCCTAGGTATTCAATTTATGGCTGCACGGGGACGGGAAGATTTATTGCTACAAGTAGGAAAGTTATTTGAAACAGAGTATGGTTTTAAATTACCAGAGTATTATCAATAAAAACCCTATCTAATCATAGCAACTCTTAAAATGGACTATCTATTTTGAGGGTTGTTTTGTTACACTTGATTAAGTAAATGAAAACGTTTCGATTGGAGGAGAAAAGATGATTTTATTAAAAGCTCAAAAGTTAATCACTGGTGATGGGAAGACAATCATTGAAGACGGTGGTGTTGTTTTTGAAAATGACACGATTAAGGCTGTAGGAAAGGCAGAAAAATTATCTGCAGAATTTCCACAGGCCGAAATCCGAGATTATGGCAACGGGACTATTTTACCAGGGTTGATGGATGCCCATATCCACCTTGGCTATTATTGGACGCAGCCAGATTTGCATCGATACAATGATTTTATGATTGCCTATTATGCACAAAAGCAAGCAGAAACGTGTTTGGCTAAGGGAGTCACAACGATTCGTGATTGTTGTGGGCCGCAATTTTTATTAGAAACACTTCGACTAGCCGCTGAGAAAGGATTTGTTAAAGCCCCACGCATATTACATACCGATCGAGGAATATGCATAACTGGAGGTCATGGTCACGAAGATGGCATTGAAGAGGTTGATGGTGTTGAAAATATACGGCATACGATTCGACGTCAAAAGAAAGATGGAGCCGATTGGATTAAGTTATTAACGACAAATCGTGACGACATTTGTGAGTTTACACAAGAGGAGTTAGATGCGGGCGTTGCCGAAGCACATCGTCTTGGTTTGAAATGTGTGGTACATTCAGGAACGCAACCAGGAATTCAGATGTGTATTGATGCGGGCTTTGATACGATTGAGCATGGAAATTTCTTAACTGTTGAGCAAGCAAAACAAATGGTGAAGAATCACCAATCATGGACTCCGACAATGTTTGCGTACCATTTTCTTGCAGAATACAATCAAAAGGTTCAAGAAGTTGGCATTGATCATTCAAATCAATCAACCGAAACGTATTCACATCATTTGGATTTTTTCGAAAGTTCGGTTCAGGCTTACTCAGAAAACTTCAAAGCAATTTACGATGAGGGAGTAACCATCTTAGCTGGAACGGACATGGTAATGCTTGAAGCACCAAGTGTCCCGATTGTAGAAGAGCTAGAATTGATGGTGCGATATGGTTTATCGCCAATCGAAGCTATCCAGACGGCTACACAAAATCCAGCGAAAATTTTTGATTTATCTCATCTTACTGGTGAATTGAAAAGCGGCTTACAAGCAGATATTCTGGTAGTTACTGGTGACGCTGCTTCCGACATTGAGGCACTCCGGAATGTTCAGCAAGTCTATCTTGCAGGAACAGAAGTCTAAAATTACCCGTCAAAATGTTTGCGCATTTTGACGGGTAAAGTCCGTTAAACTAATTTTTTCGCTTTCTCTGTATTTGCGAAATGGAGTTTAACGTATTTACTTAATAATTCGGTTCCTCCTTGACGTATCAGATCAGCAGCTAATTCATCAGAAGGTTTGCCCGCACCTGAAGGAACTTTTCTTCCGAGTTCAACAGAAGCTTTGTCTAATTCTTCAAGGAAGCTTGCACGACTGATGATTGAAGCAGCTGCCACAGCTAGATGATATTGTTCACCTTTAGTGACAAAATAGATTTTTTGATTAACACGCTGTGCTTCTTGTTTAACATACTTCATGTAATTGGCTTCTGAAGTAAATTGGTCAATTAGTATTGCATCAGGTTTAACTGGCTCAATCTCTTCTAGTAATATACGAATGGCTTGATTGTGTAAAGCAACCTTCATGCGTACCGCATTATACTTTGGTTGAATCTCATTGTATTTTTCTGGATTAACAACTAGTAATTTGTATGGGATCAGCTTTTTAATAGTAATTGCCATTTTACGAATTTGATCATCAGTCAGCATTTTTGAATCTTTCACGCCGAGTTTCTTTAAGGGGGGAAGGTGTTCTTTGTCTACATATGCTGCACAGACACATAGGGGGCCGAAGTAGCTGCCGTTTCCAACTTCATCGCTGCCGAGAACGGATAGCGATGAAAAGTTTTCGGGCAGACTGGTGCTTTTCTTTACTGTTGATGATTCTGATTTCCCCCATTTTGCGGCCTCCTGTTCAGCATTGTTTCCTTGAAACAATACTTTTCCAGAGGTGTAGGCGGTGATGCTTGTGCCATTCTTTTTTGCTGAAAACTCACTATAGGGGACTTTTTTGTTTAGCAAGTAATCAGTGTAATAGGATTTCAGCTTTTGGATTTCAGTTTTTGATAGTTTTAAAACAGTAGAACTCATAAATTTTTCTCTTTTCTTTAAGTTAATTGGCTTTTAATTGATGAAAGTTGTACATATGAAAGGTTTTAGCATATAATATATTAGTATTTTTAAAACTGAGTAAATAAAAAATTGTATTAGGAAGGTTGATCGATATGGCGCAAAATCGCTATAAGGCAATCGTTGCCGGTCAGACTTATACTATCATTGGACAAGAATCCAAGCAACATATGGATATGGTTACCGCTTTGGTCAATGAGCAGTTAAATGAGATCATGTCATTATCCCCTGAAATCACACAAGAAAAAGCTGCGATGTTGCTAGCGATAAATGCGATCTCAGATCAATTAAAAAAACAAGAAGCGTTAATGAAACTGGAAAAGCAGCAGTATACGCTTGATGGACAAGCTGCACATAATTTGGAATTAGAAAATCGCATTAAGAAAATTGAAGCAATTGAAGCCGAAGCCAAAGAAATTATGCGGAAAAATGGAAAAGAAAATGTTCCAATCCGGAATCACGTTGAAGCACAACAGATTGTTAATGAAAATCGAAAACGTGAGATTCAAAAAAGAGCGGCAAATAAATAAGTGAGGGATACTATGTTAACATTGGTAATTTTATTTGCACTACTGCTATCTTTTTATGTGGGTTATCGACGTGGCGCAGCTTATCAGATAGTGTTTACTGTTGGATACTTACTATCATTTATCGTTGCACGGATATATTATCAACAATTAGGTTCTCATCTAGACCTATTTGTTCCCTATCCATCCGTTACGAGTAATTCTAAAATGATTTATTATTCAGTTGAACAAGCATTTAATCTGGACAAGGCCTTTTATGCTGGAGTTGCATTCGTTATGATTTTAGTAGCTGGATGGTTAGTGACACATTTAATTGCAATCTTCTTTAAAGATTTGTTGTTTAAGGTGATCATTCCTCAGTATGATGGCATTGTTGCTGGAATTTTACAATTGATTGTTTGTTATGTGTCTATTTTTTTGATTTTGAAATTAGTCAGCTTCGTACCGATGGCCTTAATTCAAAATCAGTTAGAGGGTAGTTGGTATGCTCGCTTTATGGTTGAGCATTCACTATTTTTAAGTTCTCATTTTGATAACTTATGGGTGACAAAAATTATTGGATAAAGTAAAAACCGGGACGCTGTTTGACAGGTTTCGGTTTATTTATGTATAGAAGGTGAAAAAATGAATGAACGCATTCTAAAAACATTAGAATTTGACCAAGTAATGAAAATGATTCAGCAACACTTAACGACGGAGCAAGGTGAGGAAGAAATCCGACAATTAACGCCTTCTAGCGATGAAGATATTGTTCAAGCTTGGTTGGATGAAACAGAAGATGGAATGAAAGTCCAACGACTGCGGGGTGGGCTGCCGATTCCTAAATTAAATAATATTAAGCCGCATATGAAACGAATTGAGATCGGTGCGAATCTTAATGGATTAGAATTAGCTGAAGTTTCTCGTGTTCTGTCAACAACTAGCGAACTTGTTCGTTTTATTGAAGATTTAAAAGACAGTGAATTAGAATTTCTACGAATTTATTTTTGGGAAGAGCAATTGACGACTCTACCAGAATTAAGTGGCAAATTACGTCGTTCTATAGAAGAAGATGGAAGAGTTCGAGACGAGGCTTCATCAGAACTGCGTACTATCCGAAATCAGATTCGTCGGAGTGAGCAAACAATTCGTGAGCAATTAGACGGCTTGATTCGTGGAAAAAACGCGAAATATTTAAGTGACAGTCTTATTACCATGCGGAATGACCGCTATGTTATTCCTGTAAAGCAAGAGTATCGCGGTATTTTTGGCGGAGTTGTTCATGATCAAAGCGCTTCAGGACAAACACTTTTTATGGAACCTAAGCAAGTTGTTGAATTAAATAATCGATTACGTCAACAGCAAATTGCTGAGAGAACAGAGATTGAACGAATTTTAGCTGAATTATCCGCTGAGTTAGTTGCTCCACGTAAAGATATTTTACACAATGCTTATGTTCTCGGACGTTTTGATTTAATGAATGCAAAAGCACGATTTGCCAAAACTTTAAAGGCAGTTGTTCCAACTATCAATAAAGAAAACCATGTTTTCTTTAAGCAGGCTCGACATCCATTATTGGATCAGGAAAAAGCGGTGGCAAATGATCTGATGATTGGAGAAGACTTTCAAGCTGTCGTAATTACTGGACCGAATACGGGTGGGAAGACCATTTCCTTAAAAACACTTGGTCTTTTACAATTGATGGGACAAGCAGGCTTGCCAATCCCTGTCGCAGAAGAAAGTGAAATGGGCATTTTCGAGGAAGTTTTTGCAGATATAGGTGATGAACAATCTATTGAACAAAGTTTATCGACGTTCTCTTCTCATATGACAAATATTGTATCAATACTAGATAAGATTGACGAACATAGTTTAGTACTTTTTGATGAACTTGGGGCTGGAACAGACCCTCAAGAAGGAGCAGCTTTGGCGATTGCGATCTTAGATGCAGTTGGTGCGAAATCAGCATATGTGATGGCGACGACCCACTATCCTGAGCTGAAAATTTATGGCTATAATCGTTCAAACACAATTAATGCAAGCATGGAGTTTGATGTGGATACACTAAGTCCAACTTACCGTTTATTGATTGGGGTACCCGGACGAAGCAATGCTTTTGAAATTTCTCGACGACTTGGCTTGGATCCTTTGGTGATCGAAAGTGCGAAACAAATTATCGATGAGGAAAGCCAAGACTTAAATGAAATGATTTCGGATTTAGAAAATCAACGTAAAGCTACAGAGACGGAATACCTAGAAATTAGACACTATGTAGAGGAGTCTGAGAGACTTTATCGTGATTTGAAAAACGCTTATACGTATTTCTTTGATGAGCGTGAGAAGGAAATGGAAAAAGCGCGCAAAGAAGCAAATAAGCTTGTTACAGAAGCAGAAGAAAAAGCTGAAAAAATTATTAAAGATATTCGTCAAATGCAGTTGGATGGTCAAGGAACGATAAAAGAACACCAATTGATTGATGCAAAGTCACAACTAGCTGACTTAAAACAAGATGAGCAATTAAAGAAAAATAAGGTTTTACAAAAAGCGAAGGCAAAGAAACAGTTCAAGCCAAATGATGAAGTGATCGTAGAAACGTATGGTCAGCGCGGAACGTTAATTCAAAAGGTTGGAAATAATGAGTGGCAAGTTCAACTAGGAATTTTGAAAATGACTGTTTCCGAAGACGATATGACATTAACTACACCTGTTGAAGAACCAAAACAACGTGTAGTCACAGGCGTGCAACGCGGAGCCAGTGCTCGTGTGAAACCAGAATTGGATTTGCGAGGCAAACGGTACGAAGAAGCTCTGGCCGAAGTTGATCAATATATTGATGCGGCGCTTTTAGCGAATTTTGCTCAAGTGAGAATCATTCATGGAAAAGGTACTGGTGCTTTACGTAAAGGTATTACAGATTATCTCAAAAATAATCGTAATGTTCAGAGCTTTGAATTTGCTCCGGCGAATCAAGGCGGAAGCGGTGCAACTGTAGTTACTTTTAAATAGTTTACAAGTGTAAGCAGAAGAGTAGCGAAGAAAATGCGACCGTGATATACTACTTTTAGTAAGAAAAAGAAATACCTGTTTTTATGGTATTCGATTTATAAATAGGAGGAATTCAAATGTCACAAGTAGTTACTGATAAAACTTTTAACGAAGAAACAGATAACGGTCTTGTTTTAATCGACTTTTGGGCAACCTGGTGTGGTCCTTGTCGCATGCAAGCACCGATCTTAGAACAATTATCCGAAGAATACGACGAAGATGAATTCAGAGTTGTAAAAATGGATGTAGATGAGAATCCTGAAACTCCAGCATCATTTGGAATCATGAGCATTCCAACGCTTGTATTGAAAAAAGATGGACAAGTTGTTGACAAAGTTATTGGTGTTCACACAAAGGATCAATTAAAAGAGCTTATCCAAGCTCACATGTAAGAAAATGAGCTGGACGTTATGTCCAGCTTTTTTCAATTTAATTTTTACGTTTTTATTCGTACTAAAGGATTGATTTTACTATAAGCTGTTTAGTAGGATAGTATGCATGATAAGAATATAAGTAGCTATGTAGCTACCCTAGAGTTTTGAACGTTTAGATTAATGTAGGAATAAACCTTGGTAACAATCAGATTATTAAAGAGGATTGTTTAACTATAGGCAGCTTTGGAGGATAGCAACTTATGAATGAACGAATAAAAAATAAATTAGCACTATTACCAGATCAACCTGGCTGCTATTTGATGAAAGATAAAAATGGGACGATTATTTACGTAGGAAAGGCTAAAATTTTAAAAAATCGTGTTCGTTCTTACTTTACAGGTAGTCATAACACTAAAACGGAGCGACTAGTCAGTGAGATTGTGGATTTTGAATATATTGTGACAGAATCAAATATCGAAGCTTTGTTGCTTGAAATTAATCTAATCAAAAAAAATGATCCTAAGTACAATATTATGTTGAAGGATGACAAGACGTATCCTTTTTTAAAAATTACAAATGAAAAATATCCGCGATTAATGATTACTCGTAAGGTTTTAAAGGATAAAGCTCATTATTTTGGTCCCTATCCTGATGTAAATGCCGCAAATGAAACAAAGAAATTATTGGATCGACTTTTTCCACTGAGAAAATGCAAGCCATCACAGAAAACTCCTTGTCTCTATTATCATTTAGGACAATGCTTATGTCCCTACGCGTTTCACGTTGATCCCCAAGTTTACAAAGATATGGTAGAAGAGATAAAGAATTTCTTGAATGGCGGCCACACAGAGATTCAAGATCAAATAAAAGAGAAGATGAATCAAGCAGCAGCAGACATGGAGTTTGAAAAAGCTGCGGAATATCGGGATCAAATCAGAGCGATTGAAACAGTAATGACGAAGCAGAAAATGACGAATACGGATTTAGTTGATCGTGATATATTCGGTTATGCTACTGACAAAGGGTGGATGTGTGTCCAGGTTTTCTTTGTGCGCCAAGGGAAATTGATCGAACGGGATGTTTCGATGTTTCCTTTTTACAACGATGCAGAGGAAGATTTTCTTACATATATCGGTCAGTTTTATCAGGAGAATGAGCATTTTATTCCAAAAGAGGTATTGATTCCCGATAATATCGATAAAGTAAGTGTGGAAGCAATGTTAGACACAAAAGTTTTGCAGCCGCAACGTGGTGACAAGAAAAAACTTGTTAAGTTGGCGGGAAAAAATGCACAAGTAGCTTTAAATGAAAAATTTGATTTAATTGGCCGCAGTGAAGCTCGAACAATCGGTGCGGTGGAAAAACTGGGTGATGCTATGAATATTCCAGCTCCTATTCGTATTGAAGCCTTTGATAATTCAAATATTATGGGGACGGATCCAGTTTCAGCAATGGTTGTCTTTATTGATGGGAAACCAGCTAAAAAAGAATATCGTAAGTATAAAATTAAAACAGTCAAGGGCCCCGATGACTATGCCTCAATGCGAGAGGTTATTTATCGACGTTATTCACGTGTTCTGAAAGAGGGTCTACCTTTTCCAGATCTTATTGTGATTGATGGGGGAAAAGGCCAAGTAGATGTAGCAAAAGATGTGTTAGCCAATCAATTAGGGATAGATATTCCCATTGCTGGTTTAGCAAAGGATGATAAGCACAAAACAAGTGAACTACTTTTTGGACCAGAATTGAATGTCGTTCCGTTAGAGCGCAACTCTCAGGAATTTTTCCTGCTTCAACGAATTCAGGATGAGGTTCACCGTTTCGCCATCACCTTTCATAGACAATTACGAAGTAAAAACAGCTTTGCCTCGAAGCTGGATAATATTGATGGTCTCGGGCCGAAACGAAAAAAAATGTTGTTAAAGGAATTCAAATCATTAAAGAATATTCAAGCAGCCTCAATTGATGAACTACAAAAAGTGGGGTTACCAAAAGTAGTAGCTGAAAACACCTATAATGAATTGCAAAAGAAATAATGTATAGTACCCTTTACATTAAATGTAAAGGATGCTATACTTTTTTTGTATTATATGTAAAGTGCGCTATACATTGAGGGGGGATTATTTGCAAAATCGAATTCAAACCTTACGTAAAGAACGTAAGCTGACCCAAAATGAGTTGGCGAATTATCTAGAAGTAACACGACAAACCATTATTTCTTTAGAGAACGGGAAATACAATGCTTCGTTAATTTTAGCCCATAAGATTTCCCGTTTTTTTGGCTTAACAATTGAAGAGGTGTTCATTTTCGATGAGGAGGACGAGGAATGAAAGAGCTATCCAAGGCAGACCGTGAATATGCAGAGAAATTACGAAAGCAGAGTAAAATTTATTTAGTGACGATTTTGTTTATGTTAAGTTGTTCTGGCATATTATTTGTTGGAACGAATTGGTATAAATTAAAAATAAGTGAACATGCTGTTGGATATTTGCTGGGTTTCTTTCTCTCAATAAGTGTTGCCTTCATCATTTTTATTTTTAGAAATCAACGTACGATACGTAACCCTGAAAAATTGAAACAACAACGGATTGCTAGAACGGATGAACGTAACCTAGAAATTTCAAATATGGCTTTAAAAGTAACTGCATATATACTTGCGGTTGTTTTAGTAATGTTAAGTATGATTGGCAGCTTTATTTCAGAGAGTTTGATGATTACTGCGAGCAGCTTGCTTTATGTTTTTCTATTTAGCTATCTGATTTGTTGTCTTTATTTTAGAAAGAAATTATAAGGAGTGAAAAAATGTTAAAGGTTGAGAATTTGAGTAAAAGTTTCGGATCGTACAAAGCGTTAGATAATATGAATTTTACGATCGAAGATGGAAAGATTTTAGGATTGATTGGGCAAAATGGAGCAGGAAAAACTACGACATTTCGTTTAATTCTAGATTTCCTATCAAAAGATTCGGGGAGTGTTCTGTGGGATGGACATGAATTATCTGGTAATGACTATAACATCATTGGTTATTTACCAGAAGAACGTGGGCTTTATCCCAAGGTTACAATTGAAAATCAGTTGCTTTTCTTTGCCTCATTGAGAGGAAAAAGCAAACAGGAAATAGCATCGAAAATTGATGAATGGATGGAAAAGTTTCAGGTCAAAGGGAAAAAAACAGATAAGGTAAAATCTTTATCAAAAGGGAATCAACAGAAAGTTCAATTAATTTCAACTCTGATTCATGAACCGAAGTTAGTCATTTTAGATGAACCATTCAGTGGGTTAGATCCGGTGAATGCCGAATTACTAAAGAATGGCATTATTGAACTAAAAGAGAAGGGATCTTGCGTTATATTTTCTAGTCATAATATGGATAACGTAGAAAAAATTTGTGATCACCTGATTATGTTGAGAAATGGCGAAACTGTTCTTAATGGGAAGGTTCATGAAATCCGTGAGTCTTTTGGACGTAGTAAATTATATTTAGATTCTCATTTGAAAAAAGAGGACATAGAAGCCTTTGCTGGTGTGCATACTGTGATTCAAAAAGAGGATGGTAGTTTTGATATTACTTTGGAAAATCCAGATGCTGGACAAGACATCTTTAATCAAGCGACTAAAGACGGTTATATTCCAATGTTTAATCAACAACCGCCAACATTAGAAGAAATTTTTAAATGGAAAGCAGGTGCCGTAAATGAGTAAAATGGGGATTATTATAAAAGATGTCTATAAAAAGAATGTAAAATCAACCGCCTTCGTCATTATGATCCTTGCACCATTTTTAGTTATGGGCATTTTCTATTTATCACAACATTTCTTTGGAGATGCTAATGATATTAATAAAATTGGTATTGTCAGTGATCAGCCAGCAGTAGCAGAACAATTAGCAAAAACAAAAAGTGAGGATTACAGCTTCAAAATAATATCCTCCGATAAAAAAGCGCAAAAACAATTAGAAGATAAGAAGGTTGATGCTTATCTTGATCTTAAGATGAGTCAGGAGAATGTTTCAGGAAAGCTCTATAGTAAAGCTTCTCTAGGAACCTCGACTGAGACGCAGTTGCAGCAGATTTTAAGTTCAATGCAAGCGACTATTCGTGCCAATCAGTTAAATTTAACAACTGCACAAGTACAGAAGGTTATGGAGCCGGCAAAATTCGAATCTACTAAAGTGACTTTTGAGAATGGAAAGATGCAAAGTGATGGGGGAGATTCAGGAACCCAGTTTATTTTGAGTTTTTTAACTACTATCATTATGTTTGTGTTTATTATTAGTTATTCGTCAATTATCGCTCAAGAAATTGCCTCAGAAAAAGGAACACGTATCATGGAAGTCCTACTGTCAAGTATGAAGGCTAAAACGCATTATTATGGGAAATTATTGGGTGTCTTGTTAGTGGCCTTAACCCAGTTATTAATTTATGGTGTAGCTGTCGTGTTTGGTTATCGACAATTCAAAGACGTTGCTATGGTAAAAGATCTTATCAATAACGTATCTATTAAATCGTTACTGGGAAGCGGTGCCTTGGCGATTATTGCCTTTATGTTGGTTGGGCTCTTTTTATACGCTGTTCTATCTGCCTTATGCGGCTCGTTAGTAAGCAAACCAGAGGATACTGCAAAAGCGATCCAACCAGTGATGTATCTTTCGATGATTGGTTATATGTTAGGTTTAATTCTAGGGACCTCTGATCCAACCAATGTAATCATCAAGGTTACTTCGTACATTCCATTTTTATCGTCGTACAGTATGCCGTTGCGTTTAGCATCAGGTACAGCCGCAATGTCCAGCGCATTTGTCTCTTTAGGAATTTTGATAGTCTTTACGATTTTACTGACACTTTTCTCAGCACAATTGTATAAGTCAAATGTCTTAGTCTATAGTGAAGGCGGAACGCTTAGTGCTTTAAAACAATCAATTTCTATTATGCAAAATGATCGGAAAAAGAAATAGACAAATCTGTTGACCGTTGAATCAAAGTCTTTCACAATAGAATTGAAACACAAACTAGAAGGAGGAAATTTGATGGATAAGATGAAAAAATTAGCAAATGGTCTCGAAATGCCTCGATTAGGTTTAGGTGTTTGGCGTGTGAATGATGATGATGCTACGAATTCTGTTAAATGGGCCATAAGTAATGGCTACCAACTGATTGATACAGCAGCTGTGTACAAAAATGAAGAAGGAGTCGGTGAGGGGATTCGTCAAGCTGGAGTGAACCGAGGAGATTTATTTATCACCACTAAGCTTTGGAATGCCGATCAAGGGTATGAATCTGCTCATCAAGCGTTTAATGATAGTTTAGAGCGTTTAGGACTAGACTATGTAGATTTATATTTGATCCATTGGCCTGTTGAAGGAAAATTCAATGATTCTTGGCGAGCAATGGAAGAAATTTATGAGAACGGTCGTGCTAAAGCAATTGGTGTCTCAAACTTCCATCAGCATCACATTGAAGAATTAATGACAACGGCAAAAATTAAACCAATGGTCAATCAAATTGAACTACATCCGACGTTAACACAAGTTCAGCTACGTGACTTTTTGTCTAAAGAAGATATTGCTATTGAAGCATGGTCGCCGCTAGGACAAGGTAAGATATTACAAAACGAAACACTTGTTGAGATTGGACAAAAATATGATAAAACTGCTGCACAGGTTATTATTCGCTGGCATCTGCAGAGTGATATCATTGTTATTCCAAAATCTGTTCATGAAAATCGTATTAAAGAAAATTTTGACGTTTTTGATTTTGAACTGAGTGAAGAAGATATGAATCAAATAGATAGTTTAAATATTAATGAACGTCTTGGTGCCGATCCTGATAATTTTGATTTCTAATAAAGTTTTTAGAAGAAAAGAGACATGTATAACAGATATAATTCATATTTGTTATACGTGTTTTTGTGTATTTTCCAATGAAAAATGCTGAATCTTTTCTGTCCATAAAAACAAGAATGAAAATTTTTTTAATTGAAAAAGAGTTTGTGAATTATTTTTATGATAGAATAACTAGAAAAAGGGAGGAATTTGATGGGTGATATTTTATTGAAAATTAATTCTGTGATTTGGGGAGCACCAATGATCGTCTTAATTTTAGGAATTGGTATTATTTTAACTGTTGGTTGCCGGATGATTCAAGTTCGTCGTTTGCCTCTTGCCCTGAAGTACATGGTGAAAAATGAAGAGGGTGGACAAGGAGATGTCACAAGTTTCCAAGCTTTATGTACAGCGCTATCAGCTACAATTGGTACAGGTAATATTGTAGGCGTTGCTACGGCAATTGTTGCGGGAGGTCCAGGTGCCCTGTTTTGGTTAGAGTTAGCTGGCTTGTTAGGAATGGCCACAAAGTATGCAGAGGGGCTACTGGCGGTTAAATACCGTACGTTCGATGACCATGGAAAAGCACTAGGTGGTCCATTCTATTACATTGAAAATGGATTGGGACAAAAGTGGAAATGGCTAGCGAAGATGTTTGCCTTTTTTGGAGCAATTGCTGGACTAATTGGAATTGGTACAATCGCTCAAATTAATGGGATTACTTCAGCAGCAGAAACATTTTTTGATCCTAATAAAGTGAATACGATTACCCTTTTTGGTAATGAATATTCATGGGCAGTTATTCTCACGGGTATTGTAGTGACAGTTCTTGTTGCTATTGTTCTAATTGGTGGTGTACAACGTATTGCAAGAGTGTCTGAGATTATTGTTCCTTTAATGATCGTCATTTATGTAGGACTTTGTTTGTTCATGATCATTGTGAATATCACAAAATTACCAGGAGTTATTATTGAAATTTTCCAAAGTGCGTTTGGCTTACGCGCAGTTTCTGGTGGTGCAATGGGGGCAATGATGATCGCCATGCAAAAAGGGATTGCTCGAGGAATCTTTTCAAATGAATCTGGATTAGGTAGTGCGCCAATTGCGGCAGCAGCTGCACAGTCGAAAGAACCTGTACGACAAGGTTTAGTATCTATGACGGGTACTTTTATTGATACGTTAGTTGTTTGTAATATGACTGGTATGGCAATTATTCTTACAGGGGCATGGGAAACTGGTCTAGAGGGTTCCGCAGTGACGATTTTTGCCTTCTCAGAAGCATTACCAATTTCGCAAACCATTGCGTCTTTACTATTAATGACATGTTTAGCATTTTTTGCCTTTACCACGATTTTAGGCTGGAATTACTACTCGGAGCGTTGTTTAAGTTATTTGACTGGAGGGAACACGAAGTTTTCATCTGCATTTCGTCTGGTTTATATCTTAGCGGTATTTATTGGGCCGTATTTGACAGTTTCTGCGGTATGGACAATTGCCGATATTTTTAATGGATTAATGGCATTTCCAAATATCATTGCCCTGATTTTACTAAGTCCTGTGGTATTTAAAGAGACAAAATCCTATTTTGAACGTTTGTCTACAGGTGAAACGACTGATTTATCAACATTCTCAGTATCAGAGACAACTATTGAAGATGACTAATAAAGAATAAAAGAGGCTATAGCAATTTTTTGCTATAGCTTCTTTTTATTCATAGCGTAAAGCGTTAATTGGATCTAGACGGGCAGCTCGATTTGCTGGAAAAGTTCCTGCTAAAAAAGCAATGAACATAATAATCACTAAAATGATCAGCATAGAAAGCCACGAAAATTGTAGCAGGGTTAAACCAGTTAATCCATCTAAAAAGGAGGTGGCAGCAAAATCATTTAGAAGATTCCCTGCAACGATAGCTCCAGCTATTCCGGTGATTCCTCCCCAAAAGCCAATTAAGAGTGCTTCAACGCTGAAAGTTAAGAAGACTTTCAGTCGTCCCATTCCCATCGCTTTCATCAAACCGATTTCACGTGTTCGATCTTGCACAGACATATATAAGGTGTTGATTATGCCAAAACTTGCAGCCAATAATGCGATTGCGCCAAATAGAGTGAGTACACCAGTAATAGCATTAACTACTTGTCGTATCATGCCAATTTCATCTTCAACAGTCATTGAACTGAACCCTTTTTTAGACAAACGATTTTTTAATTGATCGATTTGTTTTTTTGATAAGTTTTTATCCATTGTTGCAAAAAGAGTACTATACTTGCTCTTCATATTTTCAGGCAAACCATTTTCATTTATACTGACAATTTTATCAGACAATGCCTTGCTCATAATAGATTGTCCTTGTTGAATCAAACTAACATTTCGAACACCGATAATTGTTGCCTCGATAATTTCCTGTTCTCCAGTAGCTTGACTACTAACCGCAATGTTTATCTTTTTATTTAGTGCAGATTTTGCATTTTTGAAGCCTAATGATTTTAGATACTCGGGGGCTAAGTTGATTTCATAATGTTCGCCGGAATTACTTACTTCTCGACCAGACTCTAGATCAATAGAGATATCGCTGACACTTACAGCAGAGAGTAAATATTTTTTTCCGTTATGCCGTTGAACATAATCTGTAGATAGAAAATGAAAAGGCTCAACCTTGCGGATTCCTTTAGTACTCTTGATCTTTTCAAGATCCTTTGTTGTTAAAAAATCTGCATCAGCACCCGCTCCCTTGTCAGGATTATACTCTTGAGGGTCCTCATTACCAGAACTCATTTGTGATTCAGGAAAAACCATTAATTGATCCTCTCCGCCAACTCCGCGTATTTGACGATCAATGTAATCATTTACGCCATTATTCACACCAGTGGTTAGTGAGATTGTAAAGGCACCGATTAATATTGCGATAACTGTAAGCAGTGTTCGACCTTTGTTACGCCAAAGGTTTGAGCTTGCAGATTTAAGTATGTCAAATAGTCTCATTTTACGCGCCCTCCAATAGTTGACCATCTTTAATATGGATTTGACGATCACAACGAGCTGCGAGTTCAGGGTCGTGAGTCACTATTATCAAGGTAATCCCTTTATTCTGATTTAAATTAAATAAAAGTTCTTCAATTTTTTCGCCAGTAGTCGAATCTAAGTTTCCGGTGGGCTCATCAGCAAAAATAATTTCTGGTTGATTGACGATCGCACGTGCAATGCATACACGCTGTTTTTGCCCTCCTGATAAATCATTGGCCTTGTTATTGGCTTTATCACTGAGCTCGACCGCCTCTAATGCATCGATAGCCATTTCTTTTCGTTGGCGACTAGAAAGCCCAGCTATTTTAAGCGGTAAGACAACGTTGGAAAGAACGGTATCTTTAGGGTTCATAAAGAATTGTTGGAAGACAAAGCCAAAGGTTTCATTTCTCATTTTATTTAGCGTTCGTTTATTAATCTTTTGTGTGTCTTGGTTTAATAAAGCTATTTTTCCGGAGCTCGGTCGATCAAGTAACGCAAGAATATGCATTAAGGTAGATTTACCTGAACCACTTTTACCAATAATCGCGATTGATTCTCCCTTCTTAATTGTGAAACTTATCCCTTTTAGTGCTTCAAAGGCTGCTGGTCCAGAACTGTACACCTTTTTCACATCATTTACTTCAATTGCATTCATTATTTTCTTCCTTTTAGCTAAAAAAGCTATGAAATGATTCTCCCATAACTAAAAACGAATGAAATGGTACTAAAGTAGGATTTATTGAGAAAAAGTAAGAATATGTAAATAAATAAGGTTCAATCTCGGATTTAGAGATTGAACCTTATTTGCTGTTATTAAAACTCTTGAACGAAGAAATCGAATAGGCGTTGCTCTTTTGCATCTTTTTTCTGAGTCAATTCAGGGTGCCATTGCACACCAAGAATTTTAGTATTTTTTTCACGACTTTCTACTGCTTCCACGATACCATCCTGAGACCAAGCAATAGGCATAAGATTTTCTGCTAAATCTTTAATCGCTTGATGATGATAAGAGTTTACTTGTGCTTGTTCACCAAAAAGGGGAGCTAATGTTGATTCAGAGTTAACTGTGATTGAGTGGAGCCCGAAATCTGGTAAGGTGGGAAACATGTCATGTTTTACATTCCAATCAGAATACTGTGAAAGATCTTGGTACAATGTTCCACCTAAAGTAACGTTCAGTAATTGGGTTCCACGGCAAATAGTAAAAATTGGTTTGTTTTGTTTGATTGCCTCTTTAATTAATGCCATTTCAAAAGAATCTCGCTCGATACTTGTCGGACCTAATTTCGGATGAGGTTCTTCCCCGTAAAGAAATGGTGTGACATCTTGACCACCAGCAAGTAATAATTTATCAATTGAAGCAATATAATCCCTAGCAAGTTCAGGATCACTGATTGGCAACAACATTGGGATACCTCCAGCTTGGTGTACACCATCAATAAAACCTTGTGGGGTGTAAGTAAATTGCTGATCAAAAAAATCTTGATTATTTTGATAATGCTGGTTTGCCGCGATTCCAATAATATTTTTTTTCATGACCGACCACTCCTTCTACATTACTTGATACCATAGTCAAAACTGAAAAGGCAAGTATTATGGTTTTTAAACTTTTTCTAATTTTTATTGAGTAAAACCCTACTATAAATAAAGCAGATTTTACTTGCTTAATATATGAGATTTTTAACCTTTTTGAGGAAAAATAGTTACGAGTATTCCTTTTTTTGATATACTAGACTCATTGAATAGATACAAAATGGTTGGGCGTAAGCTTCAAGGATCGTGTTCTTCAAGGGGTGAGAAGAGCAACCTTAAGAGTTTTGCGCTCTTTTTTTGTATATAAAGGAGGGTTTGTGTGTTAGAAGCTTTAGAGAAAATAAAGTCTGCTGAAGAACAAAATGAAAGAAAAAAAGAACTCTTACTAGCAGAACTGTCGAATTACGAGTCAACTAAAAAACAATTGTTGCAAAAGAAACGTGATGAGTTAAAAAAAGATTTTTCTAGTACCTTGGCTAAACGAGAACGAACATTAGCTGAAGAGTTAGAAACCGAAGAACGAGAACTAACCAGTCGTGCAGAAGTTGCAATTAAGAAAATGGAAGGCAATTATTTAGAGAAAAAGGAACAAACGGTTCAAAAAATTATTGAAAGGGTGATCTCAGAATATGGCAGTTAGTAAAATGAGTAAACTGACCTTGATTGCCCAACAAGGACATAGTGAACAAATTCTATCTGCGATTCAAGGATTTCAAGGTGTGGAAGTTCGTGATCTTTTTGAGCAAACTGTGAGCAATGATTGGGTAGAACAATATTTTGAAGAAGTAGCGCCCTTACCTAGTCAAGATGCCCTTGCAAGAGTGGATAACCAGTTAGAGCAAATAACGCATGCCATACAATTTGTAGAGCATCATGGTAGCAGTCGAGAAAAAGGGCTTCACCTTAAACGTCAGCAGGCAACTCTTCAAAAATTAGAAGATACGTTTGACGAGTCCTCATTGTTAAGCGAGTTAGAGAGTATTCAAGACTTGGAGAAGCGTTTTATTGATGCCAGCTCGAAGCAACGTGAGTTGCAAGAACAAGAAAGTCTGCTACAAAAATGGAAAATGTTAGATTTTTTGCCTAATGAATATAGCTTACGGTCATCAAAATGTTTTTTAGGAACTGCTGATGCAAGTATTTGGGATTTATTTATACAAAAAGTTAAAGAAAAACAGATTCATTGTGAAAGTATATATAGTGATGATCAAAGCGTTAATTTTGTTCTATTATTTTTGCGAGAGGAACAGACGGAAGTCCAAGAATTGGTTCGGCAATTTAGTGTAAGCACGTTTAATTATAATAGATCACTTCTGCCTAAGGCTGAGTTAACCGTGATTCAACGAGAAATACTTGAGCTGGTCGAGGAGCAAAAACAATTGGCTCGACTAATCGGACAGAAAAAAATAGTTATCCAACGTTTGGAAACAGCGGAAGAGGTTTTACTTGCGCGTAAAAATCGTTGGATGATTCATGATCGTTTTATTAAGGATGATAAGTTATTTCTACTACAAGGGTGGCTTGAGACAGAAGCCTTCAAGTCATTTGAAGAGTTTATGAACCAAGCGGTTGGGAAAGAAAATCTTTATTTAGAGATAGAGGAACCTACTGATATCGAAATAAATGAAGAGATTCCAACAAAACTTAAAAATCACGCGGTCGTGAAACCATTCGAGATGCTGACTGAAATGTATAGCTTACCTAAATATCATGAGGTTGATCCGACACCTTGGTTTATGCCATTTTATTTTGTGTTCTTCGGAATGATGGTTGCTGATGCTGGTTATGGCGCGTTGATGCTTATTGCTACGACAATTGCGTTGAGAACTGTCTTGCCTAGAGGAATGGGACGATTTATGCGTTTCTTCCAAATTTTATCAATTCCTACAATATTATGGGGATTGATATATAATTCATTCTTTGGATTCTCGCTTGGCTACACACCTATCCTGTCAACTAGTAACGATGTCATTAGTATTTTGATTTTATCAATCGTTTTTGGTGTGATTCAAATTTTTATTGGATTAGGTTTAGCTGCAAGAGAAAATATAAAGGCAAAGAATTACCTTGGTGCTGTTTCCGATGGATTCGCTTGGCAAGGAATCATGGTTGGTGCAATCATCGGAGGATTGGGGAAAATGTTGTTTAACAATCAAGCGTTATTTGTGATTGGTGTGGCTCTTGCTGTTTTAAGCGCCCTTATGATCATTGTTACGCCGATGTTGCAGGCAAAATCTAAGATTAAGGGATTAGCAAAAGGTGCGTACAACCTTTATGGAATTACTAGTTATATAGGCGATTTAGTTAGTTACACACGTTTAATGGCCTTGGGTATTTCAGGGGGAAGTATTGCTGCAGCATTTAATATGTTAGTGGGTTATATGCCACCAGTAGCACGTTTTAGTGTTGGAATATTGTTGATGCTGGCGCTTCATGGGTTGAATATATTTTTATCTTTATTGTCAGCTTATGTTCATGGGGCTCGTTTACAATATGTAGAATTTTTTGGGAAGTTTTATGAAGGCGGCGGACGAGCTTTTAATCCATTAAAAACAGAAGAAAAATATGTAAATATAGAACAAGAAAAATAATTGGAGGAATTTTAAACAATGATGGAGTATTTGATTAACAACAGTGGCGGTATTATTTTTGCGATTTTAGGAATGGCGACAGCGACAATTTTTTCAGGAATCGGTTCTTCAAAAGGTGTAGGTATGACCGGTGAAGCGGCTGCAGCATTAACAACTAGTCAACCGGAAAAATTTGGTCAAGCATTGATTTTACAATTATTACCAGGGACTCAAGGGCTGTATGGTTTCGTTATAGCATTCTTGATCTTTACAAATCTGTCTGGGGATTTATCAGTTGTTCAAGGGTTAGGCTATTTAGGCGCATCATTACCGATTGCTTTCACAGGATTATTTTCAGGGATTGCACAAGGGAAAGTTGCTGCAGCAGGTATTCAAATTTTAGCTAAAAAACCTGAACATTCAACTAAAGGGATTATCTATGCTGCTATGGTTGAAACGTATGCAATTTTAGGTTTCGTTATCTCGTTCTTATTAGTAGGACAAGTGTAAAAATATTTATCCTTATTTAGCAGATGACTGTTTAGGAAAGATATAAACACGCTAAAACTATAAAAGATAAGAATAATTTACGTCATAAGAATCGGAATTATTTTTTCTTACTGAAAAGATAAATACCTTAGTACGAATAAGGAGTTTTTTAATGGAAGCAATCGAAAAGATAGTCGAGCAATTGAATCAGCAGGCTGAATTAGAACAGCTTCAGTTGAAAGAAAAAGAGACGAATCGGATTGATCAAGAGTTTCAGGCGGAACTATCAGAAATAGAAATAGAACATCAAAAACGCTTGGAAAAAAGCTTGAAAAATCTAGAAAACAACTACAAGCAGGCTACAAATCGGCAGCAGATTGCTCAAAAACAAATGATTTTAAATCAAAAACAAGCGATATTGGAACGCGTCTTTGCTGATGCTGTTATTCAGATGGAAGACTGGTCTACCGAAGAACAGCAAAAATTTGCTCATCATGCTTTAGAAAAGATGCAATTACAGGGGGACTTGACGTTTATTCCCGGAGAAAAATCACAAACTGTATTTTCAAATGAGTGGCTTATCGAGCAAAATAGAAGACTCTCTTATCGTCTAGATTTTGGAGAAGGAACTATTGAAGGTCAAGCAGGATTTATTCTAGATAAAGAGGGTGTGCAATACAACTTTCTTTATCAAAGTCTGGTTGGAGAGATTCAACAGCGTGAGAGTTTCCAAGTGGCCGAATCACTTTTTGACTAGTAAAATGTAGACTTTATTTATAGAGTTTGTTAAAAAATACGAATTAGGAGGCATTGAATGAAGCAATCTACGTATCATGAATTGAATCCACTGGTTCGTTTGAAAGAATTAGAACTATTGACACCTGAGCTAATGACTCGAATGATCAAAGCAAATGATTTATCGGAAATTGAGGCTCTTTTCAGAGGGACTATTTATGGTGACTATCTAACTGATAATTTTTTTGATAGCTTCGAAGTAGCTTTAGGTCAGGCGCAAGAAGATTTATTGACAGAGTTGGTTAAAATTGTCCCTGATCCAGACGTTATTTGGATTTACACAATGCGTTTTACTTTCCATAACCTCAAAGCGTTGATCAAAGCTGATTTATTAGATCAAAATTTTGATGACCTTTACATTTATGATGGTTTTTATTCATTAGAGCAAATCAAGACGGCTATTCGTACTGGAATGGCGAGTGGATTGCCGGCAATTTTACTTGAAAGTATTCAGGAAGTCCGTGAGCATTTTGAAGAATCTAATAGCTTACAGGGGATCGATATTATTTTGGATCGTAAATATTTATATTGCCAGCGAAAAGTAGCTGATAAAATAAACGAGCCGGAACTTTTGAAGGAAGTTGTCAGCTTCATTGACTTCACGAATATTTTGATGGTTGCTCGTGGGATTAAACAAAAAAGAAGTCGTAATTTCATGTCGACAGCTTTATCCAGCCATGGAAGTATTCCAAAAGAAGAATTATTGGATTGTGTTGAGCTTGGATCAGATCAATTGATTAATTACCTTAGGACAACCTCTTACGGTGAAATCATTGAACCAAGTATTGAAGGCAGCACAATTGATTTAAGTCAATTGGAAAGACTTTGTGACGACTATTTAACAAGCTTTTATGAAACTGCGCAGACACACGCTTTTGGTCCTCTGCCAGTACTTGCTCTTTTGAATGCAAAGTCGATCGAAACAAAAAATCTTCGTCTAATTATTACTGGCAAACGAATTGGATTGACGGAAGAACAAATGAGAGAGAGGATGCGTGAGACATATGGCACATAAAATTGGTGCGATTGGTGACAAAGATTCTGTCTTGCCTTTTAAACTCTTTGATTTTGATACTCGAACGATAAAGGATAAACAGGTCATTCGTCAGCAAATTGAAGAAATGGCCCAAAATGATTATGGCATCATTTATATTACGGAAGAGTTTGCTCAGCTTGTTCCCGAAACAATTAAACGTTATGAAGAAAAGATGATTCCGGCAATCGTTCTGATTCCTAATCATGAAGGAACGTTAGGAATCGGTAAGTCCATGATACAAGGACAAGTAGAGCGGGCAGTCGGACAGAATATTTTATAAAGGAGCTAATAACTTGCAAGAAGGTAGAATAATAAAAGTTTCTGGTCCATTAGTATTGGCAGAACATATGGAGCAAGCAGCCATTCAAGATATTTGTTACGTAGGTGACCTTGGGGTTATCGGCGAAATCATTGAGATGCGTGGGGATGTTGCTTCCATCCAGGTTTATGAAGAAACCGCAGGAATCGGACCAGGCGAACCAGTTAGGACAACAGGAGAGGCGCTTTCGGTTGAATTAGGACCAGGGATCGTTTCTCAAATGTTTGATGGGATTCAACGACCATTAGATACTTTTAAAGATCAAACTGACAGTAATTTTTTAAGTCGTGGAGTCCAAATCCCAGCTTTAGATCATACAAAAAAATGGTGGTTTGAAGCTTCTGTTGAAGAAGGGATCACTGTATCTGCCGGAGACATAGTAGGAACAGTCAAAGAGACTAAAATCATTACACATAAAATCATGGTTCCAAACGGAATTAAAGGAACCTTGAAAAAAATTACATCAGGTGAGTTTACAATAGATGATACCGTGTATGTGATTGAAACCCCAAATGGTATTCAAGAATTTTCAATGCTTCAAAAGTGGCCCGTTCGACGTGGACGCCCTGTTTCTGAGAAATTGAATCCAGAGGCGCCAATGATTACTGGGCAAAGAGTTATTGATACCTTTTTCCCAGTTGTAAAGGGAGGCGCAGCAGCAGTACCTGGGCCATTTGGTGCTGGGAAAACAGTGGTTCAGCATCAGATCGCTAAATGGGCCGATGTAGACCTTGTGGTGTATGTAGGCTGTGGTGAACGTGGAAATGAAATGACCGATGTGTTGAATGAATTTCCTGAATTGATTGATCCTACTACAGGAGAATCCTTGATGGAACGTACAATCTTGATTGCTAATACGTCAAACATGCCGGTTGCTGCCCGTGAAGCTTCAATCTACACGGGAATCACCATTGCTGAATATTTCCGTGATATGGGCTACAATATTGCGATCATGGCCGATTCAACTTCTCGCTGGGCAGAAGCGTTACGAGAAATGAGTGGACGTTTAGAAGAAATGCCTGGAGACGAAGGATATCCAGCTTATTTAGGAAGTCGTCTGGCGGAATATTATGAACGCTCTGGTCGTGTCATTGCTTTAGGAAATGATGGACGTGAAGGTTCGATCACAGCTATTAGTGCCGTATCTCCATCTGGTGGTGATACATCTGAGCCAGTAACTCAAAATACATTACGAGTAGTAAAAGTCTTTTGGGGATTAAGTGCTACATTAGCGCAACAACGCCATTTTCCATCAATTGACTGGCTGCAAAGCTATTCTTTATATTCTTCAGAAGTTGGTAAGTATCTAGACAATGATTTACAGGCGAATTGGTCACAAATGGTAGCAGATGGTATGAGAATGCTACAAAAGGAATCTGAATTGAATGAGATCGTTCGTTTAGTCGGAATTGATTCGCTATCAGAAAAAGATCGTTTGACATTGGAAGTTGCAAAATCGTTGCGTGAAGATTATTTGCAGCAAAATGCTTTTGACGATATAGATACGTTTACTTCGAGAGAAAAACAATTCAAGATGATTCAAAACATTTTAACCTTTAATAAAGAAGGTCAACGTGCTTTGGAGCTGGGTACCTATTTGAAAGAAATCATGGATGGGACAGTTACATTAAGGGATAGAATTGCTCGAAGTAAGTATATCCCTGAGAATGAGTTAGAGAAGCTGGATCAAATTCATTTAGATATCGTTTCAGAAATTCAAGCGATTATTGCAGAAGGAGGAATGACCAATGATTAAGGAATACAGAACCATCAATGAAGTGGTCGGACCTTTGATGGCAATTGATAAAGTGGAAGGCATCAAATATGAAGAGCTACTAGAAATTCGATTGAATAATGGGGAATTACGTCGAGGGCAAGTACTAGAAATTCATGAGGACAAAGCATTAGTACAGATATTCGAGGGAACTAGCGGTATTAATTTGAAAGAATCAACCGCACGTTTTTTAGGACATCCATTAGAGCTAGGTGTTTCAGAAGATATGGTTGGCCGCGTTTTTGACGGTTTGGGTCGACCGAAAGATGGTGGACCAGAAATATTGGCAGAAAAAAATGTTGATATTAATGGTGAAGTAATTAATCCAGTTTCTCGTGATTATCCTGATGAATTTATTCAAACGGGAATTTCTGCTATCGACCATTTAAATACGTTGGTTCGCGGTCAGAAATTACCAGTTTTCTCAGGATTTGGTTTGCCTCACAAGGAGCTAGCAGCACAAATTGCTCGTCAGGCAACCGTTTTAAATAAAGAAGATGACTTCGCGGTAGTTTTTGCCGGGATAGGTATTACTTTTGAAGAAGCTGAATTCTTTATGGAAGATTTTCGTCAGACTGGAGCAATCGACCGGTCAGTTGTATTCATGAATTTGGCAAATGATCCGGCAATTGAGCGGATCGCAACACCTCGAATGGCATTGACGGCTGCAGAGTATTTAGCGTATGAAAAAGGAATGCACGTATTGGTTATTATGACGGATATGACTAACTATTGTGAAGCTTTGCGTGAAATATCCGCCGCACGGAGAGAAGTTCCTGGTCGACGTGGTTATCCAGGTTACCTTTATACGAACTTAGCTACGCTTTATGAACGTGCTGGTCGTATTCGTGGTTTAAAAGGTTCGGTTACTCAGATTCCTATTCTTACGATGCCTGAAGATGATAAGACTCATCCGATTCCCGATTTAACTGGTTACATTACAGAAGGGCAAATTATTTTGTCGCGTGAATTAGATAAAAATGGAATTCAACCACCAATTGATGTTTTGCCCTCTCTTTCTCGACTAAAAGATAAAGGGACAGGGGAAGGTAAAACTCGTAAGGATCATGCTCCGACGATGAATCAGCTCTTTGCTGCCTATGCGCAAGGAAAACAAGCAAAAGAGTTAGCGGTCGTTTTAGGTGATTCCGCTTTGTCAGATGTTGACAAAATCTATGCAAAATTTGCGGAACGATTTGAAGAAGAATACGTCAATCAAGGGTTCTATGAAAATCGTTCGATTGAAGAAACTTTAGATCTTGGCTGGGAGCTGTTAGCCATGCTGCCGCGTACTGAGTTGAAACGAATCAAAGATGACATGTTGGACGAATATTTAACAGAGGGAGCTTGATCCTATGGTGAAATTAAATGTCAATCCAACCCGGATGGAGCTCACACGATTAAAAAAGCAGTTGACAACTGCGAGCCGTGGACATAAACTTTTAAAGGACAAGCAGGATGAGCTGATGCGGCGTTTTATCCTATTGGTCAAAAAGAATAACAAAATGCGTGCTGAAGTTGAGGAAGAACTGCAGCGGGCAATGAAGAGTTTCTCAGTAGCAGATGCATTATTAAATGATAAGTATATTGAAGAATTGTTAGCTGTTCCTAAAGAGCGTGTATCTCTTGATGTGATCGAAAAAGATGTGATGAGCGTGAAGGTGCCGATAATGAATTTTCAGCACGAATCTGAATTATCAGATGGACCATTGGAATATGGTTTCTTGAATTCCAATGATGACCTCGATCAGAGTATACAAAAATTCACCGAAGTTTTACCAAAGTTATTAGAGTTAACTGAAATTGAAAAAACGTGTCAATTAATGGCAAAAGAAATTGAGAAGACGCGTCGTCGTGTGAATGCACTGGAATATATGACGATTCCACAGTTAGAAGAAACCATCTACTTTATCCAAATGAAGCTGGAAGAAAATGAACGTGCTGAAGTGACTCGAATGATTAAAGTTAAAAATATGGGTACTACTTGAGAAAGTAGTGCCTTTTTTTGAAGGTAGGAATCTATGAATAAAGAAAAACGTTGGCCGTTTAAAATCTACCCTATTCAATTTATTGCTTTGGGTTTCGGAGGAATCATTTTATTTGGGAGTGTATTGTTAACCTTGCCTATGTTCACAAACTCAGGAGAAGGTACTCCGTTTATAGATGCCTTATTTACAGCAACTTCGGCAACTTGTGTTACTGGACTAACGACGTTGACAACCAGTGAACATTGGAATATGGGTGGGCAACTAATCATTTTAGGTCTGATTGAAGTAGGTGGTTTAGGATTTATGATGATGCCTTTTATTTTCTTTGCAGTCATGAAAAGAAAAGTTGGCTTGGTGACACGGATTATTATTAGTGAGTCCTTGAACCTAGATGGTCTTTCTGGCGTGATTAAGCTGATGTACTATATTTTACGTTTTGCAATTGGTTTTCAACTGCTAGGAGCAATCTTATTGGCAGTTGATTTTATTCCTACTTATGGGATTGGAAAAGGCATTTGGTACGCTATTTTTCACTCTATCTCGGCATTTTGTAATGCTGGATTTGATTTATTTGGTGATAGCCTAGTTGGTTTTCAAGGAAATGCGTACGTGTTATTAGTAATTTCGGGATTAATCATTGCTGGTGGACTAGGGTTTATTGTTTGGCAGGATTTGATGGCCTTTCGTAAAACTAAGAAATTAAGTCTTCATAGTAAGTTGGCTTTAACGGTGTCAATTAGTTTGTTAGTTTTCGGAACCATTGTCTTTTACGTTTCTGAATCAGGGGGCCGTTTTATTGTTAATGATACATCGCCAATCAATCGTTTTGCAAATATGCTTTTCATGTCAGTAACGGCCCGGACTGCGGGATATTTTTCTGTTGATTATGGGAATGTCAGTCAAGCGGGTATTTTATTTACAATCGTTTTGATGTTCATTGGCGGAACTTCTGGATCAACAGCAGGAGGGCTAAAAACAACAACATTTGGTGTATTGCTCATTCAAACAATTTCTATGTTGAAGGGACGGGTACACGCAGAAGCGTTTCATCGCACGATTAGACCGTCAGTTGTTTCACGAGCACTTACACTTTTTTTCATTACATTAACCTTATGTATTGCGGTAACAATGGTCATGTCGGTTACAGAAGTACTTCCACGTTTTCGGGGGATTGAGTATTTACTATTTGAGACTTTCTCCGCTTTTGGCACAGTTGGTCTTACAATGGGCTTGACCCCGAGTTTAAGTTTAATGGGAAAACTTTTAATTATTGCCTTAATGTATATTGGTAGAGTCGGTATTTTAACAGTGGGCTTCTCACTGACTATGCGTTTAATGAAGAAAGCGAATGGTGGACATTATAAACTTCCAGAAGAGAGTGTCATAATTGGCTAAAAAAAGTTCATTGGAATTTTCCAATGAACTTTTTTTCATATTAAAGAAAATCAAAAGAGTCCACACTTTTAACAGTGGACTCTCTTGTTGTGTTAACGAATAACTTCGATTTTATAGCCATCTGGATCTGTAATGAAGTAATAAGAAGGATCGGTTCCAGGTAAGCCTTTCATGTCAGTTACATTGAAGCCTTTCGCTTTTTGTTCTTGATGAAGTTTTTCAATATCTTCTGAGCGAATTGCGATATGTCCATAGCCATCACCTAAATCATAAGCGGCATGATCATAATTATAGGTAAGCTCCAACTCGTAGTCATCCCCTGGTAACGTTAGATAAACCAAAGTAAATTTTGAATCTGGAAAATCACGACGGCGGGATTCTTCAAAACCGAATGCTTCTTGATAGAATTTTACTGATGCGTCTAAGTCTTTTACTCGAACACAAGTATGTGCCATTTTCATAGATAAGTATCCTCCTATTAATTAGTAAGTTTATGATAACATAAAAAATCAATTTGCCAGTAATTATGCTCAGTGGTTGTTTATGAGTTTTTTTTAATGTAAACTAACAAGTAAATACATTTTGCAGGAGGACACTAATGATCCCAGTGTTTGGCGTAAAAGAAGCCGAAAAGGACTACCAAGCTCGTTATGCAGCTTATGCGATTTTAATGAATGAGGATGAAAAAATCGCACTTATACAAGCTCCTAATGGTGCTTACTTTTTACCTGGAGGAGAAATCGAAGGAAACGAAACAAAAGAAGAAGCTATCGAGCGTGAAATGATGGAGGAACTAGGTTTTGAAGTGGATCTGTCAGATTATCTAGGACAGGCAGATGAATACTTTTATTCTCGCCATCGTGGAACCTTTTTTTATAATCCAGGTTATTTCTATGCTGCAAAAAACTGGAAGCAAGTTTCTGCACCTTTAGAAGAAGGAAATAACAGTAGTTGGGAGTCTCCGCAAACAGCCATTGAACTACTAAAACGCGGAAGTCACAAATGGGCCGTGAAAGAATGGTTGAAGAAAAAAACTTTCTGAGTGATCAGAAAGTTTTTTCTATTTATTCTATTAACGCGCCATTCCAAATGTGGTTAGCAAATGCTTGATAGTAATCATCGAATAAATCAGAATTTTTACTATCTTGTTGTGTCATTTCTTTTGGATAATAGAAACGAACGTCGCCCTGTCCTTGACCAGTTAACGCTGAGACTAATTGACTTGCCTTTGATAATTCGATTAATGATCCATCTTTTTGCATCAATTCAATCTGTGTTCGATGACTGCCCTTTTCTGGGTGGTAAAGATCATAAGGCAGGTCATAGCTTGAATTGATCGCTGTATAATAACGAGGGTTAAAGCCAGCTTTTTCAACTAATCCTTTCATTTCAGTCAGTAAGGGATTAGCACTAGAATCAACGGTAATCGATTTTAAAGGTTTACGATTTAAAAAACGGTAAGCTAGGTCACTTAAAATTAAGTCTTGTTCCTCCATCCATTGAGCAAAGTAGGTGTTCAAGACACCATCATCCAATTTTAAATAGTCCTCTAAAGAAAAATCTTGCCTTAAAAAAGGAATCAGAAATTGCGAATGGAAGGAAAAAATCTCCGCATCTTCTTGATACAATTCGTGTGCGCGGTCAAGTAGATGCTCTAATAGCACCTCCATCGCGCGTGAGACTGAGTGAAAATATACTTGGACATACATTTGATAGCGGCTGACGATATAGTCCTCAACAGCATGCATCCCATTCATGGAAAAAGCAATACCACCTTCATAAGGACGAATGACACGCAAAATTCGAGTTAAATCAAATGTTCCATATTCAGTTCCTGTATAATAGGCGTCTCTTAATAAATAGTCCATTCGGTCGGCGTCAATTTGACTAGAGATCATTTGAACAACTTGAGGATTCTCGTAAGTTTTAGTGATCACACTTGCAACTTTTTCTGGGAAACCTTCTTCAACATTATTTAAAATTTGAAATACTTCTGTTTCAGGTGAAGTAATGATGGCGACGGTTAATGCTTCGTGATCGGTGTGAAAAATATGCTCAAATGTATGAGAATAAGGGCCATGACCAACATCATGCAGCAATGCAGCACATAGTGCGACTAACCGATGGGAATCGTCCCATCCATCTTTACCATATTTTTCTTTAGAGTAGTTTCGCTGGAAAATATCACAGATTCTGCGCGTGATATCGTAGACTCCTAGTGAATGAGAAAAGCGGCTGTGCTCTGCACCATGAAAAGTGTAGGACGTTGTTCCTAACTGCTTAATACGTCGTAATCTTTGTACCTCTTTTGAATTGATCAAGTCTAGTATTACTTGATGCTGTACATGAATATAATTATGCACCGGATCACGAAATACTTTTTCCAATGGGAGCATTTGATATTTATAAGTCATTGAGTACCTCCTGAATAATCATGTTGCGTTGCCGCATATTTTCAATACGACGTTGATATTCTTCTAATTGGTAAAATTCTGATAGGGAACTTGTTTGGTCACTATAAGGCATTGCTTGTAATAATTCTTTCTTTACTAGATCGATCGATACATCAAATGCTGCTGAGTCATTTAATGTTGTCATGCTTTCAGGCCTAACAGGTGGATAGCCGAGAGCGCCAAACTGCTCCTGTAATCCACTTCTATAGTAATCGCGCACCAGCTCGCCTCTGATGTTTTGGTCGCCATCTACACTAAGATACATCATTATTGCCACGCCATCTTTTACACGCCTTTGGGCAATGCCCGCAATTTTTTTTCCATTAATTGAGAGATCATATTTTCCTGGACAATATGAATCTGTAACTTCGCCAACTTCTATCCCTAAGCTTCCAAAACGGGTCTGTCTCAGCCAGTCTACCATTGCTTCGTAGCCATCATCGATTGATAAAGTGGTAACCGTATCTTTTGGCAAAATGAATGAAACATTCAAAATTCCAGAATCACTGACTACACCTAATCCTCCTGCATTGCGCAACAGTAGATGATATTTTTTTTTATGAACCGTTTTTAACGCTTCGTTAAAATGAGTCACGCGACTATCTTTCATCCCTAAGATTAACGTCTGAGGCAACTGCCAAAAATGGATGATTGGCTGATCTTGCTCGCCGCTGAATTCAGTAAACACGTCTGTTAGGGCAAAGGGGGTAAATAAACTATCTTTTGAAAGCATCCCTTGATCAAATAGCAATGCTTTTTTCATCGAATCTTCCTCTCGTTCTATCTTTTCTTCTCTATTATAAACAAAAAAGTGAAAACAAGTAATTTAGCCACTCAAAAAACAGAAGTAGTTGACAAAAAAAGTAAAACCGACAAAAATAAATAGTGGAAGGAGTGGAAGCTCTGTGAAAATTAATGAAGGCATTCCCGCAAAAATAAACGTTCAAACGAAAGTCACTCAAAATAATGAGACGGAAGATTTCGTATTCGACCTCCCTGGTCAAGTGGTTAAAATGGGGGATACCTTGTACATTCGTTATAAGGAAATTCAACCGGATGGACAAGAAATTCCCGTTACGGTAAAAGTTACCCCCGATTCGCAAGTACAATTGATTCGCTCTGGCGAGGCAAGGATGCGGATGCGTTTTGCTTATCGTGAGAAAATGGATACAACGTATAAAACGCCCTTTGGAATCTTTATGATTTCGACTTATGCAAAAAATTTACATGTAAGTTTAAAGGATCGACCGTTCTCAGGAATTATTACAATTGATTATGCATTGTATATGAAAGAAGAAAAAGTTGGGGACTATCACTTAGTACTAGAATTTACTACTTGAGCGTAAGAAAGGTTTGCTTTTTAGCTGTCGATTTTGTATGATAAGGAGTAGACTTTGAAAGGACGTGTCATACTTGGAACTTAGTATTTTTGATGGTTTGAACAAAGATGAATTATCAATGATTGAAGTGGCACACGCAATTCTGGAAGAACGCGCCGATGTAATGGATTTTTCGGATTTAGTGAATCAAATCCAAAACTATCTTGGCAAATCAGACAGTGAAATTCGTGATGCATTAGCCCAATTTTATACCGATTTGAATATTGATGGAAGTTTTATTTCTCTAGGGGATAACCGCTGGGGATTACGCTCATGGTATGCAATCGATTCAATCGATGAAGAAGTGAACCATGGTTTAGAAGATGAAGAAGAAGATAAACCACGTCGCAAAAAACGTAAGAAGGTTAATGCGTTCATTAATGATGATGAAGATGCAATTGACTACAACGATGATGATCCTGAAGACACGGATCTATTGGTTGATGACGACGATGATGAAATCGACGATGACGATGATGATGACGATGACGAAATCGCAGCATACAACTCTGATTTACAAGAAATTGGGGCTGATGCAAGCGAAGATGATGAAGAAGTTGTTCCAGGCGGTATCGAAGATGATTTAAGCGTGATCGACGATGACGACGATGAATTTGATGATGACGAGGAAGACGAAGAATAGATCATTTTGATCTATTCTTTTTTTGTATTTTTTCAATTCATTTTTCACAAGCGCTTCCTTTGGTTCTTTCTTAAGAAAAACGATAGTATAAAACTAGAAAGAAAATTGGAAGGTGATCGTCATGGAAAAAGTACCTGAAATTAAAATCAAATTAACGGATGTCACAGAACGATTGGATGAAGGCTATCTATTATTATCAGAATTGCGGAAAGAAGCTGGTGCGCCAGTTGTCAAAGCAAAATTATTGAACAAAGAAGTCATTGCCGTATATGGAAATGAAGCTGCTCGAAAATTTTATGATCCAAGCAATTTTAAGCGTGAAGGTGCAATGCCAAAGGTTGTTTTGAAAACATTATTTGGAGAAGATGGGGTTCAAACCTTAGATGGTGAGACACACAAAAATAGAAAAACTGTCTTTATGGATTTAATGACGCCAAAAAGAATGGAAGAGTACCATCGGATTTTAGATAAGAATTTATCTGAAAAATTAGATCACCAGCAAGGTGAATTTGAATTGTTCGACTTATCTAAGGATGTATTATTCCGATCAATCTGTGAATGGGCAGGCATTGATTTATCCAAAATGAGCAAAGAAGAAATCGATCAACTCGCTGAATATCAAATTTCAATGATTAGTTCTGCTGTAACTAATCCTGCAACGCATATTAAGGGAATAGAAAATCGCAAAAAATCAGAGAAATGGGCACAGTCACTGATTGAACAAGCAAGGACAACGCCAGTTGCCGGAAAAGAGGATGTAGCACTTTATGCCTTTGCGAATGCAAAGGATGATAATGGCAACCTATTACCTATTGGTGTAGCTGCCGTTGAACTATTAAACGTGATTCGTCCGACTGTGGCTTTGACCGTATGGGTAGCATTAATGGGTCATGCCTTATTTAGCAGACCAGATATTTACCAAAGGCTTCATGCAGAGTTTAATAAATTGCAAGATTCATTTATTCAAGAGATGCGTCGTTATTATCCTTTCTTTCCAATGCTACCTGCCTTTGCTAAACAGGATGTTGAAATTGACGGTTATTTGATTCCTACAGGAAGCTGGGTAGTTTTGGATCTTTATGGAACAAACCATGATAAACGAGCGATTGAAACACCTGAAGTATTTCGTATCTCTCGTTATCTTGGTAAGGAAAAACATATTTCCTATGATGAAGAATATGAGATGATTGCCCAAGGTGGAGGGAAATTTGAAGCCATGCATCGCTGCGCAGGAGAATGGATAACACTGCATACACTGCGGGTCTTTTCTGATCAATTAGTGAATAAGTATCAATTTTCTGTACCAGAACAGGATTGGGAAATTCCAATGAATCAATTTCCAACTTTTCCAAAAAGCAAGGCCGTACTAATCAAGAACTGATCAATAAAACCGCTCAAATAGAATTCTTATTTGAGCGGTTCATTTTAATTATTTCGTTAGTTTAAGGCATTAATAGAATCAAAATTGATAAGTATCCGTTAAAAAAGTATAATGGTCTTTACGGAGATATACTAATGCATTCGAAAAAAAGAAACGACACGTCTCAAAAAGAGAAGTGTCGTAATGTACGCGCCCTGAGGGAATCGAACCCCCGTCTCAAGAACCGGAATCTTACGTGATATCCACTACACTAAGGGCGCAAGCACGAATATTAGTTTAGCATATAATTTTAAAAAAACAAGGGGAAAGTCTATGAAGTTTCAACAAGGTTATTCTCAAAAGCAACAACAAACTCAAAAATTGGCGATGACGCAAGAATTGCAGCAAGCGATTCAAATTTTACAATTTAACACTGAGGAGTTGCAAGACTATGTTGAAACGGTCTCTTTGGAGAATCCGCTATTTGACGTGGTCGCACCAAAAATTCAAAGTGACTTGATGCAGATGCATGGAGGAGCAGTTAAGGAAGAATCGTTCATACAAATTGCCGATCATCCTGTTTCTCTGTTTGAACATTTGATCAACCAAATCCATCTAAATTATCGAGATACCTTTATTCGTGAAATTATGTTAGTTCTAGTCGAGTTCATTGACGTAAATGGCTATTTGAAAGTTGACGAGGAGCGAGTGAAAGAAGAATTAAAAGCGACCGATCTTCAATACCTTGATGCATTGACACTGTTGCAGCAGCTAGATCCGCCAGGAGTAGGTGCTAGGAACTTGCAAGAATGCCTGATGCTTCAGACAGAGCAGGATGACTACGCACCAGATTTAGCATATCTTCTCTTAGAGGAATCGTTTGATGCAATTGCTAAAAGAAAGTTTGAACAAATTGCTAAGTCTTATCAGATTAGTTTAGCGCAGGTACAGAAAATTCTTGATTATATTCGAACGTTAAATCCATTTCCAGGCGCAAGTTTCGGTGGACAGGATTCAAACTTCATTATTCCAGATTTGACATTGGTGAGAAGAGAGAATCAGCTAGTTGTTTTATCGAATAAGCGTGGCCAACTACGTTTGAACTTTCAAGAAAATTATTTTAATCGTTTGAAAGAACAAGCGGATGATGAAACAAAAGCTTATTTAAAAGAAAAGCTACAACAGTTTGAATGGTTAAATAAGACACTTGGGCAACGGAAAGATACCATTCTGGAAGTCGGTAAAATCATCGTTCAGCATCAAGCACATTTTTTTGAAGATAAACAAGGAGCATTAAAACCATTAATGCTGAAAGATGTTGCGAAAGAATTAGATGTTCACGAATCAACGATTAGCCGCACAGTGAACGGGAAATATATCGAAACAGATTTCGGTGTATTTGAACTGCGAAGCTTTTTTGTCAATAAAGTAAATGATGAAGATACTTCTGCAGATGAAGTCAAACAGTTGATTGCTTCATTTGTTGAACAAGAAGATAAACGCAAACCATTATCTGACCAAAAAATTGTAGAATTGCTTGCTGAAAAGGACCAGAAAATCTCTCGGCGTACGGTTGCCAAATATCGAGATGCTTTGAATATCCCAAGCTCATCTAAAAGAAAACGTTTTGATTAAGCCAAGTAAAAAAACTTGGCTTTTTCCTTGCGTAGACGCCTCAAAACTGTTACACTTTGTCATGTAAGAAATCAACAATTTCAAATGAATAATTTGACTTTCTTTCATTTTTTTTATCATTCATGGGTCGCTAAAAGTCTATGAGGGACTACTTAAGTCCAACGGAGGAATTCCTTTGTTAAGTGAATTAAGAGTGCTTGAAGCAATCGCCCCTGATGTGCTAGAGGTTGTAAAAAAAAGATATCGTATTATGCAGAATATTTTTTGGATGCAACCAATCGGTCGAAGAAACTTAGCTGATTCATTAGGACTTACTGAACGGGTATTGCGAAGTGAGACAGATTATCTTAGAGATCAGCGTTTGATTGATGCAACAAAGAGTGGTATGTTGCTAACTGAAAAAGGCGAAGGCTTACTACAACATCTGGAACTATTGATGGAACAGTTTACCGGCATGGATCAGTTAGAAAAGCAACTTGCTACACTATTCAAGATCGAACGTTGTCTGATTGTTTCTGGAAACAGTGATGAACAAGAAAAAGTAATCGGTGAATTTGGCGAGTTGGTAGATGAGGCATTGCAGCGTCAATTACCAGACGGCCGAAATATTATTGCAGTGATGGGCGGAACGACGATGGCAGAAGTAGCCAGACACGTCAGTCCATTAGAAACAACAAAGCGCCATAATCTTTTTGTTCCTGCTCGAGGAGGTATTGGGGAGGCAGTGTCAATCCAAGCTAACTCAGTCAGCGCATTAATGGCAGCGAATGCTCATGGGGAGCATCGCGCGCTATATGTACCGGAACAATTAAGTGAGGAAGCCTACCACACATTGCTGAAAGAACCCTCTATCAGAAGTGTCCTGGCGATGATTAAGGAGGCCAATTGTGTTGTACACAGTATTGGTCGAGCTGTTCATATGGCGGCTAGACGAAAAATGTCAGAAGAGGAGATCGTTCGTCTAAAACAAAAAAATGCTGTTGCAGAATCTTTTGGATACTTTTTTGACGAAAATGGAGAAATCGTCCATAAAGTACCGCGCATTGGCTTATCTTTTGAAGATATTCAAAAGATGCCGACGATTCTCGCAGTTGCTGGTGGAAAAAGCAAAGTAAAAGCCATTACAGCATATATGAAAAATGCTCCAAAACAAACGTGGCTCATCACTGATGAAGCTGCTGCAAACGAGATTTTAAAAGGGATCCCCCCTTTAAAATAAATATATTTTTTGATTCCATAAGGAGGAAATCTTAAATGACAGTAAAAGTTGGAATTAACGGATTTGGAGTATCGGACGCTTAGCATTCCGCCGTATCCAAGATGTAGAAGGATTGGAAGTTGTAGCTATCAACGATTTAACAGACGCTAAAATGTTGGCTCACTTGTTAAAATATGATACAACTCAAGGTCGCTTTAACGGAACTGTTGAAGTTCACGAAGGTTCATTCAACGTGAACGGAAAAGAAGTTAAAGTTCTTGCTAACCGCAACCCAGAAGAATTACCTTGGGGAGAACTAGGAGTAGATATCGTATTAGAATGTACTGGATTCTTCACTTCAAAATCTGCTGCTGAAAAACATTTAACAGCTGGTGCTAAACGCGTTGTTATCTCAGCTCCTGGTGGTAACGATGTTCCAACAATTGTTTACAACACTAACCACGAAACTTTAACTGGTGACGAAACAGTTATCTCTGGTGCTTCATGTACTACTAACTGTTTAGCTCCTATGGCTAAAACTTTAAATGACGAATTTGGTGTTGTTGAAGGATTAATGACAACTATCCATGCTTACACAGGGGACCAAATGACTCTTGATGGACCTCATCCTAAAGGTGACTTCCGTCGTGCACGTGCTGCTGCAGCAAACATCGTGCCTAACTCAACTGGTGCTGCTAAAGCGATCGGTTTAGTTATTCCTGACTTGAACGGTAAATTAGACGGAGCTGCTCAACGTGTTCCTGTTGCAACTGGTTCATTAACTGAATTAGTGACTGTTCTTAACAAAAAAGTGACTGTTGATGAAGTAAATGCAGCGATGAAAGCAGCATCTAACGAATCATTCGGTTACAACACTGACGAAATCGTTTCTTCAGATATCGTAGGTATGACTTACGGATCATTATTTGACGAAACTCAAACTAAAGTTATGACAGTTGGCGACCAACAATTAGTTAAAACTGTTGCTTGGTATGACAATGAAATGTCATACACTGCTCAATTGGTTCGTACTTTAGAATATTTCGCTAAACTATAAGAATTATTTTAAACAACAACATTGTCTGAAAAAAGGCGGGGAAGCAACGCGCTTCTCCGTTTTTTTCGTAAGTTTATCATTGGCTCTTTTCTCGAAAAGAGTTGTATAATAGAAAAGATTTAAAAAAACTATTTGGAGGTTTTCTTTCATGGCAAAAATGACAGTTAAAGATCTTGACTTGAAAGACAAGAAAGTTATAGTTCGTGTGGACTTCAACGTTCCTGTTAAAGATGGCGTGATTACGGATGACACTCGTATTAAAGCGGCGTTGCCAACAATCAATTACATTTTAGAACAAGGCGGTAAAGCAATTTTGTTCTCTCACCTAGGTCGTGTGAAAACAGAAGAAGATAAAGCAGGCAAATCATTAAAACCTGTAGCTGAACGTTTAAGCGAATTATTAGGTAAAAATGTAACATTTGTACCTGAAACTCGTGGTTCTGAATTGGAAGCGGCAATTGCAGACATGAAAGACGGCGACGTAGTTGTCTTTGAAAACACTCGTTTCGAAGATATTGACGGTAAAAAAGAAAGCGGAAATGACGCTGAACTTGGTAAATACTGGGCTTCATTAGGCGATGTTTTTGTAAATGATGCATTCGGTACTGCTCACCGTGCTCATGCTTCTAACGTAGGTATTGCATCTACTGGAATTCCAACTGTTGCTGGATTCTTAATGGAAAAAGAAATCAAATTCATCGGCGAAGCGGTTGAAGAACCTAAACGTCCTATGATCGCTATTTTAGGTGGAGCGAAAGTTTCTGATAAAATTGGCGTAATTAAAAACTTGATTCCTAAAGCAGACAAAATTTTGATCGGCGGAGGAATGACGTATACATTTTATAAAGCTAAAGGGATGGAAATCGGTAACTCATTAGTAGAAGCTGATAAAGTAGACTTGGCTAAGGAATTGATCGAAGCAGCTGGCGACAAATTAGTTTTACCAGTTGACTCAATCACAGCAGCTGAATTTTCAAACGACGTTCCTACAGAAGAACATACGGGTGATGTTCCTGAAGGACAAATGGGACTTGACATTGGGCCTGAATCAATTGCTTTATTTGCACAAACTTTAGAAGGTGCAAAAACAGTTGTTTGGAACGGACCTATGGGTGTGTTTGAAATGAGCAACTTTGCTCGCGGAACAATCGGTGTTTGCGAAGCAATCGCTAACTTAACAGATGCTACTACAATTATCGGTGGTGGAGATTCTGCAGCTGCAGCTGAACAACTTGGCTTTGCTGACAAATTCACTCACATTTCAACTGGTGGCGGCGCAAGTCTAGAATTATTAGAGGGTAAAGAATTACCTGGTCTTGCAGCAATCAACGATAAATAGTCAGAAAAGCGGTACGAGCTCGTTCAGCTCTCGATCAATAAGGCTAAAATTTTGATAAACTGCTTTTCAAGTTTCTTAAAATTTTTACTTATTACTGAGAAGAGCTAGCTCATAAAGCTAGACAAAAAGAAAAAAGGAGCTATTCTAAATGCGTAAACCAATTATTGCTGGTAACTGGAAAATGAATTTAACTGCCTCAGAAGCAAAAGATTTTGCAGAAGCAGTAAAAAACAACATTCCTGCAAATGATAAAGTAGATTCAGTGATTGGATCACCTGCTTTGTTTTTGCAAGAATTAGTTGAAGCAGCAAAAGGCACTGATTTAAAAATCTCTGCTCAAAACTGCTACTGGGAAAATGCTGGAGCATTCACTGGTGAAACTTCACCTGCAGCTTTAGCGGATCTTGGTGTGGACTATGTAATCATCGGCCATTCAGAACGCCGTGAATATTTCCACGAAACAGACGAAGAAATCAACAAAAAAGCCAAAGCAATCTTTGCTAATGGTATGTTGCCAATTCTTTGCTGTGGAGAGTCTTTAGAAACATATGAAGCTGGTAAAACAGCTGAATGGATCGAAGGACAAATCAAAGCTGGACTAGCAGATCTTTCTGCTGAACAAGTTTCAAGCATGGTTATTGCTTATGAACCAATTTGGGCTATTGGTACTGGTAAATCTGCTGATGCACAAATCGCTGACGAAATCTGCGGCGTTGTTCGTTCAACAGTTGAAGGTATTTATGGCAAAGAAGTTTCTGAAGCTGTTCGTATCCAATACGGCGGTTCTGTAAAACCAGAAAACATTGCTGAATATATGGCAAAAGAAAACGTCGATGGTGCTTTAGTTGGCGGAGCGAGCTTGAAAGCTGACTCATTCTTAGCTTTACTTGAAGGCGCAAAATAATTTTTTAACGAAAATTGCAGCTTTTGTTTGCAACTGCCCGCGATTTTCACTAATATTGGTTATAAGGGTTTTATAACCCCTATTTACAAAAACAAATTTTAAAGGAGAGACAAAACATGTCAATTATCTCAGACGTTTACGCACGCGAAGTCCTAGACTCACGTGGTAACCCAACAATCGAAGTAGAAGTTTATACAGAAGACGGCGCATTCGGCCGCGGTATGGTTCCTTCAGGTGCTTCAACAGGTGAATACGAAGCCGTTGAATTACGTGATGGCGACAAAGCTCGTTACGGCGGTAAAGGTGTTACTAAAGCAGTTGATAATGTAAACAACATTATTGCTGAAGCAATCATTGGCTACGACGTACGCGACCAAGCTGCAATCGATGCTGCTATGATCGAACTAGATGGCACTCCTAACAAAGGTAAACTAGGTGCAAATGCTATTCTTGGTGTTTCTATCGCTGTTGCTCGTGCAGCTGCTGACTTCTTAGAAATCCCATTGTACAACTACCTTGGCGGATTCAATACAAAAGTTTTGCCTACTCCTATGATGAATATCATCAATGGTGGATCACATGCTGATAACTCTATCGACTTCCAAGAATTTATGATCATGCCTGTTGGCGCTCCTACATTCAAAGAAGCTTTACGTTATGGTGCAGAAGTATTCCACGCTTTAGCTTCAATCTTAAAAGCTAAAGGCCTTGCTACTTCAGTTGGTGACGAAGGTGGATTCGCTCCTAACCTTGGTTCTAATGAAGAAGGTTTTGAAGTAATTATCGAAGCTATTGAAAAAGCTGGCTATGTACCTGGTAAAGATATCGTTCTTGCTATGGACGCTGCTTCTTCAGAATTCTACGATAAAGAAAAAGGTGTTTACGTTTTAGCTGATTCAGGCGAAGGCGAAAAAACAACTGAAGAAATGATCGCATTCTACGAAGAATTAGTTGCGAAATACCCAATCATCTCAATCGAAGACGGCTTAGACGAAAACGACTGGGAAGGTACTAAGAAATTAACTGAAGCTTTAGGTGATAAAGTTCAATTAGTTGGTGATGACTTGTTCGTTACAAACACTGAAAAATTAGCTAAAGCAATTGATTTAGGTGTTGCTAACTCAATCCTTATCAAAGTTAACCAAATCGGTACTTTAACAGAAACTTTCAATGCTATTGAAATGGCCAAAGAAGCTGGCTACACTGCAGTTGTATCTCACCGTTCTGGTGAAACAGAAGATTCAACAATCTCTGATATCGCTGTTGCAACAAACGCTGGTCAAATCAAAACTGGTTCTCTTTCACGTACTGACCGTATTGCTAAATACAATCAATTATTACGTATCGAAGACCAATTGGGTGATGTTGCAGAATACAAAGGAATCAAATCTTTCTACAACTTAAAAAACAATCCATTCATCGGTAAATAATTAGCGTTGAACAAACGAATAAAGAATTAAGGCTGTGGTGCTTTTGTACCATGGCCTTTTTTTACGAAGAGATTTCTAAAAATAGTGAGACAGACTCCTTTGCGTTATTCTTTATATGAGATTTTTATTACTGAGTAACAAAACCAAGAATATATTTCTTAGCAAGTTTTCTTTTGTTATAATTGAATTACTAAGGATAATAGAAATAATCAATTTAATGATGCAAAAGAGATAAGGGAGTTATTCTACACTAAGCTTTGGAGGGATTCATGAAAAAGATTGTTGGACTAGCGGTTGTTACTGTGAGTATTTTTTTGTTGGCGGGGTGTAATGCAGATAAAGAGCAAAAGAGAGTGTCTAGTATTTCAGAGTCCTCTTCTGAAGAAAAAAAGAAACTTGAAATTATTAGTTTCAAAACATTCGAAACCGATGAACTAGGTAAAGCAATTATCACTGGTACGACTGATCCAAATGCGACAGTTTCTGTGGATGATCAAAAGGAAATTGCGGATGAACATGGTCTGTTTCGTATCGAGTACCAATTGACCGAACCAAAAACGAAAGAACTGACGTTGACTTCGAAAGTAAACGGAGTAGAGGCGGAAAAGAAGATTAAGATAGAGCCGTCTAAGAGTTATTTGCGCTTTGAAGAATCCTCGACTTCCAGTGAAGTGGCGGTACCACAACCGTCTAGTGAAACGAATCAGTCGGCAGCACCGGCAACTCCGGAGGCGTCAGCTGAACAGCCTCAAAAGGATGATCAGGTTGGTAAGGTGTTGGTAAGCCCTAGCGGAGCAGCTGTCACGGTTCTTCGCGTCTTGCCAAACGGTGAACGAGTGATTAGCGAAGAAACTTCTCAAGCAGATCTGAATAACGATGGAATCTTGACGTTTGAAGAGTTGTCTCAGGCTGAGAATGATTTAAATAGGCAAACAGAAGAAATAAGACGCAAACAACTAGAAGAAATGGAATAGTGACGGATCAAATTAGTCAGAAATAAAGAGCTGCGAGAAACTTTCTCACAGCTCTTTTGACTGTTTTAGTATGCTTGATGCAGTGCATGAAGTGCATGTGCAACGGTAGGATGCTGGATGGGACGATGGACTTGTTTATCCCATAATTGCTGGAACTGTTTTTCCACCTCAGGCTGCATCGAAGTAAAAATCAATTTTTGATTGTTTAATGCAGCAACTGAGAAATAATCGGCAAAGGTGTCTTGTGCAGTCAAATCGATACTTGGAACACCGCGAAGTGAAAAGATGATCCCTTCCTTGCCGACGGCTTGATCCAGTTCTCTTTTCAGCTGATTTGCTGACATAAAGAACAATGGACCGGTGATGTAGATGACTGCCCAATTAGAGCCAACCTCAGAATGTGGCAGATCCATTCTTGTCCAATCAATTTCTTCGGAGATAATAGAAATACGCGAACTTTTGACGATAAAGAAAATACAGCCGCAGATGACACCAATGACGATTGCGATACTCAAATCGAAAATGATCGTGCTTAGCATAGTTACTATGAATAGAAGGATCGCTGCCCGATTTTTCTGCTTGAACATTGTTCTAATGGTCGTCCATTCGTGCATCCGCCAGCTTGTAATAAGTAGAACACTGGCAAGAGCAGCCATTGGGATTTGCGACATGATCGGTGCAAAAATAATCATCGACAAAAATAGGAAGAGTGCATGAAAAATTCCGGCTAACCGTGTCTGCGCACCCGATTTTATTGCCACACTGGTTCTTGCGATCGCAGCGGTTGCCGGGATCCCTCCAAAGAAAGGCAGAAGCATATTTCCGATTCCTTGAGCGATCAATTCTTGATTGCTGTCGAGATCTTTTCCGGTCATGCGTCCGGCAGAGGCTCCGCAGAGTAAGCTTTCTATCATACCCAGCATTGCAATGCTAATCGCAGGTAAAAATAATTGCTTTACTAATGAGAGATTAAGGGTTGCTAGATGAAGACGTTCGCTAGTAAGTAGTGACGTGGGAATTTTGCCAACTTTTGCGACTGGCAGATTAAAAATAATAGAAGCAAAAGTTGCTAGAATAATTGCGACCAGTGAAGCTGGTAAGACCTGATTCCATTTTTTGGGATAAAAGATTAACAATAATAAAACGATTATACCTAAAATCAGTGTAGGAAAATCTGGGAAAAAACCGGATCGGTAGCTGATCAGTTTTGATAGAGCACTCTCGCCGCTAGATGTTGTGCCGAAGAAGTTATCAATCTGTCCTAAAGCAATGATGATGGCGATCCCGGAAGTAAACCCTGTAATTACAGGTGATGGAATGAAGGAAGTGAGACTTCCAAGCTTAAACAATCCAGCTATCAGTAATAGGATGCCGGCGATGAAGGTGGCGACTAAGACACCCGCTAGCCCGTGCGAGGCGATAATCCCAGTTAAGATGGCGGCCATTGCCCCAGTTGGACCAGAAATCTGATAAAATCCGCCTGAAAGAGTGCCGATAACGAGGCCTGCAATAATAGCCGTAATCATTCCAGCTGCGGCATCGGCTCCACTGGAAACACCAAAAGCCAAAGCTAAGGGTAATGCCACAGCAGCAACAGTCAGACCTGATAATAAATCCTTTTGAAGTTTTCTCTTAGAGTAATGGCGAAACTCCTGTTGTAACAAATTCGTATAACGCTTGATCACAAAACACTCCTTTTTTTGAAAATACCACAAAAGACCGTAAGTGAACGGGCTTTTAACAAAATTTTTTAAAACCATCTTTAACTATAAAAGAGTAAGAATAAAAGTACAATGGTTTTCTTATGTTTTCAAGCCAACTTTTGTTTTTTGCTTACTTTTGGCTGAGATTCAGCATTTTATTGACGATTTTGATATACTGGAGCCAAAGGAAATTTTATTATAGGGAAGTGAGAGAGATGGCAAAAGATGAATTGCAGCAACATCTAGATAAAGGTCGTTTTGGGGCAGCGCGAATCAATCCAGATGAACAGCGAAAATATTTGGGAACCTTTCGTGAGCGTTGTTTTGCAAGTATGACGGTACGAGAGATGAAAAATCAGCAAGACCAAAAAAATCTAATTACAGAGATAAAAAAATACCCAGAAGGTAAATTATTGATCAATGGCGCTGTAGATGAAAAAGTACAAGCGGATTTCATCGCACTAGCGTCTAAAAATTCAGTCGATTTTACGATCGTAAATGATGCGACAGTTGAATCAGAAGATAGTATCGGGTTATTATTGGTTACAGACCATGCTGTCAATGAAGAGATTATTGACATTGAAGAAAAATATCCTTCAACTAATTCAGATAGCAAAGAGCCTTCGGAGAAAAAGAAAAGCTTTTTTGGTCGTTTATTTGATTAAAGAAAATTAAGCAACGAATAATTACGGTTGACATTTTTCCAAAGTGTCGGTATTATACTGCTTGGGCACCCTTTTAGTAAGGGTCAAGTGTTTAGTGAAATCACAGCTCCCTATTCAAATTGGATAGGGAGCTTTCTTTGTTTTTTCTAGACGTTTCCTGCAAATTAGTATGAAGGAGTTTTTTCATTTATGACAAAGTATATTTTTGTAACTGGCGGCGTAGTTTCATCAATTGGCAAAGGGATCGTGGCAGCATCATTGGGTCGTTTGCTTAAAAATCGGGGATTGAAAGTTACCATCCAAAAATTCGATCCATATATTAATGTCGATCCAGGTACGATGAGTCCTTACCAACACGGAGAAGTTTTTGTAACAGATGATGGTGCTGAAACGGATTTGGACTTGGGTCACTATGAACGTTTTATCGACATTAACTTGAATCAATACTCCAACGTAACGACAGGAAAAATCTATTCAGAAGTTATTCGTAAAGAACGTAAAGGCGAATACTTAGGGGCAACAGTCCAAGTTATCCCTCATATCACGAATGAAATCAAATCAAAAATCATGCGTGCTGCAAAAATGACAGATTCTGATGTCATTATTACAGAGGTTGGCGGAACTGTTGGTGATATTGAATCATTGCCATTTTTAGAAGCATTACGTCAAATGAAGGCTGAAGTGGGTGCGGATAATGTTATGTACATCCATACAACATTGATTCCTTTCTTAAAAGCTGCTGGAGAAATGAAAACAAAGCCAACACAGCACAGCGTAAAAGAATTACGTGGTCTAGGGATTCAGCCAAATATTTTAGTGGTTCGTACAGAACAACCTATTTCACAAAGTACTAAAAACAAGCTTGCACAATTTTGTGATGTTGCGCCAGAAGCAGTTATCGAGTCTCGTGATGTTGAAACACTTTATTCGATTCCATTGGCATTACAAGCACAAGGAATGGATCAAATTGTTTGTGAGCATTTGAAACTTGACGTACCTGTTGCGGATATGACAGAGTGGCGAGCGCTTGAAGAAAAAGTCTTGAATCTTAAAAAGAAAGTAAAAATTGCATTGGTAGGAAAATATGTAGAATTGCCAGATGCCTATATTTCTGTAGTGGAAGCATTGAAACATTCTGGTTTTGCTTACGATTCTGATATTGAAATCGAGTGGATTCAATCTCAAGAAGTTACACGTGAGAATGTGGAAGAAATGCTGGGAGATGCAGATGGTATTTTAGTTCCTGGTGGTTTTGGAGATCGTGGAATTGAGGGGAAGATCGAGGCGATTCGTTATGCACGTGAGAACGATGTACCGTTCTTAGGTATTTGTTTAGGAATGCAAATGGCCTGTGTAGAATTTGCTCGTAATGTTGCTGGGCTAGAAGATGCTAATTCAGCTGAAACAGTACCGGACACTGCAAACAACATCATTGATTTAATGGCAGATCAAGAAAATGTTGAGAACTTGGGTGGAACATTACGTCTTGGATTGTATCCATGTAAGCTGAAAAAAGGCAGCAAAACGGCTGCAGCCTATGGAAACGAAGACGTCATCCAAGAACGTCATCGTCATCGCTATGAATTCAACAATCAATACCGTCAATTATTTGAAGACAAAGGCTTGGTTTTCTCAGGTGTATCTCCAGATAATCGCTTAGTTGAGATCGTTGAGATCCCTGAAAATAAATTCTTTGTGGGCTGTCAATTCCATCCAGAATTAATTTCTCGTCCAAACCGTCCTCAACCATTGATCAAAGCTTTCGTAGGTGCATCATTAGAAAGTAAAGAAGCAAAATAGTAAATTTGACTGAAAGGCCTAGTCGCCTTTCAGTTTTTTTACAAGAAAAGCAAAAAAGTTGAAATGTAAAGGTTTTATCGGAAGGTTTGGAGTAGCAAAGATGCTAAAACTTTGATAGAATTAACACGTTAGTTAAGCATGGCTTAACCAAATAGTAAAAAACCTTAGGAGGAATTTTTTATGCCAGTAGTATCAGGAGCAGAATTCTTAAAAGCTGCACGTAAAGGCGGATATGCAGTAGGTGGATTCAACACAAACAACTTAGAATGGACTCAAGCTATTCTAAAAGCTGCAGAAGCTAAAAAAGCACCAGTTCTTATCCAAACTTCAATGGGTGCAGCGAAATACATGGGCGGATACAAAGTTGCTAAAGATATCATCACTGATTTAGTAGACTCAATGGGTATCACTGTACCAGTTGCAATCCATTTAGACCATGGTGACTACGAAGCTGCTTTAGAATGTATCGAAGTTGGCTACACTTCAATCATGTTTGATGGTTCTCATCTTCCATTTGAAGAAAACTTGAAATTGGCTAAAGACGTTGTTGAAAAAGCTCACGCTAAAGGTATCTCTGTAGAGTGTGAAGTTGGTTCAATCGGTGGTGAAGAAGACGGAATCATCGGTGCTGGTGAATTAGCTGACATCGACGAATGTGTACAAATGGTTGCTACAGGTATTGACTACTTAGCATGCGGTATCGGTAACATTCATGGTGTATACCCTGAAAACTGGAAAGGTTTAGCATTTGACCACTTACAAGCGATTGCTGATGCTGTAGGTAATGATGTGCCTTTAGTATTACACGGTGGATCAGGTATTCCTCAAGAACAAATCCAAAAAGCAATCTCAATGGGTGTTTCTAAAGTTAACGTTAACACTGAATTCCAATTATCATTTGCTAAAGCTACTCGTGAATATATCGAAGCTGGCAAAGATAAAGAAGGAAAAGGCTTTGACCCTCGTAAATTGTTGGCACCAGGTGTTGCTGCAATCGTTAAAGATGCTGAAGAACACATTGACTGGTTCGGTTCAGCAAACAAAGCTTAATTTGATTCATACATTTTGATTGAAGACTGTCAATTGTGGCAGTCTTTTTTTTACCTTAAAAGGAAAGAAGATAGTGGCTTATGAAACCTGATAAAAACAATCTTTGAACACTTTTGTTTAGTCTCATTGCCTTAAAAAGGATTACAAAAAAGCCGAAAAGTCTAAACTCGATTGTTTGTTCAGCTGTGTGGATTGGCGAACTTACCATCAAAGCTGCATGGGAAGATGGCTTTTTGCTGTAAATGAAGACTTTACAATCTTTATGACAGGTAGAAACAAACAACGAACAAAGAAGAAAAAAGGTATGAGTTTCAAACTCTTTTCTAAAATTAATAGTAAAAAGAATGAGTTATTATTTTGCGAAGCGCCACTAAATTTCAGTTACTTTTAGTGTATATTAGTTTTAGGAAAGCTTTTTGAAAGCGGTTAAATAATTTGTGAATAGTGAGGAGCATGCAGCATGTCAATGGTAAAATTAACAAGTCGCCAAATATTTGGAATGAAGAGAGCAACAGTGGAAGCTAGAATTGAAAAATACTATGATGAGACTAAAGATGCAACAGTGGTAATACAATACGCGTTTGCACTTTTGTTGCGTAACGCATTATCTGTAAATGATTTTTCGGGAATGCTGGAAGCTGTTATTCATGAGATTCTGCTACGATCTAACCCGAATGATACTATTCGAAGGCTTGCTCCCTTTTTTAAGAATTATTTCAAAAGCAGTGATTGGGAGAGAGTAATCGAACGAGTGTACAAGCGTAAGAAGGATTATCTTTCCGTTGATGAGGCTCTCCATCAGTATAAAAAGTTTTTATTGGAAAAGACCACACCAATCGATGAGCTAGAAAATAAGCAATATAAATTTATATCCATTTTCTTAAAAGGAGATGGGAAATCCCATACTTGGAGCTTACGCGATGCTGATCCAAAAATATCTGATAAGAAGTGGCAGGCTATCTTGGAGCTTCTGACTACTTTGACAGTTTTTGAAAAGGATGGTACTCGTCTTTTTGTCGAACTAGTAAACTCTGATCTAATGAATTGTACTCGCCGCTCACTATGGGAGAAAAAGAGTGCAACAAAAAAGGCATCATCAAAAGAAAATAGTACTGATCATCAATGGACGGATGCTGTGCAGCTTGAACAAAATGAAAATGAACAGGAAATAGGGATTTCTCTGCCGCCAGATGTTGACTTGAAGAATTTGAGCCCAGAGGAGCTGCGAAGGATTGTCGAAGAGCAATTACCAGAAGGAGCGACATTGACGAACCTGCGGCTGCTTCAAGAGGAGGACTCCGAACAAGAAGCTCTTTTGGATTCTGTCAATCAGTCTCTGAATCAAGCAGTATCAATACCAGCCCCTACAAAAGAACCAACTGAGACAAAAGAGAAGAAAACCTTCCGTTCCCTATTTCCAAAGAAGTCCCAAGGCCGCAAAACGAAAAATAAAAAGTATCTTGAAGAGGAAAACAAGAAAAGTCTGATGAATACTATAAATGGAAAAAAGAATAGAAAGAGAAAGAAGAGGAAATAGGCCTTCCTTCTGTGAAGGTAGGTGGATTTTCGGCTGAATTTATGAAGGTTATTCTTTGAATTCACTGATTGAAGTTAGCATTGTTTCCGCAAAAAAAGAACCATCTGCAGGTTTTTAATCGTTCGATTAAACTTCCGATACTATTGCTGTTCCTAATTAAAAAAAATCTTCAATTAAACTTGAAAACGGTATTTCTCAATAAAATATTTGAATAAATCTAATAAATTATCCCAAGCATTTGGGATGAAGATGAAAAATAGTCCTCTACTAATCAAAAACATCCTTGAGTGAAAAGAACTTGCTTATTTTCTCACGTGATTTGAGAATGCTTCCTTTTTATACAAGCAATAATATGCTAGAATGGATAATGGTCTATAAACTTCAAAATAATTAATTAGGTGAAAATAAATGAGAAAAATCGAAATCCATGGCGGAAAGCCATTATCAGGTAATATTACAATCAGCGGCGCAAAAAATAGTGCCGTTGCATTGATCCCAGCAGCAATCATGGCGGATTCGCCAGTGACATTAGAAGGAGTGCCGGATATTCAAGATGTGCATTCATTAATCGAAATTTTAGAAATCATGGGAGCGAAAGTTTCCTTTGAAGATAATCGGATGGTCATTGATCCAAGTAATGTTGTATCGATCCCGATGCCAAGCGGAAAAATCAATTCGTTACGCGCTTCCTACTATTTTATGGGAGCTTTGTTAGGAAAATTTGGTGAAGCGGTGGTTGGTTTACCTGGCGGCTGTTTCTTAGGCCCTCGTCCAATTGACTTGCACATTAAAGGCTTTGAAAGTTTAGGTGCCGATGTTTCTAATGAACACGGTGTGATTTATTTGCGGACAGAAGAAGAAAGCTTAACGGGAGATCGTATCTTTATGGATGTGGTTTCTATTGGCGCGACGATTAACGTGATGTTGGCAGCAGTAAAAGCTAAAGGAAAAACAATCATTGAGAATGCTGCAAAGGAACCAGAAATTATCGATGTTGCAACGCTATTAAATAATATGGGTGCGAAAATTCGTGGTGCAGGTACGGATGAAATTCGGATTGAAGGTGTAGAGGAATTACACGGCTGTGTCCACTCAATTATTCCTGATCGCATTGAAGCGGGGACTTATTTGGCTTTAGCTGCAGCTATGGGCGAAGGTGTAACCGTGCATAATGTCATCTATGAACACATTGAAAGCTTTATTGCGAAATTAGAAGAAATCGGTGTAGAAATGAATATTTCAGAAGACAGCATCGAAGTATTGCCATCAAGAAATCTGAAGACTGTAGATGTTACAACATCGCCTTACCCAGGTTTTGCGACAGATCTACAACAACCGTTAACACCGCTATTACTTAAATCGCAGGGAACGGCCGAAATTATTGACACGATTTACTCAAAACGAGTAAATCACATCCCTGAGTTAGTCCGCATGGGGGCAGATGCTCGTGTTGAAGGCAACTTAATTGTATTAAACGGTCCAAGCAAATTGCACGGAGCCGAGGTAGTCGCTTCTGATTTGCGGGCGGGTGCTTGTTTAGTTATTGCTGGATTAATGGCTGAAGGGAAAACAACGATTTTTAACGTGGAATATATTTTACGAGGATATGATCATATTATTGAGAAACTGACGGCTCTTGGTGCTACTATCGAAATGATCGACGAGGAAGAGGCGGAATAATGAGCGATTATTTAACAATGGCGGAGCTTGAGAACAAGACGCTAAAAGAAATTTATGCTTATGCAAAAGATTTTAAAATTCCTTATTATAGTCAAATGAATAAAAAGGAATTGTCTCTGGCTGTAATTCGTGCACAGGCAGAAAAACAAGGCTTCTTTTATATGGAAGGAGTCTTAGATATTATTGGACAGGATGGCTACGGCTTTTTACGTCCAATTAACTATGGATCGAGTGCGGAGGATATTTATATTTCCTCTTCACAGATTCGTCGTTTTGGTTTAAGAAATGGCGATAAGGTGGCCGGCAAAGCTCGTCCACCCAAAGAATCTGAACGTTATTATGGGCTGATGCATGTAGAAAGTGTCAATGGTAAAGATCCAGAAGATGCGAAAGAACGCCCACATTTTCCTGCATTAACTGCTCTGTATCCCGATAAGCAACTCGTTTTAGAAACAACACCTGGTCGTTTGTCTACGCGAATGATCGACATCTTCTCCCCAGTAGGTTTCGGTCAGCGTGGATTGATCGTTGCTCCTCCAAAAGCAGGGAAGACAACCATTCTTAAAGAGATTGCTAATGGTATTACTGATAATTATCCCGATGTCGAACTGATTGTCTTACTCATTGATGAACGTCCAGAAGAAGTGACTGATTTAGAACGCAGTGTTAAAGGTGATGTGGTTTATTCGACATTTGATCAGCAACCACAGAACCACACCCGTGTATCTGAACTGGTCTTGGAACGCGCAATGCGTTTAGTGGAAGACAAACGAGACGTGGTGATTTTGATGGATAGCATCACTCGTCTTGCACGTGCATACAATTTAGTGGTTCCGCCAAGCGGACGGACATTGAGTGGCGGGATCGATCCTGCAGCGCTATACAAACCAAAGAAATTCTTTGGTGCAGCTCGAAACATTGAAGAAGGTGGCAGCTTAACTATTTTGGCGACGGCACTAGTTGATACTGGTAGTCGAATGGATGATGTAATTTATGAAGAGTTTAAAGGAACAGGAAACTTAGAATTACAATTGTCCCGTGAATTGTCTGAGCGTCGGATCTTCCCAGCAATCGACATTAAAAAATCTGGTACACGTAAAGAAGAATTGCTGATGGCTCCTTCACGTCTAGAAGAAATCTTCAAGCTTCGCAATAACATGACGGGAGATTCATTGGAATATACTTCGCAATTCGTGAACTTCCTGAAAAAGACGAAGAATAACGATGATGTTTTCAAAGCTTTCAAGGACGTTTCATTCGGTGGTAAAACAACCCGTAGAAATCAAAAAAGATAATTGCATTGTCGATTCATTCATGATAGTATATTCATGTTGCAAATTGCAAAAATAACTCTGAACCAGCAAATGATTCAGGGCAAAGGAGCGAAAAAACTATGAAACAAGGAATTCATCCAGAATATCATCCAGTTGTGTTCATGGACTCAACAACAGGTTTCAAATTCTTGTCAGGTTCTACTAAAACTTCACAAGAAACAGTTGAATGGGAAGACGGAAATACTTACCCAGTAATCCGTGTCGAAGTTACTTCAGATTCTCATCCATTCTACACTGGACGTCAAAAATTCACTCAAGCAGATGGACGTGTCGATCGTTTCAACAAAAAATACGGTCTCAAAGACGCCAACGCAGAGGAAAAATAAAAACATTGAGTTATCAACGTTTTACAGACTACATTTTCGGATGTGGTCTTTTTTTATTTCAAAATTAAAAAAGGTTGTACCAATTTTGATATACTAACTGTAGAATTGAATTATACACGAAATGACGTAGGAAACGACTGTAAGGAATATTGATAAATGAGGGATTCAAATGATTATTAATCCAACAAAAAAAGCATTACCACTTTTTAACAAAATACCAAGCGTTGCTGACAAGCAATTGGCGCGAAGATTCTCTGAGTTTAATCCGCTGTTTTCTTGGCATGCGAATTATTTTAATGTAAATAGAAAGAAGATTTTATTGGTGGTCAATGACTTGACCTACTTCCCGCTTATTTTCGTAGGAATCGATGCTAAGAACAAGGGGCAGTTAAGCGAGACTTTCCAACAAGCTATAATGGAAGTGTTCCAAGCGGCAGGAATCCCAAAAAAGCAGATTGAAAAATATCTTGATCTAGCTGGTGAAGTGGAGGTGAATGGGGGCTATAATCGTGTTGTTACTGGCATTATGAAGAACATGATTTTTTCATTGGAGTATCATGGGCGGTATGATTTTAATACGCTCGTGGATGTTGAAAATAGTCTTGATTTGGCAGGGGACATTTTCAAAGAGCAATATCCCATTGATAAGTTGCGTGAAGTGTTTAAGGAGCCTTTGTTAATTCATGAACTTTCACAAGAAGTAGCAGAGGAAAGTTATGTGGTGAAGAAAGACTGGGAAAGTCTAACCGATTATAAAGTTGATAGATTTTCTGGAAAAGAGGTCGAAAAAGCGTTGGCTAACAATCGCTTAATCTTAAATGCGTTTAAAGAGTACCTTGAAAAGTCTGAAAAGCTGACAAAGAAAACCGTGAATCATCACTTAGCCAATGTTGAAGAGTATCTAAGCAATTATTTGATTTTTTATGGTTTTGACTCAGCGGTAACGACCTTCGATGTCATTTGCGACTTTTTTGGTTGGGGAGCAAGCAAAAATGTTTGGATCAGTGAAAGTGCAGTCAAAAAGGCTGGTACAGCGATGAAAAAATTCTATCAGTTTTTGATTGCGGCAGGTGAAGTGAAGGAATCGGCTATACCAGAAATACGAGACCAGATTGAACTGGGAGTAGAGACCGGAAAGATGACGCTGATGATGAGTGATAGTTGGTATTAAGAACCGGTTTTGATTGGTGCAATTCTGCTGACTTATTTCGTTTCGATCAGATAGAGGATTGGAGAACTTCTGTCTAACCAGGATTGGGCAAATAATTAGCAACGAACTTCCTATTTTAGCGGAGTTCGTTTTTTGCTGTTTACAAAGAAGCGCTTTGATTGTTGTTTCTGAAACTATCTGCTATGGTTTTGATAGTAAAAAATGATTTTAAACTAAAATTAGGAGTCTTTACTATGTATAAGAAATGGTATGGGAGTCTTTTCTTTTTTCTTCTATTTTTCCTTTTTCCATCCACTGCAGAAGCATCCCACTATGGGCTAACTGTTAAACAGCAACAGGAGGCATTGAAGCCCTATAGACATTTTTATCAAGCAGCTTTTTCGAATCAGGATGAGAACAAATATTTCGGAATGTACAAAATTCCGGGACTCTATAGAGCGAAGACCCTCAGCCTGGAAACGAACGCGATTGTTGACAGTTCTACGATGACGCCACAGGGAATCACGCTGACGGAGAAGTATCTTTTGATTTCGGCCTATAGTCATGATCATGAAAATCATTCGGTCATCTACATGCTGGATCGTGAGACACATCGTTTTATAAAAACTGTTGTGTTGCCTGGTCGTCCGCATCTCGGCGGTATCGCCTATGATCCGAAGCACCAGCGTGTTTGGATCACGACGGGCGGACTTTTCGCTGGTTTGTCGTCGATTGATTTGAAAGAGCTCGAGGATTATCAGCTAAAAGCGGATCGGGTCGTTTCTTATCATCAGCAGATTTCTTTAAAAGAAGTTTCTCATGCTTCGGCGCTAACCTACACATCTGGTGTGCTGGTCGTTGGTTATTTTACACTGAATGAGTATGGGCGTATGGCGACTTATCGTTTGAATGATCAAGGAGAACTAAGAATCAGTTCTCAGGAAAAAATCTCTAATTTTGACCAAGGGGAGCAGAAAAAAGCAGGATTAACTTCCGTTCCATCCTCTCAATTTGCTCGTTCTCTTGGTTCATGGAAAACACTGGATATGATTCAAGGCATTGCTTTTTATAAAGATTACTTGATTATGTCTCAGTCGTGGGGACCGGAGCGCTCTGGCAAACTCTATTTTTTTGATCTTGATAAAGTCAATAACTTTTTCTCAGTAAAAGACGCGGCCTTTGAGATTGACACACCGCCATATATTGAACAGGTATCCGTGGACGGTGATCAGCTTTTTGCTGTTTTCGAAGGTGGCGCATGGCCGTATCGCACAAGAAACCCCGTATTGGTGGATCATGTCATTCAATTGAACATTGAAGAGTTACTTACGAAAAAGGATCATGAGTAATCTTTTTTGATTGTCTTATTTATGTTTATCGAGAGCTCCTTCATAGGGGTTCTTTTTTGTGCTTCTCATGATGAAACGTATTTCATATCGTGAAACACATTGAGTTGTAAGCGGTATCCGTTCCTTTTTGTACTGCTGCCCCGTATACTGAACACATCATAAAAAGAAGGAGATAAAATGATGAAAGCGAAAATCATGGATAGCATGCAAAAATTTTCGAAAGCAATGTTTGTTCCAGTGCTGATCTTACCAATTGCTGGTATTTTGATCGCGATTGGAAACGTTTTTACGAATCCAAGGTTAATTGAGATGTTTGGATTTTTAGATAATCCTATCACAATGGGATTCGGGAGTATTTTATCAGCTGCACTTTTGCCAGTTTTAACAAATCTAGGAGTAATTTTCTGTGTCGGCATCGCTTTAGGATTGGCAAACAAAAAGAAAGCTGAAGCAGCATTTACTGCTTTACTGGGATACTTAGTCTTCTTATATGCGATGAACAAGTTTATGGAACTTAGAGACATGCTGGTAGCACCAGATCAGCTTCAGGGATCGGGACAAGCATTAGTCTTAGGTGTTCAAGTATTGGACATGGGAGTTTTCTTAGGGATTATTCTTGGAATTGTGGTGGCATTAATTCATAATCGCTTCATCGATACGACATTTAATAACGCTTTTCAGGTTTATGGCGGAGCACGATTTGTCTTTATCGTTTTGATTCCAGTATTAGTATTAGCAGCGATTGCACTTTCATTTATCTGGCCGGTTATTCAGCAAGGAATTGACGGATTGGGCGGTGTCATTCAGAAGACAGGGAATTTTGGGATTTTTCTCTATGGGTCGTTGGAACGGCTATTGATCCCAACTGGTTTGCACCATTTGATCTATACACCGTTTCTATACACGTCACTTGGCGGCGTGGCGGAAGTTGGTGGGCAAGTATTTGAAGGGGCGCGAAATATTTACTTTGCTGAAATCGCAGATCCTGCGGTTAGAGTTCTATCACAAAGTGTGATTTGGGATGCCCGGGGAATTTCAAAAATGTTTGGCTTGATCGGCGCTTGTCTAGCGATGTATCAAACGGCTAAACCAGAAAATAAATTTAAAGTAAAAGCTATTTTGATTCCAGCAGTTGTGACATCCTTTGTGGCTGGGGTAACGGAACCGATTGAATTTTCCTTTATGTTTGTAGCGCCAGCATTGTTTGTTATTCATTCTGCGCTAAGCGGGTTAAGCATGGTTGCTTTGAATATCTTTGGTTCACGGGCGATCGGTCCGAATGGTTTTATCGATTTTCTACTCTATAACATACCATTGGGGACAGAAAAGACCCGTTGGCCGATTTATCTTCTAGTCGGTGTGGCCTTCTTCTTTATTTATTACTTTATCTTCCGCTTCTTAATCGTCAAGTTCAATTTCAAAACGGTCGGACGAGAAGATAATGATCAAGAGACGAAGCTTTACTCGAAAAAGGAGTATAACGATAAGAAGGGGTCTGTACCAGATAATGGTGTATTAGCTGCGCCAACCTCTGATGACGAAGTATCTGGAATAATCGTGGAAGGCTTAGGTGGTGCGGAGAATATCAAAACGATCGACAATTGTTATACACGGTTACGGTTGAAGTTGGCAAATCCAGCTTTGGTTGATGAAGGATTATTGAAAAATGAGACTCAAGCAAAGGGTGTCATCAGTAACGGAGAAAATGTCCATGTGGTCTATGGATTGACTGTCCCGAAAGTTCGGGAAAAACTTGAAAAATATTTAGGTAGAGATAGTGGAGGAGACGAATAGTTATGAAGAAATTTTCAGTAGTAATTGCCGGCGGCGGGAGTACGTTTACTCCGGGAATCGTCATGATGATGTTAGACAATTTGGAGCGGTTTCCATTGCGAACATTGAAACTATACGATAACGATGGTGACCGCCAGGGAATACTTGGAGAAGCCTTAGAGATATTATTGAGAGAACAGGCACCAGAAATTGAATTTATCTATACAACAGATCCAGAAACAGCTTTTACAGATGTTGATTTTTGTATGGCCCATATCCGCGTGGGGAAATATGCGATGCGGGAAAAAGATGAAAAAGTTCCGTTGCGTCATGGAGTTTTTGGACAGGAGACCTGTGGACCTGGGGGAATTGCTTATGGGATGCGCAGTATCACAGGCATGCTAGAAATCATCGATTATATGGAAAAGTATTCACCAGATTGCTGGATGCTGAATTATTCTAATCCGGCAGCGATTGTAGCAGAAGCTTGTCGAGTATTACGACCAGATTCAAAGGTGTTAAACATTTGTGACATGCCTGTTGGAACCTTACGTCGGATGTCTCAAATTGTTGGTAAGAAGCCTGAAGAATTAGAAGTCCGTTACTTTGGCTTGAATCATTTTGGCTGGTGGACTAGTGTCAAAGACAAAGAAGGTCATGAATACATTGATCAAATTCGTAATTACGTTTCCGAACATGGCTACTTGACGCAGATCGAAGTAGATACCCAGCACACAGACCCAAGTTGGCAGGAGACCCATAAAAAGGCGAAGGATATTTTAGCGGTAACGCCTGATTATTTGCCGAATACTTACTTGAAATATTACTTGTATCCCGATTACGTTTTTGAACATATGAAGGATCATCCCGAATTTACGCGTGCCAATGAAGTCATGCAGGGGCGAGAGAAAAATGTTTTTGATCATGCCCGTCAAATCATCGCGAATGGATCAGCCGAGGGCATTGCTTTTGATATTGATGCGCATGCGACATTTATCGTTGATTTAGCACGTGCGATTGCTTTTAATACTCACGAGCGTATGGTAATGATTGTTGAAAATAATGGCGCCATCGCCAATTTCCCTGATGATGCGATGGTGGAAGTTCCTTGTATTGTCGGTACTGATGGACCAGAAGCCTTAGCTCAAGGTCAAATCCCGGCATTCCAGCAAGCGTTGATGTTCCAGCAGGTCACTGTTGAAAAATTAGTAGTCGAAGCCTATTTGGAAAACAGCTATCAAAAAATGTGGCAGGCCTTGACCTTGTCTAAAACGGTTCCAAGTGCACAGGTTGCCAAAGAACTATTAGACGATTTAATTGTCGAAAATGGCGATACTTGGCCAGAATTACATTAATTTTTAAGGGGATGTAACAGCAGCGAGCCAATGAGTTCGCTGTCGTTATGATCCCTTTTTTAAAAAATTTCAGGAGGAGCAATAATGGAGATCACAATGATCGGTTTAGGGAAAATGGGAATGGGGATTGCCGAGAATTTATTGACCCATCACTACCAAGTAAAAGGGTATGATATCAATCTTGATAGCGGGAAACACTTGATTGAACTGGGCGGAACATTTTATTCAGATATCGAGAGTCTGTTGTCAGATCGATCAAAACGTCAAATTGTTTGGCTGATGCTGCCGGCAGGTGCTTTAACAAATGACACGTTGACAGCAGCGGCTGATCGTATGGGTAAAGATGATATTATAATTGATGCTGGAAACTCTCATTATCAGGATAGCTTGACGAACGCTGCCTATTGTCAAACTAAAGGTATTCATTTTATGGATGTTGGGACGTCTGGTGGAGTTTTTGGCGCTAGAAATGGAGCTTGTATGATGGTCGGGGGTGAACGATTCATTTATAATGAGTTAGCACCATTGTTTCAAAAACTATGTGTGAAAAAAGGATGTATTTATAGTGGACCGGCTGGGAGTGGTCATTACCTTAAAATGGTCCATAACGGGATTGAATATGGTATGATGCAGGCAATTGGAGAAGGGTTCAATTTATTACATCACAGTCCTTACGATTATTCGATGGCTGAGGTTGCCCAAGTCTTTAATCATGGATCGGTAATCCGCTCATGGCTGATGGAGTTAACTGAAAAGGTTTATCAAGACCAGCTTGATCTGACTGAGATCGCAGGAGTCATTCCTTCTTCAGGTGAAGGGAAATGGACTGTAGAGGAAGCCTTACGTTTAAAAGTAAACCTTCCTGTGATTACGCAATCACTTATGACGCGCTTTGCATCAGAGGATTATGATAAAATAAGCGAGAAGCTTGTCGCATTATTGCGCAATCAGTTTGGCGGACACGCCTTTGTAAAGGATGAATGATTTTGTCAGTATTTTTAGGAATAGATATCGGAACAACAGCAATCAAATTGGGAATCATCCAGGAAAACGAGTTGCTTTATTCCAGTGAGCTGCCACTTCAAACCTATGGAGATGACCGCATCAAATATCAAAATGGGACAGAACTATTAGCAAGTTTAAAATTAGGTATTTTAGCCATTCCTGCGTGGCTGCGTAACGAAATTACCAGGATTAGTTTCAGTACGGCGATGCACAGCTTGATGCCGGATGATGGCAAAAAGCAAATTTTTCTATGGTCAGATCTTCAGGCGGCTAGTCTCATTGATACATTTAAGCAGTCTGATTTAGCCGAACACTTTTATCTGATTTCAGGGACGCCTATCCATGCGATGTCTCCATTTGCAAAGCTGCTGTATTTTCAAACATCAGAAAAATATCCGACAGATACTCGATGGTACGGCATTAAGGAATTGGTTATGGACTATTTTACCGGAGAGGCAGTTGTTGATTATGCAACGGCATCTGCAACAGGTTTGTTTGATTTGCGAAAAAAACAATGGAGTAGTGAAATTCTTGATTATTTAAGGATTAAGGAAGAACAGCTGGCACCATTAGCAGATACTGATCAGGTTTTTGAAATGTTGCCAGAAAAGAGGCGTTTCTTTGGTTTTCCCGACACTACTCAAGTCGTTGTAGGGGCCAGCGATGGGACGCTGGCAGCTTACGCCAGCTACTACTCTACCGGAAGAACAGCTAGTTTAACAATTGGAACAAGTGCCGCAGTTCGTCAAATAAGTAAAAATATTTATTTGGATCAGAAAAAGCAAAATTTCTGCTACTACTTAAAAAAGGAACTGCTTGTGTGCGGTGCACCGTCAAACAATGGCGGAGTGGTTTTGGCCTGGGCGGCAGAACAACTGGCGGAGAATCCAGCGACTTTTTATGAAAGACTGCCCAATTTGCTAGCTCAAACAGCATTAGGAGCTAATGGTCTGCGTTTCTGGCCTTATTTGAACGGAGAACGCGCGCCCTATTGGAACAATAAGATCAAAGGCGGGTTTCGAGACCTTACCCTGCAGCATACCAGAAACGATATGCTGAGGAGTGTCTTAGAGGGAATTCTTTTAAACATCCGCCAGCTAGTAAAACTCGTAGCAGAAAATGAAGAGCTCTCTATTAGCGGTGGTTTCTTTCAGACGACTGCGTTGGGACAATTGGCGGCGGATATCTTTGCTACAAAATGCTACTACACACAGGAAAATGAACCCATTTTTGGGTTGTATTATCTCTTGGAACAGCCAACACGGATGATTGAAGAAAGTCAACAAATTTTTCTACCTAACCTAGGTAACAGTACCGCTTATGAGAAAATCGCGAAAAACTATTTCGAGTAATTATTCGCGCGTAAATTCTTGGACAATGTACTCCATCAATAACAATAATTTACCGAAGAAGCCATTATACTTAATGTTTTGACTATCCAATGGTCGTTCATCAGCAACCTCAAAAATAATGGTTGCTGCCTTTGTAGCACGAGACTGACTGTTTCCTGTAAAGAGAATCGTTGGAATGCTGCGTTCTTGCGAAAACTGCATTTTTTCAATGACTTTTTGAGTCTCGCCTGATTTTGAAATGACAATCAGCATACTGATATTTCCGGCATTGTTATTGATAATTCCAGATGAATCAGCTGCATTGACGAAGAGTGTCTTAATCCCATTGACCAATAATTTCTTGTAAAGGTACTCAGCGATAATACTCGAAAAGCCCGTCGCATAAATCGTGATGAATTTGTCTTGATTCTCTTGATAAATTTGTTTCATATTTTGGATCGAGGGAGCAATTTTTTCAGTGGGAATAGAAATATCGACTGTCGCTTCAACAAGTTGATTTTGTGGCTGGTATTGATTTTTCAAAAAATAAAACAGCTCTAAATAACCAGAGAAATCTAATTTTTGTGCTAAACGAACAATCGTTGCGGGTGATGTGTAAAGCGTTGTTGCGATCTTTCTTAATGATACCCCTTCTAACTCATTTATATGTGTAGCTAAGTAAGTTAAGATTGCTTGGTCATTTTCAGACAATTGCTTGCCTTTGGTTACCAATTCTAGGTCCATATTTGCCCTCCTAAATGTACTGATTATTTGTATTATACACTATCGCTTTTAGTAAACAGATGAGATAGAAAGGAGAACGATAGATGTTTAATTTATTTAAAAGTAAAGGGATGAAAATAGATACCCCTGTTGACGGAAGAGTCTTTAATTTGAAAGAAGTTAGTGATCCCGTTTTTAGTGAAAAAATGATGGGCGATGGTTTTGCAGTTGAACCTAAAAATGGAAAGATCTGCGCACCTGTTAAAGGAACGATCAAATCTGTCTTTCCAACATTGCATGCACTTACCTTAGAGGCTGAAGATGGCTTGGATGTTTTAATCCATATTGGACTGGACACTGTAGAATTAAACGGCGACGGCTTTAGCTCAATGATTCAGAAAGGACAACAGGTCAAAGTAGGAGAACCATTAATTCAAGTTGACCTTGCTTTTTTAGCGGAAAATAATAAAGATGCTAGTGTGATTGTGGTTTTTCCCGAAATAACAGATAAAGAAGTAATGGTGATTGTTGGTGAGAAAGAGGTTGGTGAAGTAGCAGCGAAACTAAAGTAATTATGTCTAAAGTTTAAGCGTTTTAACTAAGAAACTTTATCAATCTTTATGACAAGGTGTCGCAAAGCTAAATTTACCGATTATCAGGAATGAATTACCAACATTTTTGGAAAAGCTGATTTCGGCTCTTATATAACTAAATTCAAATCTATCAATCTTGAAACTGCCAAATAGTTAAGGAGTATGGAACAATGCTTTCGTTTTTAATCATCGTCTGATCCTTTACGGGAAAATTTTTATAAGATGACGGAAAACTCTAGGCCTCACTATAAAGTTAATTTGCGTTGGTTTCAAGAACATTTAACAGAATACAAGAACTAACCCACGAAAATATTTTGTGGGTTCTCTTTATTATTCGTTATGGTCGTGATCCTTTTTTCCCTGTATGATGGTGTTAATGAACTATCTCACTAGAGAGGGGGAAAAAATGAAAAAGAACTTTAGTTTCCATTTATATGCCATGATTACGATTGCGTGCTGGTCTTTGGCTTTTGTATTGTCGTGATTAGTGATGCGATAGATATTCTCAGAGTCTTTAGGATTTTTACGCTATTTGATTGCATCGCTTGTGTTACTTTGTTTAATTCCCTTTTTACACTTACGTAAGGTGGATTGTAAAGATTTAGGACTGATCTTCTTAACTGGAGCAACCGTTTTTTCTTTACATGCTTGCTTTTAATAAAGGGGTTAAGGAGGTAAATGCAGCGACTAGCAGTGTAATCATTGCCACCGTTCCAATGATTACAGCACTATTGTCTCGATTTATCTATAAAGAAAAAATAACTATGATGCAGTGGTTTGCGACCGGGGTTTCCTTTATAGGAGTAGTGATTATTACGGTTTTTAGTAAAGGCTTCACCATCAGTAATGGACTCAATTGGCTTTTTTTAGCGGCAATATTACTGGCATTCTATAATTTATTGCAAAAGAAATTGCTTAAAAAATACTCCGCGATTCAAAGCATGAAGTGACCCCAAAAAGTTAGACTTATTTCGGAGTAGAGAAATCTACTC